>FRDC01004331.1_pt1 | contig 74341 bp, 80 predicted proteins | sample 1106171 | NCBI WGS metagenome assembly FRDC01 (sample SAMEA3930566, study PRJEB13176) | freshwater metagenome | biome: Drinking water system; feature: drinking water; material: water | place: Singapore | collected 2014-12-20 | reverse complement strand
GAAGCGGCGCGCGAGATAGGCTCTCGTTAGCGTCGCTTTTTCTTTGGTAAATCAACATGGTTAATCCGCTATTGATGTTATACATCTGTTATGGTAAAAAAGTAACGTTAACGCACGGCCTACGGTGGTAACGGAATATTAAGGTTAATGCGGAATGTCCGTAGACGTTTACACTTTGTTAGGCCTTCTAGGGTAGGGTAGCTCTATCAGAACAACAGAGTCACTTAGGAGAAAGAACGTGCTTAGCCTCAAAGAAGCTGTTGACATGGCGGACGTGCTCATAAAGGCGCATGACGTTCGCGCGCTGAACAACGGCGCGTTTCGCGTTAGCTTGGTCAAGGCGTTGCGCGACGCGAGCCGCAAGCAAGAAAAGCGCGACGTGGCCGCGTTGTCGGCGGCGCAGGAACGCTTGGCTACGGCGCTCTATGAGGCGCAAGATGCCTGCTATGCTATCGCCTACAACGCCAGAAAGTTGGAGGGCTGAACCGTGGGGATGCTGCAACACTTTTTCGCACGCATTGCGAAACGGCGGAAAGTCAAAGGCCCGTTCACGTTGGAGCCGGGGCGGCATATCGCATTTGAAGGCAAGCCGATTGCCTTTGTGAATCGGACGGGCGACAGTGTGAAGGGCTGGACTCTTGGACCCGCTGACACTGACGACCTAGCGCACGAAATTGTCGCGTTGCTCAATTCAAGGGCGCGCGGCTTTGCGAAGTTCAAGCCTGGAACGGGAGCATGGGAATAATGCCGAAGAAAATCACACTTGACCAATTGAGCGCCGCGATTGCGCAATGCGTTGACAATTGGGACATGGAAACGCTGATCGTTTACGCTCAAGATACGATGACAGACGCGGCGGCGGAAAAGGTTTTCAATGACGGCACGGCGCGCTATGTTATTCTTGAGGACTCAGACGGCAGCTTTCTAGCGGGGCCGTTTGATTTGGAAACGGCGCTTAGTGAGGCGGAATTTTTCGATCACGCACACGTGGCAGAATTGGAGATTGAGAACAATGGCTAAAGTCAAAGCAACCAAGGCCGAAATCGAAGAAGCGAAAGAAAAGCTGCGCAAGTGGTTACCGCGCGGTTCGACGGTCTATTGCATCGTTCGCAAGGTATCGCCTAGCGGCATGAGCCGGAACATTTCGCTTGTGTTTTTCGAGCATGACGCGGAACGCGGCGAGATTCGTGACTATCATCCGACATACAACGTGGCCAAGGTGCTTGGATGGTCACTCGCTAAGAGCGGACCCGACGCGCTTCAAGTTGCAGGGTGCGGCATGGATATGTGTTTCCATACCGTTTACGAACTGAGCAGCGCGCTTTACGGTGACGGCTACGCGCTCAAGCATAGGACTTTGTGACATGACGCATTTACCCGCCCCTACCACGGTTCAACTGTATGACCCGAGTGAACCGGGCATGGCCGCTATGGCTTGGATCGGCGCCCGCGCGCTTGCCGACGAATCGCCGTGGGTTGCTGACTTGCTTGTGGAAATCGTTCGCTCTATCGTGGCGTGCGAATCCGCTACCTTTGTCGCGCGGGTTGCGCTGGCAATTGACGAAATCTGTAGCGACGAGGGCGCTATGGTTAATAGGTTCATGCAGGACATTGTGGCATATGCTACTAAAAGCTCTTTGGGATGACCCGGCTACACGGACGGCGCGGAGCTATGTTAGGGAATTCTTAACATTGTCCGCGCTTGTGTCGCCGTTCTGGTTAGGTTACTACATGCTATGCGACTACCTGAAATAGTGTTGTACCTAAAAGACCTAGAGCGGCGCGTTCGCTCGGAGCCGATTAACGATGACGTTCGCACGATTGGGGCCATGCGGCGGCAGTTGGTGAACCTGACCGGGCGACCCGAGACTTACCGCAATTGGCTTGGCCGTGTGGAGGCGCTAGAGCGTGATTTGGCGCAAATCCAAGCGGATAAGGCTGGAAACGTGCCCGCGCCCGTGAAGCGCGCCCCTGGGCGCCCTAGGAACGCTGGACCGCCCCCGGCTTATGACCCGGTAAGGGCGAAAACGTATCAAGACAGATACAGGCTAGAGCGCGCGGAACAAGCGGAACGGGACCGGCTTGCGGAGATTGAGCGGGAAGCTACAGACCCGGCATATAAGGCGCTGCGCATGGCGGAGCGGGCGGAAGCTAAGCGGGCTCGGAACGTGGCGGCACGGCGCAAGAAACGGCAGCGGAACGCCAAGCGGCGATTAGATTATAGGCGGAGCGTTGAGTCGGAGGCTCGACAAGTCACTAGCTCGGAGGCTCAACTAATCGCCGAATCGCCGCTGCTACAGGATCAAGAGAGCGCCGAATCGCCGGGTGCCTAATCGCCGCGTTTTCGAGCCTTAATTGTGGCGGAAAGTGTCACATTTCCATCAGAAAAAGAGGGGCAAAAAGGGCTGTTTGGCACATTATCGTGTTTGTTAAATCCGTGTAATACTTGTCCGGTTATCGTGGTCCCTGTTACAATTTAACTTTTGGGGGTAGGAACGAGGTGGACCCGATAAGAATTTGAAAATAGGGGGATATTTCAATTCTGGCGGCCGATTTTCGTATAGGCCGTTACAAAAACGAAAACTCTTTACAGGCGTTTTGTTTCCTTAGATTCTGGCGTGCGAAAAAAGTGCTCGAAATGTGACACTTTCCAACCCCAATAAAAACGGGCGTTTACATAGGTTAATGTCACATTATGATTACTTTTTAAGACTGATTCCTTGTACCACTCTGAGCGATTCCTTTGTAACTTTGTAACTTTTGTAACATTAACTAAAATAAGTAAGAATAACAATAAGATAGAAGAGCAAAGGGTGTTACAAAACCTGTTACAAAATGTTACATTTTAACCTTTGAGGCCAAAGTAGAAGCGAATACGGATGATTTTCGTTTCAAATGGAGGCCAAATGGGGAACAAAAGGCGTTTGTTCGGCGGAATTTCTCTCTTTGTTCCGGTTTGTTCGCGCCCGAGAGAACAAAACGAGATTTGCCCGCCCGTCGATCAGTTAACCCTAACGATTCAGCTTACCAACGCTCCCGTGATTCGACACTCGGCGAGTCGTCTTGTTAACCCTAACAAGTAACCCTAATGCATCCTTAGCGCGCGCATCGAGGGAACCTTCGATTCTGCAAATCGACAATCAATCCTTGCCGTCTGGTTAAGCGCTGTTCCGATTTGGAGCACCCGACTTTCCATAATCTTTGTTATGCGAATAGCGCCCTAGGATTCCGTCGAAAGTTGTCCCATTGTGACACGAATGCCGAATCGCCGGTAGGAACCCGGAGGCCCGCCGTCTCAGTAGGAACCCGGAGGGGTCCGTCTCAGGGGTCCGTTAACCTTTCTTTTTAACCTTAACGACAGGTAAATATTAACCTTACAATTGTATATTACCAAATATGGTTAAGGGCGAGTGAACGTCCCAAGACGACACAAGCGTAAAAAGCCGGTAACGACTCCACTCGTTACCGGCTGTTAAGGTTAGAAGTTAAAATCAAAGTGATGGTGCCTCCCTTCGATTAAGGTTTCGCCTCGCTGATACATATCAGCGCCAATCGCTTTCCATTTACCATTCTTTCGTTTGGTAAACGCTTTCTTGATACCTTCAGGATCGGGCTCGCACTGCCAGCGTTGCACGCCGCTAGTGTGGCCGCAAAAGCCGCCGGGATAGAATTTCAAGGCGTCAGGTTCGCCGCTATCGACTCCGTTCAAGAGCTTGCACTTATCGAACTGGACGACGATTCGCGTTCCCTTTGTGTTCACTTCCACAATGGTTGCGGCGAAGTTGTCGGAATACATACAATAAGTTGCGCCGTCGCCAACCTTGGCGTTTTCGAACATGCGTGACTCCTATGTTTTGTTTCTGACAGCTAAGAGGATAGCTCAGCCGGGTTAACAAAGTGTTACTCCGGGACATTAACGAGCGTTAAGGTTAATTTTTCGTTTACGGCGGAATCGGAGGCGAGTTGGTCTTGCCTCACGTCCCCGACTTTCCATCGTTCGCCAATGCTGCGGGTCTATGAAAAGAATTCTACCCCCGAAGTCCTAACAGAGTCTTACCAAAACGCTGGCCAACAAAATTATTTTCAAGCCGCATCGAGGTAACGATTTTTTAACGCCTGGGGAGTAGCTTAGACCTATCAGACAAAAGGAGTCACCCATGCAAACGATCACAGTCCGCACAAGCGATCTGCCCGAGCACATTGCGCGCTTTGTCGGCGGCAAGTCCGTTGAAGTTCGCTTGACGGAGTCGGCTTATATCGGCTCGCAACAATGGTCGGAAGGTTCCCGCGATCAATATCACGTTGCAAGCCTGGACGTGGCCACGGACCCTAAGCCCGTTCACGATCCGCGTCCCTGGCCGCAAAATATGGGAGAGCTTGGCCGCACGGAAATTGCGCCGCGTTGCGTCATCATTCGCACGGGCACTTTTTGCGGCAAGCCCGCGACTCCCTACATCTACGCTAGGCCGGAAGATGTTAGCGCGAAGCTGGCCGCACCCGCGCCGACTCTGAGCAACACCCTTGCGCAAGTTCTCTATTGCGTCGCTTGCCTCAATAGCGGCGGCAAAAAGCGGTTTCGTGAAGATAGGCGCATGAGTCAGACCGCATGGGATTCGGCCATTGCTGAGCTTCAAGCGCTGGGCCTTGTGGACAATCGCAAGTCTGCCACGGTTGAAGGCCGCAACGCGGCGAAGTCGCTGGACTCCCTGATCGTCAATCCCTACTCCAAAACTTTTTTCGAGGCATAGGAGGATCGTAACGCTTTTTTAAGACTTCGCAGGTATCTTCTACCTATCAGACAAACAAACGGAGTCACCAATGTCGAATCTCAAAATCCGCCGCGCGTTGCGCGATGATTTCAACCTTGACGCTTTCGACGGCAAGGAAGCCCTCGCAAAGATGGTCGAGGGCGAAGACGATTTCGAAGTCGGAGGCTATCGCTTCATTAACCAAGACTCCATCGACTCGATTATGGAAGACGAATTGAGCGGCGATGAATACGTGCTCGGAGTGGCTAACGCTTGGTTCATCGCCGAAGTTACTGGCGTCGATAAGGAAGCAATCGAGGCGATGCAAAAGGCGGACTGCTACGCCGCAATCGGCAAGATGATTCTTTCACTGGATTGCCTTAGCGACTATCAGCAAGGCATCGTGCGCCATGACGGTTATGGCCCATACTTCGCCCATTATGATGGTGAGCAGCACGAACTCGGCAACTATTACGTTTTTCAGATTTGAGGGCGCCATGTATCACAACATTGAAAAAGCAGCCTTTCGCCCTGGTTACGTTGGATGGTCTGCCGATGGTCGCCACTGGCGAATCGAAAAAGCGCGGGGCTATTGGCTAGCCCGTGAGCGTGACGGGTTTCGCTCTATCATGGGCGACAGACTCAAGGACATTAGTGAAAAATTAGCCATGACAGGAGGTAGCACGGTTCACGTCTAAAATTTTTGTCTGATAGGGGAGGCGTCAACTCTTTTTTAAGAGTTTGGCGCTATCCTCTTTTTATCAGAGGCAACAAGCCCAAAGGAGTCACCCAATGAACCGCTTTCGCAAAATCGAAGATGTGATTAAAGCCCCCGATCTGCGCTGGGATGAATTGACCGCTCTTGAAGTCAAGCGCCAGAACGCGGCGACGATTGCCAACATCCGCGCCAAGTTGCAGGTGCGCTAATGGACAAAACACAAGAGGCAAAACTAGGGGCGATTTATTTCGCCCTGATTTGCGGGACCGTCCTAGGCTGGAAAGCTCTAGATGTGTCGCACCCTGCCCCCGCACCCATTGCTGCCCCTGTTGTGCAGTATGTTCCTATGGGCAAGCCTGCCCCTGTAGACTATGGCCCTGCTACTATCCCCGAAACGTCACCCGATGCGGATGACATACTAGGAGCAACGTCATACCCTGACGCCAAAGCGAGCAAATCGCATCGAGAGCACAAGGAAAGATCACACAAGGAGTCGAGCACGACAAGCACAACTAGCGTTGTCGTGCGCCGCTTCACTAGCAACCCTGCCCCTACTAAGGCGGAACGTAGCAAGGCGAGCAAGCCGGAAACTTACAAAGTCCCAAAAGGCCCTACGGTGGGAGGGGTACGTTAGGCCCTATCCCCTGTGTACTATACTGAGACATGTACTCACACACTGTTACCACTAACAGTTAGGGTTAATGTACTACTACACACATAGCCCTACCCTGTGTGGTATACGTCACAGTGTGATATGTACTATGGGCGCAGTGTGTATAGTACACACAACTATGAATGATATACTAATCAATGTATCATTGTGATACATGTGCATGTGTGGTATGCATGTGTGTAACATATGATAAGATAATCACATAGTGATGTGTTATAGTATGCACACTGTGATATGTATATCTACAACACAGAAAAGAAAATGTAAACAAAAATAAATGTTAAATGATAATGTTAATGTGTATTCATTAGCATAAACTAATAACCTTAACGACGATCAACGCTTGTTCATGCAACTGTTGTAGTAGAGACACCTGTAACCGCAGAGGCACATGGGACCCAAAGCCGGGAGTATGGGGTGGCCCAAATTTTGCGCCTACCACGTTCGTCTATATGGAGCATTTTAATGTGACATTTTCCTTGACGCATCGATGGGACTCCTCTATGGTACCTTTCGACGAAACAACCTACCCGGTGAAAAGCGGTGACTAAGACTAAAGGCGTTCGCCCCGACGATGTGAGACTCGACGACGTGATCGTGTATCAACACGTCGCAGCCGAGATTATACGCTTCATTGAAAAAAGGGCGACCACCGATGCGTATATCGACGCTGTGTACAAACACCGTATCGCGGAAGACATCGCCTATCAAAACTCTCTCCCTGACGGGGTGAAGTATCCCCGCGTACGAGATACAATCGCCACGGCGTTCAAGATACCGAGCGTAGCGCCTGTACCCAATTTCGACTTTTCTTTTCTGGCTGACGTTGAGCCCGATGAGCGTAACGTTGGCTTGATCGAACTCAGCGGCGAAATGATACAGAAAGGGGACTTTGTTCTTCCGTTTCCGCAAATCTGGATCGCGCAAGAGAACGGCGCGACCTTCATGAGCGAAGTTCCTTCCCAGGAAGACCCGAACGAAACAGAGATTGTCGGCTGCGTCTACGCTAGAGATATGACCAAGAAGTTTCAGGAAAAGCTCGCTGGCTTCGCACCGTTATACGCTATTGCCAATTTCCAAACGACAAGGGATCACTGTAAGAAGGGAAGTATGCCGGTACAGGTCCGTGTACTGACGGATACTGCCGACTTTGGCTTATCGCTTGAACAGATGGGGAAGACGGCAACGACGTTTCTTTGGGACGCCTTCCTGGGCATAATGCTTTTGATGTCGCGCGGCACCACGATTGAAGTGCTCCCTGCTGATAAAAAGGTGAACAGGTTCCGTAAGGATCGCAAGAAGCCGCCTATCAGCGACATCTATCGAGTTAAGGTTCCTGATCCCGACGCCGATAAAGTAGTTCGAGAGCATCAAGGCGGGACCCATGCGCGCCCGCGCCTTCATTACCGTCGTGGACACTACCGCCGCATCGATGGGCGCATGATCCCGGTAATGCACCACCTTGTTGGCGGGCGGGAAGGCGACGTGATGCCGGAACTTGGGAAGATGATGTACGAGGTTATGAAGAAGCGCATCAAAGCGCGACCACTTGAAGTCGTCGGCGATTCGGCGAACCAGCAATCCAACGACACAAACACGATGGCCCCTGATGCATAAGCGAAAACCGAAACCGCCGCGTGTTAACGAAACGTTAGTATCTTCTCATGTATACTCTCGTGACGATGCGTATGGTAGGGTAGAACCCAACATCAACGGCGATTCGGCGATTAGGCAAACGTTGAATCAACGAATCACCGATGCGTTGGATAAACAGTTTGGGAAACGATAATGATCACAGCCAAAGACATTCTCTCTCACGAACCGCCAGCCTCACGCTTCAACCTGTTTGATGTCGTGACTGTCGATACGCCGGATCACCGGGACACTCCCGGTATCGTGACACAGATCACGTACCTGTGCTCGCAACAGCGCTATCACTACGCCGTCGAGTTCGGGAACGGTAACATGTTCATGGGCTACGACTCTCCCTACATCATCAAAGGAATTCTCGTCGCTGGTTCTTGCGGCGAGGGAAAGTTACATAGGCTCCCATGAAATTTCGAACCGCTCAAGAATCCGCAAAGCGCGAGTCACAGTATTTCACTGGCGAGCGCATCACGCTAAAGATCGAAGACGACGCATCACGCGTCTACGTCGTAGCGCGCGACTTCGACTCTCGCCAAGTTGCGCATTTGTACAACCGCGCGCACAGCGAAGACACGCACATCGACACTGCACGCCGCTCTTTCAACCAGTACCTCAAAGACGAAGGATACATCCATGCTGTATAACGCAGACTTCTACAAAGGAATCTACGACAAAGCCGCCGCGCTGAATCAGCGCTTGTACCACGATCAGCTTCCGCCGATGATGAACGGGTATCTCGCGTCGCTTCCGTACATGATCAGCACGTTCCCCAGACCTATCACGCTCGACGAGCAGATTTCGCAGTTCCAGGCTTTCGCCGGGGCAACGAACGGCTACCTGAGAGAGTTTCGGGAATTCATCCTCTCGCTTCCCCGACTCGCACCTGAAGCGAGTGACTACGCCGTGCAGCACAAGAAGGATTTCGACGACCTTCTCGTCTTCTTCCGCGACATCGGCGACGCATATGAAAAACTGCTGGTCGCAAAAAGTGCTCAGTACACGGAGTAAAAGGTATGGTGGATAATCCTGTCACCATTGCTTCTGTTATCGACAGAGCCGCGCGTCTCAAAAATATCGAGGAGAATCGCCGCCGCGTGGAAAAGCTCGACCTTTACCACGGCGGGTACGGGATCGACACAGAGGAAGTTGTCTTCGTGTCAATCCCTGCCGACAAACTCACAGGCCAGCAAGTAGTCGGCCTGACGCACGACGAAGTCGCCACTCTCGCGCGCATGGTCGATAAGCGCCTGCGCATTGAGAAGGTGGTTTTGGAGAATTGGTTTAAGGATAGAGGGATTACCCCGTGAGAAAACACAAACCCAAGCTACACGATGACAAGACCGTCCTGGCAATCGCTATTTGCCAGGACGAGATTACCAGTCTCAACAAGTTCATTAACAAGTTCCGCAGCGCGGCGCTCACGGTGGAGAGCACCGGAGGCGAGACTACAACCCTGAGTTTGGTTGACTCTGCAATCGCGATAAGAGCCCTTCAAGCGCGTCGGGAGCATCTTCAGGGCGAAGTAGCGCGTCTACGAAGCGGTCGGTAGCGTCTCGCGCTACTTCTCTGAACGTACGAACTTCAAGAATCTCCACGTCACTCAGGTCTAGTCCAGATGACGCTGAAGCCAGCAGGAGAATTCTAATAGTGTCCTCGTTCATGACGAAGGCGCTGGTAAGATAGGGCGTGCCTTCCGGCGACTTCCCGTCGTAGTACGTGTTATCCTTCTTGTTGCGGAATACGTACCCGAGGGTGTATGCGTGCGCTACTTCAGACATTGTATGCCTTTCTCGTTTTCTCTAGAGCCGCTTCACAAACGGATTGTTCGGCGTATCTCCATTCATCGGTGAAAAACCAACCCCACACTTTGACGAGCACGTAGTACGACCGAAGAAAAACCCAGCGCCCGTCATTCATGCGTCTAGGTATCCACGCAAAACGTGTGACTGTCAAGTACGCCGCGTCGTCAGTAACTAGGTCCGCGTAAGCCATTGTCGCTCCGATTTGACAAGCCTCGTTACTAGCAGTATGGTCGAAACTTGTCAATGGAGCCGCGCATGAGCAACACGATTATCCCTCCCAACATGGACGAGTTTGTCGAGCCTGATCCGTTAGCGCCGTTCGAGCTAACACAAGATCAGCGCGGCGGTTTGCTCGACGTGGCAATGACCTTTGCACTTCCGCGCCGAGAGTGGGATATCTTGATCAAGTGCATCCACAAAGAATCTGTGTTTGTGGATGAAGAAGGCGGCGTATCACTGGCCTATGTCGAGCCTGATTTGGTCACGGCGGTGCCTCCGGCGCTTTCCCATCAACTCGTTGTGTTTGGGGCGGTGATGTCGCTTGCTTTCACAGTCAAAACTTTCGCGGTTGGTATGGGGGAGGGACACGTACTTACTGTCGCCATCCCGGTAACGTGGGATGAAAGATGGTCTCATGCCACCGCTAGCCTTAGCTTAGCTTACACCTTGAAGGAAACGCAGAATGACTAAGAAGACCAAACCTAAGAAAGACACGACGCAGAAGCCGATTGTTTTTGGCCATCATGATCCTGTCGTCCTCGACGCGGGTACATCTTATAAGATGGGATGCTCGGTCGTTGGTGGGCGGTACGTCGTTGAATTCGCGGGTTACAAGGACGCTGATAAAAAGATCAAGGTCTCCTATCACGACAACGAGCAAAACCGCACCGTTGCTCTCCGTCGAAGTGAACTTCCCCCGCAAGTTCAAGTTCTCTTCCAGCAGGAGCTTCTTCGACTGAGGGACGCCTTCAGGGATGCTGAATGACAAAGAGCGCAAGCAGCTAGTCGCTATACTTGGCATGATGGGCTCCTCGCAAGACGGGGAAGCCCTCAACGCCGCGCGGCTTGCTTGCGCTTTCATCAAGCAGCGTAACTTGACTTGGGAACAAGTTCTCGGTAACGTGCCTAAGCCCGCAGATTGGGAAGAGGTTTTCAATCAGAGTGGGTTTGACCCCGCCCCCAAGAAGGGGAAGCGCAAAGCCGATCACGTCAAGATGGCGGACGAGATTCTAAACTCTGGGACGACGCTCTCAGCAAAAGAACTTTCGTTCGTAGAGGATATGCTATCGTGGAATTCCCCGACGCCGAAACAGATGGATTGGCTAAGCAGTATTCATTCCCGCGTGTTTGGGATTTGAAATTGTATGTCATCGTCGATTCGGCATCAGGCCGCGCCTACCCGCAATCTAACGCCGAGACGAGGAACCAAGCTATCCAGCTTTTCCTCCATCGCGTAAACCCGAAATTCTTTCCACCGTTCGTGGTGGAAGGAAATCTGACTGGGATGAATCCGCAGAATTTCTGGGAGGAACTCCGAGCAGCAAAAGGCGTCGATGTTCGGCGCTGTTTAGTGACTGAACCTGAAGTAGAGGAAATCGAAGATGGCAGTACAGTTTAGAGAAGGCGTCACCAGCGCTGCGATCACACTATTCGTCAACGAAGTGTGTGCCAACATCCTGGCGCTCCACACCGACAACGGCTCTCATGGTCCGGTGGACTTCCACGAGCTTATGCGCTGGCCGCAGGCGGTGGGCGACGATGCGATGAAGAATTTCTTCAAGGTGCTCGGAACCCTCTACGGGAAGAATGACGACGAGAGCGTTTTCGCGTTCCCTGCGGGCGACACGCAGTTCGCGCTGATGCTGCACGAGCCCAACGAGTTCACGAAGGGTATGGGTTTGGAACTTGTGACCGTCTTGTTCCGGCACCCGGTCGTCAACTTGATTAATCTGACGGAAGAAGCTCTCGTGACTTCGGCCGACTAATCGGTCCAAGTCGCCGTCTCGATTCCGATAAGCCGGATTTGTTCCGCGAGCTTTGTAAGCTTTTCTCTCTGTTCCTTTTTGTCCATACAAGCGGCTTCAAGGACGGAGAGAAATTCTTGTGCGGCGGCAATCTGCTTCGCGCGGAACGGCGCGTAAGGAGCGATGTCATCTAAAAATTTTTTCGCGGGAAGACGCGAAATCTGCCAGGAGCACACACCGTTTACAGATTGGATGGACTTCTTTTTCTGTAGCAGCTTACCTGCGTTGATAGCGTACTTGCCGCCCCAGCGTTCGAAGAAGAATATAGGATTGCAGCGGCCCGACTGAATGTGGAGGGTCAGCCGGGGCGCTCTTCCTTGTGACGTGCTCATTCGGATGTAGCCGCGAGAATCAAACCACCCTGCGGCGTACGACCTATCCCACTCGCTTGGCGCGACGCTTGGCGGATCGCTCTTCACGGGTCCGTTTATTGCGCTCATCGACTGCGGCGTTAGCTGATATGCCGTCAAGATAAATCTCCCTCGCCTTCTTCCTCGCTTCCGCTCTCCAAGGGCTCGCCATCTTCGGGCGTCTCGGGAGCCACTTCTGTTTTCCGAGACCGTTTTTTACGTTTCGGCCCGTCTTCTTGTCTTTCAACTTTAATCCGCTGTTCGGCATCTGGCAACAACTTTCCTTTAGGGTCCCATTTTGGTAGTTCGTTCCACAGCTTCACAGATATGCGGGCTGTGAAACCCGTCGCGGTCTCAAATAGGTGAACCCATTTGTGACCGAACTTCGTGACCGTTATACCGCGCCACCCTGAGCCGATGCTAGGGATTTCATCCCCTAACCAGAGCCGGTGTGTAGCCTTTGGTTTACGCGGTCTAGACAAATTCGTAGCGCTTTCCCTGAGACACGACGTGCTTCACTGAGCGACGCGGTACTTTCGGCGGGTCCACAAACGTTATGGTCTCTGACTTGCCGTAGCCGTACTTCTTACGCAAGAAGAAATCAATCTCATCGTTAACGTCGTCGCGCGTGAGCCCGTATAGAAGATGTTCCGCGATCTTCTCACCATTCGCGTTGCGTACGACCGCTACTACTCTTGCTGATACGTCCATGTTGACACCCTTTTTAGGTTGTGTATTATGGGCTGATGAAGATGAAACATCACGTATTCAATCACCAGCTTTCGCTTTTAGGCGTAGCACAGCTTTTCTCCGCGATCAAGTTCGCCGAGAAATGCTGGTTCCCCGAACGGCTCGTAACGTGGGGCGAAGTTCTTGTCCCCGTTAGCGCTGCGGTCGTTTGTATCTTCGCTGTGGCTCTTATTCGAGGAATGCTCAATCGTGAGTGAAGCTCCTGTCTATCTTTCAGAAGACGAGATTGTTGCCAGAATTCTCGCGGAACTCTCGACAGCGGATGTCGTCGCGATCCGAGAAGTGCGGAAGCGCTCTGACATGATTCAATTTCACCACACCGCTGGCCGACACATTCGCAACAAGTACTCGCTGTGGTCACACCCCAACGCAACACCAGACGAACCTGACGGCGACAATCACCCCGACCAAATGTCGCACCGTATTTTGGAGAGAGTATGGGACGCGCTGCACGACTCGTAATCGTCGTCCTTACGATGATGCTGGTAGGATACTTGCTACCCGAAGCCCAAGAAGCTTTTCTGAGACACGAGTATGAAACCCGACTTCTCGAACATCGAATTAAGGGCGCTCGGCTACACTCTGAAGATGGAGTTTGCCGACGAAGTCTCACTTCCTCCGATACCCGATGCTCTTCAGAAAAAGATCGCGGATGACGTTCAGAAACAGTTCGCCAAAGACGTTATACGCACCTTCTCGAAGGAAGAGTTGAACAATCTACCTAGATCGCTCACAAAGGCCGCTGTTGACGTTGGCCTCGGTAGCGACTACACTGAATACTATACTCTAAAATTCGACCCAGCGGAGTACGCGAAAGAGCTACTGTACTCTAAAAAGTTGAAGTTCGCAGAACTCTACCAAGGAAACTTCACAACGAGCACGAGTAAAGAAATGTCCCGAGGAACAGGCCGCAAGCTCGTTTATAAGGACGGCACATACCTTATCGTGAACGCGCTCAATTCTTACGACCTTGAGCGATCCGGGTGGGTTACTATTCGTGACGTGGGCCAAGCGGAGATTTGTCCCGCCTGTAACGGACGAGGTCACGATGATAATTCCGATCTTTGCTGGCACTGCGAAGGAGCGTGTCTTGACCCAACGGTGCAGGAATGAGCGCGCATATCACGACGATGTTTGTCAACGGTGTAATCTACAATGTCAATTTGAGCGTCGATACGCTAGCTCCTACTATGTGCCCGTGCTGTAGTGGACGCGGATACACGCTCACAGTAGAAGGATTCAAAGACGTCTGCTTCCACTGCGAAGGAACCGGAGAGGACCCCTACACCGACGACGACTCATAAAGATGGCGGGTTTATTGCATCCAAGAATGAAGTATGTGCCATCTATGAGGTTTACGAATACGCTACCCATCTGGAAGTTATCTTGCGGATGGAAGGATCAAGATACTTCTGCGACACCTTCCACGTAGAAGAGGAAAACCTTTTGTCTATGTATCTCGCGATGACGCGGGAGAACTTGACAAGAGGAGGTTGGAAGATACTCGATTTGAAGAGGTTGTAATGCAAGGAATCACACATCTAGGCGGTAAGCTCTATTCCTCCACTAACGGTGACGGCAATACGTACATCGGTCCCGAGGACAAGGCCACGGCATTCTTGGCGGGGACTTTCGAGCCTGTGTACAAGCAGCTTGAGATTATCGAGAAACCCGAGCAACCGGAAGGCGAAGTGGATGAAGCCGCCGCTTAATATTCGCCGCTGTGAGGCGGCGTACGATGTTTTCCGTGGTTCGTGGGAGGACTTCATCATCGAAGTCTTTTCCGAATACACGCGTGAAGATGCCAGGGAGCTATTTGACAGCTTCTTCAAAGTCACCGTTCCGACGCTCGACGAAGAGCTACTGAACGTTCGCGTGAATGCGGCCATTCAGAGTCTTCGTGATCGCAAGCGTGTACGAGTGTCACTCACCGTACTTTAAGGCTTCGGTCCAGTGCGTCCTGGCGACGAGCGGGACGCTCTCTTCTTTCAATCTCAGTGCGGGGTTGAACGCCAAGGCCATTATGGAGTGGTAGACGTAATCCGCGTACCCAGGGTTTTGAAAGAGTTTAGCGCTTTTGATCATTCGCGTGATGCGTAAATGATTATGGTCGGGTACGCCCGCGCGCCAATGCTCTCGCGCAGTATAGAATTTGAGCATTCTGGCGTAAGCGCGAGACTGTCGTTCGACGAATATAGCGTTATCACGCACAGCCGCAACGTCTGTTTCGGTAAGAACCGGCGCAGTCTTCAAGCACGAAGAAGACTCCATCGTTGGAAACGCAAACTGGATATAGTCGTGACGCGTCTCAAGCTCGAAGTCATCCCACTCGGAGACGAGGTTGGTGAAGCCCTTCCCGCTGTAGTACACAAGAACGCGCTCTGCTGCCGAAATCATTCGTCGTATCTCCGATTTTTATAGACAGGGAATCGTGGACGCTCCGCGCCCGTGGTCGGCTGGTATTTGAACGTAGCAATCTGCCCCATGAGGGATTCACGCCCGTTGAAGAGTCTAGCACGGTCTTCCTGAGTCGTGTTAGCGGCGGCGCCAAGGTAGAACTCGACTCGCTCCGCCTTTGTGCCGTCTTCGGGGTATAGAGTGAAGAGGTCACTATCCGTGCAGCGAAACGTCTCGCACAAGTACCCGCCAACGCGCCCAAGTCCTGACTTGTTGTCTTGGTGCGACGACCGCTCGATCTTCCCTAGCGCGTTGACCTTGGGCTCGTTACCGTTGTGCATTTCTTCGTACACGTCGATGATGCGCGCTTCTGCGTCTTCCCAGCGCTTGATCTTCGTAAGAATGCGTGACTTGGCGGTCGCGCGCCCCCATTTGTAAATGCCGTTAGGATCACGAAGCATGATGCCCTCATACCCCGCCTTAACACAGGCGTCTTCGTACGCCCACATTTCCTTGTCGCTGTTGAGCGTTACGCTTTCGTGTAGCGCCAAATGAGGCGCGATAAGAGGATAGCGTTTAGCGTTCGCCTCCATCGCCTTTTGCGCTCCAGCGAGCCGCGCGGTGTACGGCATGGTCGCGTAGTCAGGGTCGGCGTAGTCGAAGATGTAGAGCTTCCACTTGGAATGTATATCGAGGCCGTCCTTTGACATAACTCCCGATTGCGTTCGAGAGCATACCTCACTACCTACGGGCGTATCGCCGACGATCACTTCTCCGTCAAACCAGGGGAGACCGCTCAGCGCCCCGCGAACGACTTCACTGGGAACCGGCTTCTTTAGGCTGCGGGTTTGAGGTATACCGTCCACTATGATAACCCGGATACCGTCCAGCTTGGGTGAGCCGATTACTGGGTATTGTGGAGGGAACCGTTCTTCGTAGGTGGCGGACAAAAGCGGCTTAAACGACATTAACTTCTCCTGTTTGTGTCACATTATCGTAAACGCGACACCGCGTCCAGCGAAAAGTATAGAACTCGTATTTTTGGTTAACAACCCTATATAGAGGCTAGAAACTGCCGTTTGGGAGGGAAAATGAGCATCCTAAAGGATCAACCGTACCTTCATGGCCAGTCATTAACTAATTCTGCGAACCGCGTCCACCTAGTAACCTTACCTAAAAAGGGTAAGAAACCTATAACCAACCATGAGGTAACTCATGATTTTAACGGTTTACTGTGGTGTGGCCTTGCAGCGATTGGGGCGGTGACGGGCGTGCCTACGTCGGTTATCCGCGATTTGATTAAGAAGTTCCGCAAGAACCCGCTATCCCCTGTAACCGGAACAACCGAATATGAGGTTGAGTACGCCTTCAAGAAACTTGGATACTCTATGTCCTACTGCTGCTTGTATGGGGGAAAAGAGAAGAACGCCCAGCCGACTTTGAGCCGGTGGTTGGAAGAGACAAAAAAAGAGCGCGTCGATAACGTTGCCTACCTTATCTCATTCACGCCAAGCACGCGAGACCCAAGCGGGCACTGGGGCGTAATTCTTAATGGGCAGTACATTTGCTCTTTTTCACAAACCTGGGTAGAGTTGGATAAAGCGCCCTTCAGACGGCGCAAGATAGATAACGTTTTCGCCGTACGCCGAGTCAAATGATCAACCTATCCGAGAATTTGTTCTACGCTCCGATGAGTGTAGAGTACGCACAGTTGTTGGCGCTCGCAGGATGGCGCAATGATGGAACGTACTATTACACCGACGACATCAAACGCGTCGCGAACTTCGTTGAGCACTTTTCGCCCGAACTCGCCGCGATGGTGGAAGCCAACTCTCAGTCGTACCGGGAATCGGTCGCACTGACGGCTTCGCCCGGATTCGACCCGCCGGTCCCTGACGGCCTTGAGCTTTACGACTTCCAGAAAGCCGCAGTCGAATACATCCTCAATCGTCCAAGTACTTTGCTTGCTGAAGACGCCGGGTTGGGGAAATCGGCCATCATGACAGTAGCGGCGAACGCTCTCGGCGTAGAGAACACCCTTATCGTGTGTCCTGCTATCGCAAAGTACAATTGGGCGGTAAAGGAATGGCCCAAGTGGTCCACTCTCGGTTTGCGAGTCGGTATTGTTGAAGCAGATGACTGGCCCGAGGACACGGATGTCGTGATAATAAACTACGACATTTTAGATCGGCATAAGGCGCGCATCCAGAGTAAAGAGTGGGACTACTTGATCGTAGACGAAAGTCATCGCATCAACAACGAAGAAGCCAGACGCACTGTTATGGTCCTCGGGGGTATACTAAAACAGAAAAAGGCCGACGCTGAGAAATCAGGCGGCGTACCTATAACACCCACGGCGCGAACTTACACGTATCAGGCGATCAAAGCCAAGAAACGCGTGTTTGCAACGGCGACGCCGATGAATCGCCCCATCAACATGTGGACAATTTGCAAAGCGTGCGACCCTGACGGTCTCGGGCGGGACTATGAGAAGTACGTCAATCGCTATTGCGCCCCTGTTATGACGATATACGGAAAAGACGTAAACGGCGCCGATAACTTAGACGAATTAGGCGCACGTCTGCGCGCGTCTTTCATGATTCGGCATCGACCAGAGGAAGTTTTGTCGCTTCCGCCCCTGCGCGAAGAGTTTTATTTGCTTAAACCGCTCCCGCAAATTCGAAAAATGGAGCAGGAGCTTGTTCACAACAACATCGACGCCCTGCTTGGCCTAGCAAAAAGCCGTGGACATCGGAATTTGACCAAAGACTCGGACCACCGGGAGTTCTTGAAGGTTATCGGAGAGGCGGTGTTCGATAACGTCGGACTAATCGGCGATCCTGAACTCAAACCTTTGTTTACGGAGTACTCTTACGTCCGAAAAATGACTGGATTGGCGAAAGTAGAGCCTTCAATCGAGTACATCAACGAGGTAACGCAGTTTGGCGACATCCCGCTCGTTGTTTTCGGCTATCACCGGGAAGTTCTGCTGGCTTTGCACAACAACTATCCAGAAGCCGCGCTAATCATCGGAGGAATGAGCGCTAAAGACCGAGACAAGCAGGTGGACCGCTTCCAGAACGGGAAAACTAATCTGTTTCTTGGTAACGTTGACGCCGCAGGTGAGGCCGTGACGCTCACGCGCTCGTATTTGGTCACTTTCGCCGAACTTGACTGGCGGGGGACTTCTCTGATACAGGCCCGAAAGCGTATTCATCGGATTTCGCAGACCAAGCCGTGTTTCGCCACGTATTTGGTGGCGGCGGACTCTTTTGATTCTATCACATCAGAGAGTGCGTTCCAGAAAATCAAAAACATCAAGGACACGTTGGACACACCATGAAGTTGAACTTGGAAGTAAAAGACTTGACGATTGTCGGCGACGTATTCTACGAGCACGCCCCTGACGGCCATAACAAAGGTTTCCTGTCTGTGGTGGACCACCAGTACACGGCTCTGCTGTTCCCTGTCAGCAAAAGGTGTGTGCGCGCTTTACAGGTGAACGAAGATGATCGCGACCCACATGAAGAAAAGTTATTGCTCGATCATTTGAAGGCGCCGCTTCGCGACCACGTTGATTCTCCGCTCCTTCGAGTAATCTCAGAGTCCTTTGAAGACCCGGATGTGCTTGATTGGGAGGTAACGGTGGGGTACACGAGCGGTAAGGACAACACTCCGTACCGCGTTTATATGTTCAAACCCCCAGAGAAAAACCCGAGCGGGCGCGAGCCCTATGAGTACGTATCGCACTTATTGACGACTACGCGTGAGAAGGGGCCGGTGTTTCGCCTCAAGTTCGGGCATGGGACGGCCGACGAAGAAGAGGATTAGGCCGGGTTGACAACTATTGTGCGATGCGCTAAATACCCCATTAAGCTTACTTAGAAAGGTTAACATGTCAGCTACACCATTCATGGACGCCCTGAATCGCTACGGTTCTGTGCGCAAGGCCGCGACCGCTACGGGAACACGCCGATCTACCTTCTTCGACAGTTTGAATAGAGAGCGGGAAGCGCTCCTGGCGATTCAGAACGCTGAAGAGCCCGCGATGGTCCCCGTACGGTCCCCTAGCAAGCCTACCTACTACATCTTCACGGCGGCTGTGAAAGGGGCGGCGGTTCACGCTGACTTCTTGAAGAACCTTCAAGCATACGCTCGCCACCTGGGGGCGGAGTTTGTCGTTGGGCCTTTGACTAGCGTGGGGCGGCAGCGCTTTGCAGAATTTGATTCTTCTGAATTCGCTCCCGAGGTCGTTCCATACCTCACACAAGAGCCAATCATTTTGGGTGACAAGATTAGATTCTCCCCGGAATTAAATCTCACACCGACGATGGTGAAGCCCCTTCAAGGATTGCAAACCTACACTAAAAAGCTTTGGGGCATTTTCCCTCATACGAAAATTTCTCTGGAAACGGTCGCTACTCACAAACACCACCCTGCGAAGTTCATCACAACAACCGGCGCCGTAACACACCCGCACTACACTCCGACGAAAGCGGGTTTCCGGGCGCACTTTGATCACGTCCACGGCGCTGTCATTGTGGAAGTGACTAAGAAGGGCGTGTGGTTCCGCCACCTTACTCCTACGAATGAACTCGACGGCACGTTTTACGATCTGGGCTACATCGTGCAAGACGGTAAGGTGGAGTGGAGCGAGGGCGTATCCGCCGTGATCTACGGGGATATTCACGTAGAGAAGATGGAGGAGAAGGTCGCGAAGGCGACTTGGGGCTTTGGTAAGATTCGCTCTTCCGAAGTATTCACTCCGCTCGTCGATCATCTTAAACCGCGAACCCAAGTGTTTCACGACTTGATGGACATGACGGCGGCGAATTATCATGAGCTTGACGATACGTTTAAGCGATACGCGCGCTGGTGTAACAATGAAAGTTCTGTTGAAGGTGATTTCGACACGGCACGTAATTTCCTGAAGGATGTTGCTGAAAAGTCGGAATATAACGTCGTAGTGGATAGCAACCACGAGTACTTCATCCGCAAGTGGCTTCTCAAGTTTGACCCTGCGGCAAAGGAAGATTTCGAGAATATCGAATCTTATTATAAGCTGAAGCTAGCGATTCTGTATTCCGTACGCAACGATCAGCCGTTCTCTTTCTTGGAAACGATTCTACGTTGCGCGTACGAAGACGACGAGGAAATGGACGATGTACTCGACAGGTTCCGCTTCCTAAAACCCGACGAGAGCTTCGAACTCCACAACATTGAGTGCGGCTGGCACGGGCACGCAGGCCCGAACGGACGGCGCGGTTCGAAGCACGCTTTCAAGTTCGTGACAGAGAAATCGACTATTGCACACTTGCACTCCCCGTCTATCGACAGCGGCACGCATGTTGTGGGTACGTCTACGAAGATGGACTTAGGTTACAACCAAGGCCCGAACTCCTGGGCGCACACGCACGGAATCATCTACCCGAATGGAGGACGCGCGCTCGTCACGATGAGTGATGGGAAGTTCTGGGCCACGCAAGGGGACTTAGAGTAATGTCTGAGAGTACCCCGCTGGCGTCCACCTATGAACACGCGCTTATGGACGAGCGCGTATCGCACGGCATGACAAAGCAGGCACTAGACGCAGCGCATGAGCGCAACATCCTAGTGATCGAAAAGTTAAGAGAAATAAAAGAATCCCGGTGGTACCGCGTCGGTAAATTCTTTGGGTGGGTCCCATGACAAAGAAGCCTAAAACAACGCGCCCGTCTACACAGCAGTTGGCCGATTTCACGATAAAGCGCTTCGAGCGAGGAGCGAGCATAAAGCAAATTGCGGCGGAGCTTGGGCGCTCTGAGCGCACTATTCGGCGCTTCCTAATTCTTGCGGGGGTAAAGTTCGAAGTTGGTCGCAAAGCGAAAGTCCTTGACTCACAGCTTGAAGGGCTATATGAAAAAGTCCGCCTAAAGCACACCAGCTATGATATTTTGGCCGCCGAGTTTGGCGTTTCCAAGAACACAATCCGTCTGAGGATTAAGAAGTATGAACGAGAGAAACGACTTGCAGGCGTTCAGCAACCCGGAAGTGCTGAACCGACTGACGGGCAAGGGGACTCCACTTAACCCGGAACAGCAACGCGCACATGACGCGGCGGTGTCGGCGATGAACGCGGGGCAGAATTTCGTTCTATCTGGTCTCGCAGGATCGGGGAAGACTACGACGCTAGTCGAAATCATCCGTACATTGAAGAGCTATGGGCGCCGACCTGCCGTATGCGCGCCAACGGGTAAGGCTGCTTCAGTCATCAATTCTAAGCAAAGCTTGGTACGCGCTAACACTCTACACTCTACACTTAGCGCGCGACCGTACGACTTACTTGAGCCGGTGTATAAGCGTCTTGATGAAATCGAGGCGAAGCGCGTTGGCGGTGAAGAACTGTCCATTGAAGAGCAGGACGAAGAAGCGAAGCTTCTGAAGCGTGTTGATTCTGCGCAGTACACGTCAAATCTTAAGTTTGAGCCTTGCGACATCGGCGAGTTCTTGGACGAGTACAACGCGCTCGTATTCGACGAGTCGTCCATGATCGGCAAGGAAATCTACCGCGAACTTATTGAGCGCATTCCGGTTCCCAAGTTATTCGTTGGCGACAAGGCGCAGCTTCCGCCAGTTGGCGAAGAGTGCGCTGTTAATTTGGCGCGAGCCGACGCCGAGTTGAAAACCATCGTACGCCAACAAGAGGGCAGCGGCATTCTTCGTTTCGCTCACGGCGTCCATGCTGGCCGTGTTATGGGCGCGCGTGAGGCCGAGAAGTATGGGGACCTTACTTACGTTCCCGATCATATCCCGCAACTGTTCGACGACTATCTTGCAGATCACCAAGTCGTGTGTTGGAAGAACGACGAGCGCTGGGCTATCGCGGCTAGGTCTCGCGCAGTGCGCGGCGTCAAGTTTGACGCGCGTATGCACGGTCTGCCCACTCCTGGCGAACAACTTATGGTCGATGCAAACCGTAAGAAAGAGCGACTGATGCGGGGCGACATCTTAACGGTCGTGAATGTTAAGCACTACGGAGACAGCAAGACTCTTGGTAACAAGTTCCTTGCGCAGATCGAGTGCCAGGATTCTCAAGGACGCGACCGTTTGCTTTTGGTTAGCCTTACTGATATGATCCCCGCAGCAAAGACTTTGGACTATCACTCGGAAGAAGCCCGTCGTCGCAGACAGGCGAACATCGTGGGTGTTCCCGTTCAATTTGCCTGCGCGATAACGTGCCACAAAGCTCAGGGCTCTGAGTGGGATAAGGTACTTTACGTCGGTTCGATGATGCCGGAAGGGCATAAGGATTGGCGCTCGCACTGGTACACGGGCTGCACTCGCGCAAAGAACAAACTTGTCATCGCGAGTTACCATTTTACCCATGAGTCACGCAACAACCGTATTGCCGCCGCCAGCTAATGTCGCTTTAGCAGACATTGAAACTACGCCCATCGAATACGATGAAGGTGGCGTAATCATCTACCCCAAGACTGTACACGTCCTCGTTGTCAAGGACTTTGACACGAAGGATGTTCATATCTTTGGGCCTGATCCCGAGGATATTCGTCGGGGCGTGCGTTACCTAGAAACGTGTAAACTTGTCGTGTTCCACAACGGTCGCGGCTTCGACGAAATCGTTTTGCGCAACATCTTTGATTTCAAAATGAACGAGGGGAATGAGTGCTTGGACAGCTTTGTGCTGTGCTGCCTATTCTACTCGAACATTAAGGAAGAGGAAGACTTCCGGCGCTTCGACGCAAACAAAGAGAAAGACGACAGAGACCCTACGAAGTTCACTGGCGACTTGATTGGTTCTCATAGCCTTGAGGCGTGGGGGCTTCGCTTGCAAGTCCCGCGTCCAAAGGGAGAATACACAGAGCTTATGCGGCGCATGGGAATCGATCCTTGGGCTGCGTGGAATCAAGACATGCAGGATTACTGCGTTCAGGACGTAGAGGTTCTTGAGGGACTTTGGGGCGAGCGCTTAGCCGCACGCGTAGCGAGTAAGGACAATAAAGACGCCATCGCTATTGAGCATTACATCGCGGAGCTTATGATGGATGTAAAGGCGTCTGGTATTCACTTTGACAAGGAGCACGCGGATAAACTCGCGGCGGAATTAGAAGCTAGATCAGCGGAAATAGAGCGCGTTATTCAGTCGGAGTTTCCTCCACGCCTTGAGCCGGTGAAATGGGTACACAGAGAAATCCCTATTGACGAACCTGATCTGATCCCTGAAGAACGTCTTCTCTTGGAGGCGGTTCGAACCAGTGACAAGGTAGAGGATCAGGCCAAGTTCCACGAGCTTATGACTCAGCGCGGACCTTGCCAGCGCTTGACGGCTCTCATGTGGAATCACAAAGACAATGACATTTATCGCCCGCGCTTCAATCTACCGGAAGGGTATTTGCGTGAACAGTGGGGCGACGTTTTTGTTCCTAAAGTAACGCGAGCGCAGAAAGACAAAGAGGGAAACATCCTTTACGTGGCGCAAAAGGATTGCCCCATGACTAAGGTGAAGCTTACGGAGCTTAATCCCGGCTCTCGCACGCAGGTTATACGAAGGCTTTTGGAACTTGGGTGGATTCCCGAAGAGTTCACCGACTCCGGTATTCCGTCGCTTTCCGAGACGGAGTTGAATAAGATCGTCGAAGAGTTTCCTGCCGCAAAGAACATCGCTCTGTACATGGTTATACAGAAGCGACTCGGCGCGCTTAAGTCAGGAGACAAGGCGTGGATGAACCTAATCACGTCAAAAGGAATTATCCACCCTACGATCAAACCCTGCAACGCAGTCACGTTCCGCGCTACGCATAGCGATCCCAACATTTCTCAGGTTCCCTCTGTGAAGATGAAGGACGTACTTGTTCTTGACGCGGACGGGAAGTTCTTAAAGAACGAAAAGGGCGACTTCGTAAAAGCGGTAGACGAGAAAGGCAAAGTCATCCAGAAGCCGCTTTTAGGCGAGAAAGGTAAGTGGGGGTATGAGTGTCGTGAGTGTTTCACCGTCCCCAATGGTTGGGCGATGGTTGGATCAGACTTGGCTGGTATCGAACTTCGCGCGTGGGCGCATTACCTGTGGCAGTACGATCAAGGACGACTTGCGGACATCGTACTCAATAAAGACGTGCATGAAGAGAACCGCGTCATCCTCGGGTTCCAAGATCGTCGTAAGGCGAAGGAGTGGCTATACGCGATGATGTACGGCGGGGGAGACGAGAAGCTTGGCTTCATCATCGACCCACTCGCATCGCCTGCTGAACAGAAAGCTCTGGGGCGAGCGTCGCGTTCTAGATTCATGACGGGCATGATTGGGTACGAAGCGTTGAATCACCGTCTGATGCTAGGCGTTCGCCAAGGCTACCTCCCTGGCCTTGATGGTCGTCGCTGCCCGGTTCGCAAGCAACATGCCGCGCTAAACACGCTGTTGCAGTCGGCTGGCGCGATTATCTCGAAGTACTGGATCGCATACACGATGGACATCATTGAAAACGAGTATAATCTTAAGTGGGGATACGACAACGATTTTACGTTGATGATCTACTCGCACGACGAGTTAGACTTTGCTTGTCTTCCCGAGCACTCTCTTAAAATCGAAGAAGCGTGTATTCGTGGAGCCAAGCTTACGCGCACTAAGATGAAGTTCAAACTTCCTATTGACGTGGGAGTCATCCACGGTAAGAATTGGGCGGAGTGTCACTGATGACCATCGTTGTCGATCCTGCGGGGTTTTCCTTAAGCGCCCAGACTGAGTATTTACACAACAAGTCTGGTAACGTATACCGAGTTCTATATACTAGCGCGGTCTTAGAGAAGACATTAGAACCGTACGTCGTCTACACGGAGCGCCACGGAGGCCGTATATGGCTGCGGCCCGTTTCCGAGTTTTGTGATGGGCGCTTCACGAAGCTAGTTGACCGACGCCCGTGCGGGTGTACATATGATGAAGTCTGTATCTGCGACGACCCGGATTTTGATTAGGAGACCCACATGAAGCCCCAACCCTTAGACCTTCGCGGCGTACGCTGCCCGATCAGCACAGCTAACCTCAAGCGTTTTCTCAAAGGCCAGAAGACAGGCGCGGTGATCGAGGTAATGACTGACGAGCACGATGCGCGAACAGATTTCCCGCCGGTCATTAAGAAGTGCGGAGCGACTTTGACCTCTTTTACAGAGGGGGACGGATTCCAAATCTACCACGTAACCAAGGATTAGGAAATTATCCTAATCGGTTCCTAGTTTATCGAAAAGCAAATTATGCTCGGAACTATGGTTAAGTTAGAAAGTTGACATTTCTTTAAAACATGTTAGGATGCTCGTTAACCATAAACAGTTAACAAGCGTCTTCGACATGAAAGTTCTTCTACTAGACACGGAAACGACGGGGCTACCCGTATCTGGCGACCACTATTCCCCTGAGCAGCCCTACGTCATCCAGATGGGCGGCGTTCTCTTTGATGTTCGTGAAGAAGGGATTGAGCAGGCTATAAATAAGCTAGTACTGCCCCCCGAGGGCGTCGTGTTCAACGAGCGCGCGGTTGCCGTTCACGGCTTCAGCGAAGAGGTTGTGCGGGCTAACGGGCGACCTGCAAAAGAGGTCTACGAGGAAGTGCGCGCCCTGCGGTTACAGGCGGACGTGGTTGGCTCATACAACTGGGACTTCGATGAACAGTTAATACGGTCGTGCTCGGTGCGCCAGCTAGGGTGCGAACCAAACTATGTTTTAGGAATCCACGGTGTTGACATCACACACCACTGCGTAATGAAACAATGTATGCAGTTTTTTGAGCGTCCACGCGAAAAGCTAGTTACAGTTTATCACAGGGTTATGGGCGTACCGCTTGAAGACGCTCACGACGCTATGGCTGACGTTGTGGGGGCTATGCACGTCATGAAGCAAGTTCTTGTGGCGCAGCTTTCAGGAACTACGTTAGGGGTAACTGATAACCCTAAAGAAGAGCGTAAACCAAAAATTAAGTATAAGCGAAGAAGGTAGTTTACATCTGTGGTTATCGTGCGTATGTTCGGCTCATCGAAACCGGAGTACACACAATGACCACGAAGAACATCGTAATCGGCCCTGACGCGCGTGTTCTCACGCTCTCTGATCTTCCCGATCCGAATAAGACGAAGCGTTGGGTTCCGCGCCGCAAGGCGGAAGTCGTCCACGCCGTTCGTGGCGGTCTCCTGACCTATGAAGCGGCCCTCTCCCGTTACAACATTACGGCGACTGAGTACGCCGACTGGGAGTCTCACTACAAAACTTTCGGGATGCCGGGACTTCGCGTCACGCGCTTGCAGGATTATCGCTCTTGACACGGGCGGCAATCTAAAGCATCACCGTGTCTTCAACCACACCAATAGGGAAATGTCGTGAAAGAGATTCTTGACAGACAGGCGGGCGCAGATGTTGGCGGCGTTGGACAGACCGTTGCCTTCACTTTGGCGAGTACGCCGGAAGCCATCCGTCGCCACATCGCGGGCCTGTATTCGCAAGGAGCGAAGACGGTCGTTCGAGAGCTTGTCGCAAACGCGATTGACTCGCACAGCGCGGCGGGTATCGCGGATACGGTTCCGATTCGCGTTTATCTTCCGACGACGTTTGACCCTACGTTCTCGGTGCGCGACTATGGCGTGGGGATGTCGCATGAGTACGTCATGGAACTCTACTCGAAGATCGGTCATTCGTCGAAGGGCGACTCCAACAACGAGACCGGCATGTTTGGCATCGGCTCAAAGTCCCCGCTCGCGATTTCTGACACGTTTACTGTGCGGTGCTACGACAAGCCTGGATTCGCTGGCGCTCCGCATTTTCACAACGGCGTTGATCTGAACGCTATCGGGCGAGTGCGCCTTTATACGGTGTACTACAATGAAGCTGGTGCGCCGATGATTTCGCATACGTTCAACGTCGCGCCGCGCCCCGAAGATGAAGTTGTTCGCGGCGGCGTGCAAGTTCATGTCCCCATCACGGCAGCGCAGCGCTCGCTCGTTTTGGAAGGCGTTTCGTCTCAACACTTCGTCTGGTTCGACAAGAACATTTCTTTCGAAGGCGCGTTCGACGAAGTGTCGAAGCGTTTTTACGCAGCCATTGTTCAAGTCACCCCTGGCCTGTACTTCGCAACGACAGACAAGGCACAGTCGTCTTCGTGGAGCGTGTATGTTCGTCAGGGCGCGGCGGTATACCCGCTCGACGAAAGTTCGATTACCGGCTATCTCACTAGCGAAATCGTCAAGATGCTGAAGACGATTTCTGAGAACGGTAAGCACGTGATGTTCGACATTCCGCTCGGAACGATCAACGTTACGCCCGCGCGTGAAGCCTTGCGCTATGAGCCGCATACTACTCCCAAGCTTGCGCAATTCATTATCGCGCGGTGTGAGACGTTCCGCGCGGAGATTGCCAAAGACGTTGGCGACGCCACGAGCCATCGCACTGCGCTCAAGCGCCTTGCCGTCAAGTACCTCCCGGCTGCGGAGCGTAACAGCTTTATGGCGTTGAAGACGATTTCGCCGTTTTTGTCGTACGTCTCGAAACATATCGACGACAACTACACTAAGCATTACGACGCGCTTCCTGACGTTCCCAAGTCGGTCACGAAGATTGACAGCAACGGCGACGTTGTTCGCGATCCTTCGACGAACGCCATCGTGTACGAAGTCAAGAACGTTCGTCCCCCGCGCTACGCTCCCGGTCCTCAGATTCGTATGTCTAAGTCTGACTTTCCCGAGGGCAAGGTTATTCTCCATACGGGTAAGCTGTATTCAACAGCGTATCTCAAAGTGCGCGACTCTTCGGCCGACGAAGTGTCGTTCCAAGTTCCGAACATCACGTATATTATTCCGAACCACTTGTCGAAGTGGCAGGATCGGCTGTCTAAACACGCGGCGGAGAAGTATGCGGACGAAACTCTCCCTTCGTACGAGTCCGTTGGGGTTCCGGTGTACGTCATCCGGTGCTCGAAGCGTAATGTGGACGGAGTAAAGGCGGCGCTTGAAGCGCGCGCCGTGTCGTGGACTGTGTACACGTCGGAAGACCTGCCCGACATCGACACTACGGTGGCTCGCCAGCGCAACTTCTCGAAGACCAGTGTCTATCAGTGGGATCATAAGAAAGGCGCGTGGGACGAGAATAAATTGGAGCCTGACTACTCGAAGCCTGCGTATTACATCGCGCGTATTGGAATCTCGCACGAAGTCTATACGCACCACCCTGATAAGCCCGCAGGCTCTTCACCGGGAACGACGGGGTTTACGCTGCGCCCGCGTCTGTCTTCGTACGATCTTGCCAAGGCGATCAACGCGGCGATCAAGCTTGGTATACTCGACGCAACGATGCCGATTTACCGCACGACGGAGAATCAGGCTCCGAAAATCTCTCTTACGGTTCCCGACTGGAAGCACCTTGGCACTCACTTGGCGCTTGAGGCTGAGAAGACTATCCGCAAGGATAATCGCACGGCGTTCGTAAATAGCTCTCTCGCTCTCTCGAACGATTACTATCTGTCAAACTTCCTTCGTGAGTCTCTGGGCGGCTCTAAAGACGACGTTCGTAAGAAGATGTTCGGCTTTATTAAGAGCCTCGTCGCCAACGACCCTCTCTTCGCTGCGGTCGCGGGAACTCGCTGCATGTTTCATGACACGCTCGGGAGTTCGTCGCGTTTACTTGGTTCGGCTAAGACGAGCGACAAAGATTCGCAAATTCGGGAGATTGCGACGGCGTTGTTTGGGTCAAACCCCGTTCAGGCGGAGACGGGGGAGTACAACGCTCTTGCCGAAGCTTTCCAGAAGCGGTATGATTTTTTCTTGCGTCTGTTCGCCTCGTCTGGGAGCACGCGCGACACGGCGATCAAGCACATGGGGTATTACTTCGACGGATTCCTCTCAGCGATTAAGGCAGAGGTCGCTAACGCTTCAGTAGACTACAAGACGAAATACCCGGTTCTGAAAGAATTCATCGAATCCTTTGAACAGGCGGTTGACAAGCGTGAGAATGAACTGTACGGTACGAAAATCTAATCAGGAGAGTTAACCAATGACGACGCGCGATTACGCCTGGAACATCCAAGCCAAATCTATCACGGTGCATTTCAGCAACGGTGACGCCTTCGTGTGGCCGGAAAACCACCCCAACTTGGACAAGGTTCGAGACGCCATTAAGAGCGGCGCTTCCGGCGACGAGCTTCGCGCGCTTATGGACGTGGTGACGACCGTTCGCACCAAACTCGGTACTGCTGCCGCGACGGTTGGCGTGACCGTCTCGCGCGACGGCGTGTTCTTCCACGGCCAGCCGATCCACATGACTGTGTGCGACCGCATCATCGCCCACGCGGCGGAAGGTCTGCCGATTGACCCGCTCGTCAAGTTCCTCGAAAAGCTCCTGTCGGGCAACCAGCGCCGTGAAGCGGTCTTGTCGCTCTACGACTTCCTCGAAGCGAACAACATTCCTATCACCGAAGACGGCGACTTCTTGACGTACAAGAAGGTGCGCGACGATTACAAGGACATCCACAGCGGAACGTTCGATAACAGCGTCGGCGCAAAGCCGCGTGTTCCGGCTTGGGAAGTTGAAGCGGATCGCGATCAGACTTGCGCGAAGGGCCTCCACGTCTGTGCTCGCCACTATCTTCCGAATTTCGGCACCGGCCCCGGCAATCGCGTAGTGATCTGCAAGGTCAACCCCGCTGACGTTGTTGCGGTTCCCAAGGACTACAACAACTCTAAGATGCGCGTCTGCGGCTATGAAGTGATCGGCGAACTCAACGATCAGCAGAAGGCTGACATCTTCGACAACGCCAAACTCGTACGCCCCGGCGACTTCTCAGAAGACGTGACGTGGAACGACGATTGGGCTCGCGACGACGACGAGGCTATGGAGCCCGACGAGTGTTATGATTGCGGGTTCGATGAAGACGAGTGTGAGTGCTACTCTGGCTCGGATAACGACCCGTTCCGTGATGATGATGACGATTTCGGTTGCCAGTGCGGCGAGGACGAAACTCCTATCACGGTGACTCCCGACAAGTGCGGCGACGCGGGTTGTCCGATCTGCACGACGCCTGAACCGGCGAAGACTGAGCCGCAAGCTGAATCTACCCCGGCAACGAACCGTCCTTGGTTCTTCCGCTAACCTAACAGGAGAGTACATGCCTGAGACTTCTAAGACGCTTCGCGAACGCGTCAACGAACGGATTGCTTCCGCTACCGTGGAAGTTCAAAATCAATTCGTTGATGCGGAAGCGAAGAAAGAGACGGCGAGCCGTGTCACGGCTTTGAGTGAAGCGTGCGCTGTCATGGACAAGCTCTACAAGGAGCTTCAGAAGATCGACCGTCCCGATGTCGTGAACGTGGACCGAGAAGGCAAGCCTGTCGGCGAAGGCGTATTCACGAAGAAGCGCGCGGATCAAATCAAGAAGACCGAAGAAATCCTCGCCAAGTGGGAGGCCGCGTTGGGCGCCGCTTGGGACGGCGATTTCAAGAAACTCCGCGAGCTTCTGAAGAACCCGCCGAAGATCGAAGAGTCGAAGGACGAATGAGCGTCTTCGACAACATTCAAGATCGCATAAACAAGCGCGCGGCGGAACTCGTTCTGCCGCGTTTTCTTGAATTAGAAGCGGCGCGACACGCAAAGAACGGGTTTCGCGAAGGTTGCCCATGCACCTATTGTCGAGCTAAACGCGCGGCTACATCGGAGATTGGACATATAGGGCGCAGCTTCGAGACTCTGCCGCCTATTCCGCCCCGTGCGGAGGCTTCGAATAATCTTGACAACTGGGAACAGCGGCAATACATTCGCGCGGTATTACGAGAAAGTCTGCGACAGAAGCATCGTAAAATTCTGAAAGAGCGGTTCGAGGAAAATGGGCAAGACTACACTGATTGACAAGCGTATTGACTTTCAGAAGGGCTTCAACTCCGCAGCGGAAGCCAACCAGAAAGTGTGGGCACACGACCGCTCAACCACGGTCGGCGCGTCGGAAGTGTTCTCGTGTATGCGTCAACTGTACTTCAAGAAGCGCGCTCCTGATCTTGCCGACGAACCTGACAACGTTGACCCGGAGTGGGGCCACGCGGCTCGCGGCGATTTGATCGAGAACGAGTTCGTTGTGCCGACGCTCAAGCACATGTTCGGTGACGACTCTTGCTTGTTCATGGGAAAGGACCAAAAGACCCTCGTCAAAGGGCGCCTCTCGGCTACACCTGACGGCGTGATTACCGATCTGCCCGACGACGCTATGGCGGACTACGGCATCAAATCCCTTGGCGGCACCGGCATCCTTGTTCCCGAAGTCAAGACTTTTGGGGGCGACCACGCTGCGCCACGGAAGCTCAAGATCGCGGACCCTAACGATCCAACGAAGAACAAGACGATCTACGAGCCGCGTGGGAAACACCTTGGGCAAAACATCGTACAGATGGGGTTGCTGCGCGAGACGACGAACTACTCGGCGGATGTGGGTGTAGTCCTTTACGTCAACCCGATCAACTTGAAGGACATCCGCCCCGCTCCTGTGGAGTATAACGAGAATACTTACCAGAACGCCCACGCTCGCGCAAACGACGTGTTCGATCCTGACAAAAAGGCCGAAGACTACAAACCGGAAGGTCTCTATCTTGGGAACGACTGTGACTACTGCGAGTTCTGGAAGGCTTGCAGCAAAATTGAAATCGCCAAGTTCCCTGACAAGGCGGTCAAGACCTCCGAGTTCGGCGCTGGTACGCAGGAAGAGCTTGCGGCTAAGACCCGCGCTGTAACGGAACTTAGGGCCAAGCACAAGGCGCTTGAGGCCGAAAAGAAGTTGGCCGAGACCGAGCTTAAGGCTATGCTGTTTGACCTGGGGACCAACCGGGCTTCCGGCGACAATTGGAGCGCCAGCGTATCAAAGGTCGGAGGAAGAAAGTCGTTGGACAAGGATCGTCTTGTGGCCGATCTTGGTGTGGACTTGTCTGAGTACGAAAAAGAAGGGGACCCGTACTTTGTGCTGCGGACCAAAGCGAGCGACGAATGAGTTCAATACAGGCGATTCTTCCGGTTTTGTTCATCCTTTTGGCGAGTGCCATCGTTTACTATGACTATTGACTTTTAACCATTCCTGTCCTACATTAACCCTGACAGTTAACGATAACGAATAGGTTAACGCTGTCACCGTGTCTCCCACACCAATTATATAGACGGAGCGACCGGGGCGTTAACCTTTTATCTTCAGGGCGGGATCATGGCCGACGATAACAAGCGCAAAATTGACACGAACCTGTCCGATACTGAGTTCCAAACCATCCCGCATTTGCAGGATGGGACCAATCTCGACGGGTTTAAGCGCATAGGCGTTTTCGTTGTTCGTGACCCCATCGGCCTCGCCCCCGGCGATTACTTCCTAACAAACTACATTTCGAGCATCGGCGGCGCCCGGCGCGCGGTACAAATCGTCGAAAACGTTATTACAGGAACGCAGCAGTTTCGTGCGAAAGCTGACGGGGGGTGGACTTCGTGGGCAACCCGCGCCGCTGGGGGCATCGCGAACACGAACATCAGTGTCTCGGCTACCTCTAATAGCGTTTCCGTCGAGAGCGACACAGGGAACGACGCCACGATTGCGGCGGCAAATGGAACCCTTGCAGGCGTTATGTCTGCTTCGGATTACACTAAGCTAGCCGGTATTGAAGCAGGCGCCACGGCAGACCAGTCGGGATCGGAAATCGTTTCGGCCATCGACACGCAACTCGGAAGTGCGGATTGGCGGGCCTCTTCCGGGGCAGGGTCAACGAACCTATCAACTACGCGCAACGCTACTACAGTAACAGTGGCCAGCGACACCGGGACCGACGCAACTCTACCGGCGGCAGACGCCACCGACGCGGGCGTTATGACTGCCGCGCAATTCAGCAAACTCTCTGGCATTGAGGCGGGAGCTACGGCTGATCAAACGGGATCGGAAATCGTTTCGGCCATCGACACGCAACTCGGAAGTGCGGATTGGCGGGCCTCTTCCGGGGCAGGGTCAACGAACCTATCAACTACGCGCAACGCTACTACAGTAACAGTGGCCAGCGACACCGGGACCGACGCAACTCTACCGGCGGCAGACGCCACCGACGCGGGCGTTATGACTGCCGCGCAATTCAGCAAACTCTCTGGCATTGAGGCGGGAGCTACGGCTGATCAAACGGGATCGGAAATTGTTTCCGCCATCGATACGCAGCTAGGGAGCACGGGATGGCGCGGCGCTGGTACGACTAATCTCGGGTACTCCGCTGACGCTGATTCTGTCCAAATCACTAGCGACACTGGAAGTGACGTGGACATTCTAGCGGCCACGAACTCGTCAGCCGGTGTTATGGCCGCGACGGACAAGAGTCACTTAGACTCCTTGTATGCTCTCATCGGTAACATTCCTTCCGTTCCGTCACGCGTGTTCAACGTTTTGAACTACGGAGCGCTACCAGACGGAGGATCGGCAGCAGCGGCAACCAACCGAACAGCTTTTGAGAACGCGATTCTAGCAGCAGAAGCGGCGGGCGGGGGACAAATCTATGCTCCTCGCGGAACTTACTACATTTCGTACGGAGGAGCCGCTTCGGTGGGCGGTGTTCGTCTTCGCTCGAACATGCACCTTGTCGGCGACGGCATGGGGATCACAACAATCAAAGCGGCAGACATCGGCAACAACGACATGGCCGGTCTAGTTCGTACGCAGTCAGGAATCGAGAACACAAACATCGTTGTCCGCGATTTGACTATTGACGGAAACAAGGGAGAGCAAACGGGCTGGGCGAACATCATCTGCTTCTTCGCGGGTGTTACGCCTGATGATCGTGTCCACATGGACCGCGACATTTGGTGCATCAATGTGGAGTGTAAGAATGGAAAGAACGGTACCACCGGATCGTCGAACCTTACCCGTGGTTACGGATTCGACCCGCACGAAGTGGTGGATCGATTTGTGGCTGTCAATTGCATTGCTCACGATTGTGAGCGGGATGGTTTCGTTCTGGACGGTGTTCTCAACTTTCAGCTTATTGGCTGTAAGAGTTGGAATAGTGGTCGCCACAATTTCAACTTCATTACGACTACTTTTAACGGAGAAGTTGTTGGATGTCACGCCTGGGACTGCGGGCAGTTGGGCACCGGGAATAACTTCACGGTGCAAAGCAACTCTTCCAACATTACGTTTACTGGGTGCCGCTCCCGGAACGCTCTTGAAAACGGCTTCCGCATTCGCGCAGGCGATGTTGTCACGAACACGTATGTGAAGATGGTCGGCTGCTTCATCGAAAACAGCCAGAAGAACGGTTTGCAATTGACAGGCGCGGCTTACAACACGATTCAAAACTGCACGTTCTACAACAACAGTCAGGCAGGAAATTTTGTCTACTTTGACATATCTCTTGATGAAGACGACGGAGATACAGGCGTTCTTCGTGGCGCGTCGTTCAACGTAATACAAGGAAATCTCGCCTACCGAGACGGAGTTGTTGGACCAAAATCCGCGTACCGTGAAAGCGACACGGCTACTGTTCTTCCGCACGACAACTATTTTTCGTGGAATGAAGCCTATAACATCGGCGGCTCTACTGGTTATCAATATTCCAAGTACCACGACACGCTCCCCGCTACGGCGGTTCGAGACCGTGGCTACCTCGACGTGTACAACGTCAAAGACCACGGAGCAAAAGGAGACGGCGTAACAGACGACGGAGCGGCTATCCGCGACCTCGTGGACGTAATTGTCGTTCGCGGCGGTGGAGTTCTTTATTTTCCTAACGGACACTACATGGTGTCTCCGCCAGGAACAGCCGCGTCTACAGGATACATCGCCATACCGAATACTGTGAGCGTGCTTGGTGAAAGTATGGATCACACTATTATAGAAGGCATGACTACCTCTGTTTCTATGACGGGGGTGTTGCGTACGAAGAGTGGGCAGCAATGTGTCGGAACGTTCTTCGAAAACATCAGCCTAATTGGTCCTAGCACTACAAACTCTGTAGACATTCCCGTTCTTTATATCGGGGATACATCTTTACAGGCGCAAAAAATCTCTGTTCGAAACGTGAGTGTTTCAAGAGGACAAAACGGAGCGTCTTCCGGCGGTTATGGAATTCGTCTATCTAACGTCGCGAAAGCGGTTTTGGATAACGTAAACTCCACATCGAATGAGCGCGATGGTATTTATGTGGAAGGCTGTGTTGCCATTAAAGCAATAAACTGCATTTCGACCAATAACTCAAGACACGGAATTTTGGTGGATTCCTCTACAGATGTCGATGTCGTTTCTCCTTATTGCAATGGAAACGTGACAAACGGCATCCTAATGCAAGGCGACAACATGGTGAACGTGCGCGTGGTCGGCGGAGGCGTACACAGTTCCGGCGAAGACGGTGTTCGAATTCGACGATCAAACCTGACCTTCCTCACAGACTGCGCGGTTCTCGGAGTATCCATAACAAATAATGGCCGCGACGGAGTTAGCACGGCGGGCGCTCATAGAAATCGTATTGAGGGCTGCACGTTTGTGAACAACGGACAGACGACAACGAACACTTATAACGACGTGTCCCTTGAGAAAGACAGCACATTCACCGCGACTCTTTCGGAGTATAACGTAGTATCTAACAACACCATGTTTGCTGCTGCGACTAATAAGACCAAGTACGCTATATCGGAATCTGCACTTGCTGGCGACAACAACAAGTTCATTGGCAACTATGGATCAGGACAAGTAACGTCGTTCTATAACATCGTAGGAGCGAACACGCATAAGCTGGATTGGACGAATATCCCCGCAGCCGGTGGGTCTGGGCACATCCAGTATAGAGACGCCACAGGTTACCTCGCTGGTGGAGCCAACTTTACGTACGACGCCGCTAACAGCCGCGCTATCGCTAGCAACGGTCTTCAGATTAATAACGCTGTAGGCGGCATTCCTGCGTCTTCAGGAGTTCTGATTCAGGCTGACTCATACGGAGCATTCTCTGTACCTTCTTGGACCAACATCGCCGGGGATACTACTAGACTCTCGCGCGGGTTCCCTGGGAACATCACTATCGTCACGCCAGCAAATATCGGCGCCACTACGGTGAATACCCTTGGCGGCAGCTTCACGCTAACTGGGGCTGTGGGGCGGGCGTTTGCTTCTACTAATAAGCTCACTAGCGCTCGTCGCGTAGGGTTTGATACTACGACGACTCCTGGCACAATAACTTCGGTTCTCCCATCTAGCGGAAACTACTGCTGGCGCGGAAATGCTGTAGGTCTTGGCGGGTTCTTCTACGAAATCTTGTTTGGGTTTGTAGCGGGTACTCCTACGAATGACAGTAAGGGCTTCTTTGGCCTGTCGGGAACTACTACGTCGCTCGTGTCTGCGGGCGCAGCGATAAACGTGACCGCGAATTACATCGGCCTTGCAAAGACAACCGGCGATTCCGGGCTCAGTCTGATCGGAAACGATAACTCTGGAACGGGAGCGTCGTTATATACGTTCACGACAGCGGCGAACGACTTCTCTGGCGGCACCGCGCGTCTATTCCGCTTTGTACTGTACGCCCCCGCCAACTCCTCGTCGATATACTTCAATTTGGACAACGTTATAACCGGAGTCTCCGAAGGCGGGAGCGTGACAGGAGCAAATCTCCCGTCTAACGGCTCTATGCTGTCTCCGCACCTGACGTTTACGAACGGCGGCGACGGAGTTAACAACCAGTGGGACTTCATTGGGATGTATCTCGAAAATCGTGGTCTTTAACCTTTGACCCGATTTGACACGGAGGTTTAGCTGTGCTAGAACCTTACTTGTCAACCTTAATGAAAGGTTAATGACAGAAGACTGAAGCCAGACAACTGAAGACAGAAGAAGGAAGACTGAAGATGACTAACGTACCCGCCCCTATTAACCAGAAGCAAGCGCTTTTGGCTCGCCCTGCCGCCGATCTTTTGGCCGGTCTGGGTAAGACCGTTGAGAACAACGCGACTGAGGTCTATCACTACCTCGCATTCACGGGTCGCGAAGGACGCTACACTATCTCGAAAGGCTCGGGCGCAACGCCGGAACCCTTCGCGGAAGGCACCGAAGTGTACCTCAACCTGTTCGACACGCAGCAGGAATACGTTTGCTGGAAGAACGGCACGAACGTTGAAAAGCAGTCGTACTCGCTGTTCGAGCAGATGCCTCCTATCGAAACGATGACGGATCATGGCCCCTACTCGGATAAGCCGGATCAGCGCGAAGGCTGGAAGAAGCAGTATTCTATTTCCCTTCGTGACGTGACGAACAACAAGCACTACCGTCTGAATATCTCGGCGGTATCGGCTCTCAAGTCGTTCGACGCGTTCATTATGACGGTTTTGGAACAGAGCACGCTTCACGACATCAAGGCGGAGACGCCCAAGGTTCGCCTTGGCATCGCTTCCTTCAAGTCGCAGGGCCACAGGAACTACAAGCCGACCTTCGACCTTGTGTCGTGGGTTCCCAACCCGAAATCGCCTGCGGAAATCGCGGCCGAGAAGGCTAAGGCTAGCGCCGCCGCTGTTACCGCAACGGCAAGCGCGACGACCGAGGAAGACGCTCCTGCAAAAGACGTTCCGGCGTCTCGTCGCAAAGCTTAAGCGTTAACCTTTATCTACCAGATCAACGGAAAAGGCGGACTGTCCGCCTTTTTCTAGACTTGACAAATTAACTATAATCCTTAAGTGTAGTAAATGGTAACTCGGTCTTCAAACTCTATGGACGCAATCCGCCAGGGCTCTGGATTGGATACGTACGCTCATGGAGACTACAAGCATTATCGCCCGGAGTGGGACGCTATCCGAGACGCCATCGCGGGAGAGCGCCGCGTTAAAGAGCGTGCAACCGATTATCTTCCGCCTTTGGACGTAGAGTATGGCACTTCTTATGAAACGTATAAAGAACGAGCCGTTTTCGTCAATATGGTGGCTCGCACTGTTCTTGGCCTCGTTGGAACCGTTTTTCGTCGCCCACTAAAAGTGGAAGGCGTACGGGATAAAAAACTCCTTCAAAATGTAACCCTTGATGGTCTAGACTTGAACTTGTTCGCAAAGAAACTTGCGTACGAGGTCTGTTCGCTAGGCCGCATTGGCGTGCTCGTTGATATGGCCGCTAAAGGAGAGAAGCCGTATCTTACGGAGTACATCGCTGAGAATATCCTTTCTTGGCGAACTTCAACAGTAAACGGTCGGGAGGTACTAGACTATGTGCTACTACGCGAAATCACAGACCAAACACCCCTTCTCAGTGAAGAATCCGAAAACGCTTCCGACACTTCGAATTACACAGGCGGCCTCGTTGCGCGGTACCGCGTCCTACTGCTAGTCAACGGCGTTTATAAGCAACGGGTGTACACCGTCTCGTCCCAGGAAGCAAACCCAGACTTCAAGGGACTCGCGTACACTGAAGTCACGCCCACACGGAATGGCAAGCCGTTTGACTTCATACCGATGGTCATCATCGGGCCGATGTCGCCGACGCCGGGGGTTCAGAAAAGCCCAATTTATGACATTGTTTCTTTGAACTACGCCCACTACCGAACATCCGCACAGCTTGAACATGGACGGTACTACACGGCTTTGCCCGTGTACTACGTTCCGACGACTGCTGGACAGGAGCAAGGGGATTACCACGTAGGCCCCTCGGTAGTTTGGGAAGTTCCTTCAGGCGAAAAGCCGGGTATCTTGGAATACTACGGCACCGGCCTCAAGTCGTTGGCCGATAGCTTGGTGGAAAAAGAGGAACACATCGCGCAGCTTGGCGGGCGGATTATGGGTATCCGCCCTGCCGCTACGGCTGAAAGTGACAACATCTTCAAGATGAAGCAGGCGAATGAAATGTCGATCCTGCTGAACATCACAGAATCTCTATCATCAGCGCTGACAACACTTTTCCGGTGGTACTTAGAATGGCTTCGCGAGAAGGCCGAGGATGTGTTTGTTAAGCTGAACCAAGACTTCAAGAGCTTGGCCATCGCGGCTCGCGAACTGCGCGCCGTTGCCCTGCTGTACCAAGAGGGAATCATCCCGCTTCAAATCGTGTACGAAACGCTACAGGCTTCTGAATTCATTTCCGACGAAATCAGCCTGGACGAGTTCGAGCGAATGCTTAAGAATATTGAGAATTTCCCGAATCAGCCTGACGTAGAGGCGAAGTTCCAGGGTTACCCGGATAAGGCAACGCAGCTTCGCGACCAGCAGTCTAAGCGGCAGTTAAACAGCTTAGAATCAGAGGCGGAAATGAACCGCCAGCATCAGAATTTGATCGACCAGCGTCGTCTGGATCAGCAATTTGACCTGCAAGATCAAATGTTTAGCCAAGGTAAGCAGACTGCACAGTTTGAACACCAGCAGGCTAAAGAAATGGAAAAGCTGAAGTCCAATTTGAAGATCAAAGAGGCGAAGGCGGCTCCAAAACCCAAACCGGCGACTAAGCCAGCGGCGAAGAAACCGGCTAAATGAAAGTAAGACCTTGACAAATTAAAAGGTACTTACTATGTTCCTATTCGTTAAGGTTAATAAGTATCCTTAACGTCCCAACGAACCGGGGTCCGGTTCTAACAGTATCGGAGATACTGAAATGGCTACTATCACTTTCGACACTAAAGATTCCATCCCTGAAGACCTTCTCGACTCGGCGAGCGAGATTACAGCGGACGGAGAGAACAAGGGCAAGTGGACGGTCAACGTCGTTGGCCGGAAGAAGCTGGAAGAGTTCCGTGACAACAATATCGCGGTTTCTAAGAAAGCAGAAGACCTCGACGCCCTGAACAAGAAAATCTTTTCGGCTATCGGTGTTTCGAAGCCTGAGGAGTTCGACGTAGCGAAGTTTGCGGAAGAACTCAGCGGCCTGAAAGACACGGCACGAAAAGTTGCAGACGGGAAGCTTAAAGCTTCTGACGACGTGGACAAGGCCGTAACTGAGCGTACGGAAAACATGCGTCAGAAGTTCGATGAAGAGCTTCGTTCGAAGACCCAAGAGGTCGCTGCTATGAAGGCGGAGCGCGATGCGGCGGTGGCCGCGTACAAGCAGACCTTCGTGGACCGCGCGGTGTCTTCAGTTTGTAACGACCCGGATTTGGGTGTGGAGCCTACGGCTCTCGACGACATTATGAATCGAGCACGTAACGTGTTCATCGTCGAGCAGGACGGCACTATCACCCCGAAGAAGAACGGTCAGACGTTGTGGGGCGAAGACGGCTCAACTCCGATGACCATGAAGGAGTGGATCAACCTTTCGCTGCGGAAGGATGCTCCCCACTACTTCAAAAAGTCTGCTGGCGGCGGCGCACAAGGTGGTGCCGATGCCAAGAACTTCGGCGGCATGACGGAAGAAGAGTTCAACAAGCTTCCGGCTATGCGTCGATTGGAAATCGCGAACGAAGCGGCCTTCAAACAACAGAAGGTTCGCCGCTAAACTAAGCGGTATCCATAGTTGCCTCCACTAAGTTTCGGAGGCTTTCCAAGTGGAAACTCGGGGAGTTTTCCGAAAAGTGGCAGCAACAATGAAGACCAAAATCTCTAGGAGGTAACTATGGGTCTTACTCTGCTTGAAGCAAGCAAACTGAACAGCGGCGAAGTTAAGCGCGCCTCTGTCATTCAGATGTTCGCAGAAAATTCCGATCTTCTGCGCGCATTCAACTGGGAGAACGTCCCTGGCGGCTCCCTCTCGTACACGGTCGAAGGTTCGCTTCCGGGCGTTGCCTTCCGTGGCTACAACGAGACGTTCACGCCGTCTACGGGCGTTGTGAACCCCTCGGTTGAAGTCTTGAAGATCGCTGGTGGTTCGCTCGACGTGGACAAGGCGATGATCAAGACTCGCGGCCCTGGCATTCGCGCTTCGCAGGAAGCGATGAAGGTCAAGGCGCTCTCGCTGCACATCGCCGACAAGATCATCAACGGCGACTCAGTGAGCAACCCGCGTGAGTTCGACGGTCTCCGTAAGCGTATCATTGGTTCGCAGCTTATCCCTGCAAACCTCGCTTCGCCGTCCGCGAACAGCGCGCTCTCGCTTGAAGCTCTCGATGCGGCTATCGACGAAGTTGACGGTGCTACGCACCTGATCATGTCGAAGGACATGCGTCGTAAGCTCATCAAGGCTGCTCGTGCTGGCGTCGGTGGCGACATCGAAGTCACGACCGATCAGTTCGGTTTCCGCGTTTCGCGTTACAATGACCTTCCGATCCTGATCGCCGATTACGACGACAACGGTCAGAAGATCATCGACTTCGACGAAGCCGGTCCTGCCGGTGGTTCGACGAGCACGTCGATCTACGTTGTGCGCTTGGGAGACGGATACGTTTCCGGTCTTCAGAACGGCACGATGGAGGTTGAAGACCTCGGTCTTCTCGACGACGGTACGACGTACCGTACCCACGTTGAGTGGCTTGTCGGCATGGCTGTCATGCACGGTCGCGCTTGCGCCCGCGTGTGGGGCATCACGAACGGGGTGGTGACGGTTTAATACCGTCACTATCAAGTTCACAAACGCAACGCGAAGCTAACCTAGGAGGATATATTCTATGGCTCGCATGGCAAGTAAAGTTCGTCGTGAGTTTGACGCCGCAGCGGCGGTTACGCTTCGCGACATCGACGACGGTGCTGAAACCGCCGACGCTTCGGAAGCAGGGGTTGCTCTCAACCTTCTTACCGACGCTTACTGGGACAACGACGAACAGGCTGACGGCAAGATTTGCGTCTCTGTTCATGTCTCGGCGGCTGACTACGCAAGCACCGACGAAGTGTACGACCTCTACTTCGAGGTTGACACGACTTCGGCCTTCTCTTCGGCGAAGGAAGTCGCTCGCCTCAAGTCGATCCCGGCGACGGGCTACTACGAGGTTGTCATCCCGACCCAGCTTATCGAAGCTCTCGAAGCCGGTGCTACGCACCTGCGCGTGCGCCTCGACGTAACGGGTACCACGCCGTCGATCACGTACGGCGCGTGGATGACCTTCCAGGGCGTCTAAGCTCTGGCACAAACTTGACAAAAGGGCAGGATAGGTGTAAGCCTATACCTGCCCTTTTGTTAATACTAATAGGTAAGGATACCCCATGTCAAAACGGAATGAGCCCACGATCAAGGTTAAGGACCCGAAAGGCGAAGTCTTCGAGGTTACTCGCCGGAACGCTAACGACTTGGTTATTAATCTAGGATGGTCTTACCTTTCGGACGTTCCTGAGGAAGACGCGGCACTCGCGGTCAACGCCTCTGCCCCCCGCGCCAAGGGACAAAGTAAGTCTAAAGTACAGCTTGCCCGCGAGGAAGCCCAGGCCAAGCGCGTAGTTGACCCGGCTGCGACAAAGGCGGTCGGTAAAAAGCGTGGGAAGAAGGTCACCGAAGAAGTTGTTGAGGAAGCGGTTGAAGCAGAGAAAGCCGCACCAGAAGGTGACACTTTCGACGAAACCGGCGCTGCGGCAGACCTTGACGCCGAACTCGCTGCCTTGGAGGCGGAAGAGGAAGAGCGGGGAAAGTACTAACGAATAAGGCCGACTGTTATACATGTCGGCAGCGAGAGTTGCGGCGGAGATACCGCCGCTAACTCCGCTTGTATTTTGCCATCTTAACACTACATTAACCATGTCACAGTGTTAACCTTAACATACGGGATTTCAGACGTGGAGCCTAACCCACAATTCGATGGATACACGTGGGTGCGCCTCACGGCGGAGTTGATGTGGCTCGTTCTCGCGATGGCTGGCGGAGTTGCGCGCTATCTTGACGCATATTTGCGAACCGGCGTTCTTCCAAAGATGGGGATGCTGGCAGCGCACGCCCTCGTGAGTGGATTTTCCGGGTACATCGTAGCTCAGGTTGTTTTGCGGATGTCGCCGGATTGGGCCTTAGTGTCTGCCGGAGTGGGGGGCTATCTCGGCACTCAAGGGTTGGACTGGGTCGCGAGCATAATGCGCGAGCGCTTCGGCGGCACTATTCCTCCTAAGAGAAATAACAATGTCGCGTTGGGGGATAAACCCGACAGCAGCGAACCCGGCGGCGAGGAATAATATGTTGGGGCATAAGAAAACTACGTGTGTTCTCTGCATACTCACCCCTATCATTCTTAGCGGGTTCATTGGGTATCTGGCTGGGTCCTATTCACGCTATCTCGGTTTCGACGCGAACGCGGCTAGCACTTTGGCCGGGTTCGCAGGTTTCATGGGGGCACAAGCCTTCAATTACGCTTGTCTTCTCCTCGTGACGCGATACCACCGCTGTATGGTAGTTCGGAGACGAGCGCATGTGGCTAAATGATACCGTATATACATTATTCAGCGTCGCCGTTCCGATAGCGTTCATCCTCTATGCTTGGTACAAAACATATCAAGCGTCGGTGTACACCGCGCTAATTGTTGCGTTCGGTGCCAAGGCGTCTCAGAATTTATCCCACGTATACTCTCTTTTTGACCAGCAGTTCCTAGGAGGTTCGGTCCTACTTCCATGCATATTCTTGTGCATAGCGCTGTGCTTGAAAAGATTTGGGGTCAGGGAGACGCTGTATCACACAAATGTCGCTTGTTTCGCGTTGTTGATGCTTACGCTGCTTCAAATGGATAAGCCAGTATACAGCTTGACCGATTTCTACTCGGCGCACAGCGGCTCCGTGCGGGACAGCGGCATAGTCGCCGCTACCGTGTATTTCGGCGGACTTCTAATTCTGGCTACGCGTAAGTATCTGGATAGGGGGAATCCGTACATTAGATGCGGAATTCCTGTGTTCACGGACATAATGATTATGACCCCACTAACATGGTGGGCGGCCATTGCAGAAAGTGACGCTTTCTACAGTAACGGGTATTGGATTAAAGTCCTGCTTCTATCCTTACTGGTGCGAATCCTCGTTCCAATTCTAGTTTTGGTTCCAGTGTTCATAACTGAAGAAGATAAAACCAAGTTTGATCTGAAGGAGTGATCAACATGAGCTACACAAACGAAAACCTTACCATATCCCCGGCAGGACTGGCCCTTATCAAGAAGTGGGAGGGCTGGTATCCAAAAGCGTACAAAGACCCTGTTGGCGTGTGGACTATTGGATGGGGAACAACAGGGACGGAAGCTCGCCCAGGACGCACGATTACGAAGAAGCAGGGTGAAGAATTTCTACGAAATGATTTGAAAAACGACGAAGAGACAGTGAAGTCTCTCGTCAAGGTTCCGCTCTCTCAATATGAATTCGACGCTCTTGTGAGCTTCGTCTACAATGCGGGCGGCGGAAACTTGAAGCAGTCCACGCTTCTAAAACTACTCAATCGTGGGAATAAGCAAGCCGCCGCCGCTCAGTTCATCCGGTGGAACAAGGCTCGCAACCGCGAAACAAACGAGTGGGTCACGCTCGATGGATTGACTAATCGGCGTAAGGATGAAGCAGCATTGTTTCTTCGCTCCCCTTCTGATGCTTTCAAGAGCGAAGACCTTGATATGGAGTCTCAGAAGCCTCTTGAGAACCCGCAAAGTCACGAATCGACGGTATCAACGGAGGCGCCTACCGAGCATCCAACGCCTTGGACAGAAGTGTTCAAGAATACAGATACATTCAAGGGAGTGGCAAGCGCACTAACTGGCGTCTTCGTCGCTCTTACTCAGCTTCTCGAACCTATCAAGGACAACCCTATCGCTGTTGGCGGGTTCGGCGTAGCAGTGGTTGGCCTCGTGTACGTGGTGTTCATTAAGAAGCGAGACACGCAAGAGGGGCGCTAATGGCGAACTTTATAGTAGAAACCGGCGCCGGGTTAACGGACGCGACGAGCTACGTTTCAACGGATGAAGCGGACGACTACTTGTCGATAAAGCCCAATTATTCTGTTTGGGAAGCGCTAGAGGAGCCCGAAAGTTATCTTATTTGGGCAACTCGTCTCCTCGATCAACGGGCTGTATTTCGCGGGTCGAAGAGTGTCGATGACAGCGCACTCCGCTGGCCAAGACAGGGAGTACTTGATCGTGACGGGTTGACGGTGGCCTATGATTCTGTTCCCAAACCAATAAAGGACGCCGTAATTGAAATCGCGTTTCATCTAGTGACTCAGGCGGTTGATCCGAGCGCGCCAGCGGCTTCGTCCTCTGGGCAGATTAAGCGAATCAAGGCTGACGTTGTTGAAATCGAGTATGTTGAAGGTACTGCGGGGAACACAACTAATTACTTCCCCGTTGGCATCAACGACATCTTAGCAGGACTTGGCTCACTCCAAGGCGGCGGAGGAAGCCGTTTCGGAAGAATTCTAAAGGCGTAAAGAAATGGGTCTCGCGGACACGCTTAGAAACGCAGGTACGACTATCATTGCGGCTTTGGGCGACGTTCCGAAGGACATATCGTATTACTCGGTTACCACAGGAGCGTATGATCCTGTAACAGACGTACTCACAAAGACAGAAACGCTTATCTCTCTAAAGGGGATCAAGTACAAGTCTAAGGTGGAGACGAAGGACAAAACGAACACAGACCTCATTCAAACTAAAATTCTGATCGCGGGGGAAGCGTTCGGAACAACTGAGCCAAAAGAAGATGACTACATGGTCATCGACTCGGTGAAGTACGAAATTACCGGGATATACCCGGCCCCTTCCGAAGCGGTATACGTCTTCATCGTGAGGGCGGTATGACAGTCAAACTCGTCGGCATGGCCGGTCTTGATAAGAGTTTTAGGAACACCATCAAGGCCGCTGAGAAGCGGATTATGGATGTGCGGAAGCGCGTCGCGGAAGAATTGCACGCGGAGCTTATCAGTAAAGTCCCTGTTTGGTCTGGTAAAACGGTACGCAGTGTTGTCATAAGCAATTCGGAGTCTGGCGGAAACGCGAGAGAGCCGCATCCGCAGCGTGGCGACACGAGTATTAGCGGCCCGTGGAAGCCTGATCCGCGCTTCGGCCCTACCTCTACGATGGCTATAGGAAGCGAACCTATGCGCAGTTCTTCTGAAGCGGCGGCGATAGCTCACAGTAAGGGAACAGACTACTCGTTAGATCGAAAAGTATTTATCGTATCTAACTCCTATATGTGGGCAGAAGTGAACGCTGTTTCAGACTACCGCGCTCCGAGTCGGTCACGCGGAACCCCGGTAATTTCCGCGATTGCTACTGCGAAGATAAGAGAGAAGTTCAAGGGGATCGTTAAATGAGTTTACGCGATGATCTTCGTGCGACGCTTTACACCGTACTTCTAAGCGCGCACCCAACGACCCCGATAGGTCTCGAAAACCAAAAGTTCGAGCAGCCGAAAGACACTCCGTTTATGGAGGCGTGGTTTGAAGAGATTTCTTCAAAGCAGGCTTCCATTGGAACTATGAACAAGTTCAAACGACACATGGGATACTTTGTCGTTGAGTGTTTCGTACCGGAGAAGTCTGGTATGAAAGACTTGTGGGATATGTGCGGCTCTGTGTCTGACGCGTTTGAGGACACGAACTATACGTTGTCAGACGGAAGTTACGTTACTGTTCTAACCCCGGAAGTTTATGGGAACGGGAAGCGTAATGGCTTCTATTCCCGCGTCGTTATGGTGAAGTATATCTTGGATGCAGCACCGCGATGATGAGAAGAACGCGAATCGAGTGTCCTGTGTGTAGTCGCCGGAAGAACGAAGAGTTGTTCGACCACGACCTGGGAATCTGTTTGCAATGCGCGGAGAGAGCACATAAGGCCGCGTTAGAATACAGCGCTAGACAGGAGCGCGACAAAAACGCGCCCGTCATCGAGCGCAAAGAATTGGTAGACGGTCTGGAAGAACATCGCGACGCGGAGCGAGACATAAAACCGCCGCGCGTCTACCCGTATCCTTGGGGACCAAAGAAATGACGGACAAGTACGAAAAATCCCCGTGGATGAAGACGGCGGAAAGCTACCTCGGGCTCAAGGAAATCCCTGGTAGAGAGAATAACAACCCTGTCATCATCAAGTTCTACTCGGAAGCTGGGCACCCAGAGATTAGAGACGATGAAACTGCTTGGTGCAGCGCCTTCGCTAACGCGGTCATGTACGAGAATGGGTACGTCGGGACCAAGAACTTGCTAGCCCGGTCCTGGCTGAAGTGGGAAGACGGGTACGCCCCCGGCTCTCCGCAGTTTGGTGACATTGCCATTTTCCAACGGGGGAACGACCCGGTGTTCGGGCATGTGGCGTTCTTCCTCCGCTGGGACGATGACTGGGTGTGGGTCTTGGGCGGTAATCAAGGTGATTCTGTCTCCATAACCAAGATAGCCAGATCAAAACTATTAGGTTTCCGCCGTCCAAAGCCTAAAACGGACCTTCAGACGGCGCCGAAAGCGCCCAAAATGACCCAAACCCCCTCGATCCTGCCGGAGATTAAGGTCGAAGAGGTTATCGTCGCCGGGGGCGGCGCAGCAGCGGCATCCCAGGCTGGAAGCCCGTTGGTGGGTCTCATTGTTTTCGCCCTGTTGCTGGGAGTAGCAGGCTATCTAATGTGGAAACGGTCTTGACTTTTACATTAACCTTACTATGTATGGTTAACAAATAGCTTGGCCAAAGCTCGAAATCGTTAACGAATTCCCCTAGGGAGGACTTTAAAAGATGCCTATCAATCTGTGCGGTTTGCAGGCCGCTGAATCGAACCGTGCAGTACTTCGCTACCTAAAGGAAGACGATAACTGCTGGGGCGTGACTCCCGCTACGGGCAAGTCGCGCGAAATGCGTATTACGTCGTCTTCGTTGACGGCTGAAAAGCAGACCGTTGTTTCTAACGAACTCCGCGCAGACCGAATGGTCGCCGACGTTATTGAAACGGCGGCTTCGTCTGGTGGTGATCTTGAAGTCGAATTCTCGGCGGGATCGCTCGACGACTTCATGCAGGCATTCGTGCTTGGCGCTTGGACGCGCCCGATGACCTTCGACAAGTTCGAAGGCTCTAACGTATCGATCAACGATAACGCCGGTACGACCGAGGTAATCATCGCTGGCGGTGACTTCCGTCCTTACTTCACAGTTGGTCGTCGCATCAAGACCGAGGGGTTCAAAACTCCGGCCAATAACGACTTCTGGCAGATCGCATCGTTGTCGTTCTCTGGCGGATCGACGACCATTGTTACGACGGGTTCCACCGGAGTCGATGAATCTGGCGCGGACTACTCTAAGGTGTTCGACGCTAACGACGTTATTGTCTTGAAGAACACCACTATCCGTGCAGGAACCTCTGGCGCGAAGGCTTTCGACAGCAACGGCGGAAACGCATTTGCGTCGGCCATCGCGGCGGGACAGCTTGTCGTTGGACAGAAGATTTACGTTCAGGGCCTCGGCTACGAGACGGGAACGTTCGCTTTTGGCGGCAACCCGACTGACGGCGAAACGGTAACGATCAACGACGGCGAGAAGGCCGTCGTGTTCGAGTTCGACAACGACTCCGCGTTTACTCGTGGACGCGTTGGAGTGACCATCGGCGGTTCAGCAGCGGCTACCGCTGCAAACCTCCAAGTCGCGATTATGGATCAGCTATGGAAGAAGAAGATTCAGTGCTTCGCTTCCGTGTCTACCACGACGGTTACGGTGACGAACGTTCACCCCGATCAGATCGCAAACGCGTCTACCACGGCGCTTACCGAAGCCACGGCGGCGGTAACGGCTACGTCCTTCTCGGGCGCTACCGCTACGTTCGGCGTGTTCACCGTTACGGCGCTCACCGATGATGTTATTACGGTTGCGGAAACGGTCGGAACCAACGCAAACGCTGGTACTAAGTCGGTTACGATCAAGGGATCGCACCTTCGCAACCCTGGCGACCTCAACGACATCACGGCGCAATCGTTCACTGTTGAAACTGGCTTCTCGGACGTTGGTCAGTACTTTAAGCAGACTGGTCTCCGCGTCGGCGCATTCGGCCTAAACGTTGCTTCCGGCGAGCTTGTGTCGGGTAAGGTTACGTTGATGGGTAAGGAAACGACGACCTCTACGACTTCGGTCCTCGGCAACGCTCCTTACGACGTTCTCTCGTCTACAGCTACTCCGGTTCTCAACGCTACGACTAACGTCGGCGACGTTTACAAGAACGGCGAACTTGTCGCGACGGCTCTTCAGGCCATCGAACTCAACGGCGAAGCCGCTCTCCGTGAGCAGCGTGCCGTGGGATCGCGGTTCGCTGCTGGTATCGGTACAGGACGCTTCAACCTTACGGGCAAGATCACGACGTACTTCGAAACGCTCGAAATGTACGACCACTTCTTGAATCACGACACGATTTCGTTGGCCTTCGACTTCAAGGACAATGACTACTCGGCGTACTGGTTCACGATCCCGGCCCTGAAGATTACGTCCGACCCCATCGCTCCCGGTGGTATCGACCAAGACGTTCTCGAAGAGTTGGAATTTGTCGCGCTTCGTGACGCGGGCTTCCAGACCATGTTCATGGTTGATCGGTTCTCGTCAACGCTCCCGGCAACGGTCTAATAGGTCTGGAAGTACAGGAAGGGGCGGCCTCTGCTCAGCAAGCTCCCTTCCTCAGTCACATAGTTCACTCTTTGGAGAGGAAATAAAATGTCAAAGGGCAATACCTACGAAAACGACTTGATGAAGCTGCTGTTCAACGCAACGGCCATCGCAAACATCGCTGACAACGCGGCCACGTCTCCGCTTACGTCTCTGTACGTCTCCCTTCATACGGCTGACCCCGGTGAAGCTGGCGACCAGACTACGAGCGAAATCGCCTACACGGGATACGCCCGCGTTGGCGTCGCGCGCACGTCGGGTGGTTGGACGGTAACGAACAACTCGGTGTCTCCGGTCGCGAACATCGACTTCGGTAACATGACAGGCGGCGCTGGCGGTACTGTCACGCACTTCGTCGTTGGAACGGCCTCTTCGGGCGCAGGAAAGCTTCTGTACTCGGGAACCGTAACCCCGAACCTTTCGGTAACGACTGGTTCAACTCCGCGTCTGACCACGGCGACCGCGATCACCGAAGACTAAGTTGAAGCCGCTAACGCGGCTTCTCCTCTCTTCACGATAAACGCGCGAGACCAAAATGAAGTCAGTACACTCAGGGCGCCTAGAGCGCTATTTCGGCACGGAAAAGGTGAACGAACTATCTGGACTTATGTCTGGATGGTACGGACCTCCGATTGCTCTCCACGGCGCTCCCGGCGCAGTGTACATGACTAAGGATGGGGATTTCGTCGGAGACTTCCGTGAAGGATGGGAAATGACGATGCTCGACCGCGCGTACGACTTAAAAAATCGTATGAAGCGGGCGCTTCGCGTAGCTTCCTCTCGTAATAGAAACCAGTTGAATGCTGGTTTCGCTTCGTTATCTGATCTAATTTCTGAAGCGACAACCGGCGGCAAGCGCCAGGATATGGTGTTCCAGAAGGTAGGTCCAACCGGCGTAGTCGCTGTTACAAGTTCTCTATGGAGGCTCGGCAACCAACCTTCGGCGGGCGCGACTCCTTCCGCCGCTCCTGGCGGAAACGCTCCAACGCGAACAACTGCGGGAGCGCTTGTATTCAACAATCCCGCTACTGGCGGTGATACGAATCACTTGGTATCTTCCGTCGTAGCCGCGTCTGCTGCTTCGGGCGCGTTACTGTTGTATGATCGTATTTTCCACGTCGCGAAAACGATGAACAGCACGACTACTGAAGCCGTTACAGGCGTCCCTACGCGATATCAGAATACGACACTTACTGCGCCCGACTCTATCGCAGGAAACTTCTTGTTCGTGGAAGTGGGAGGAACGGCACTAGCGGCTACGGCACACAACTGGACTGTTTGCACATATCTTGATGAAACAAACGCTTCAGCAACTCTTCCCTCTCTGACAGGAAACTCAGGCGCTATCGTTGATCGCCTTGATCACCCGACTTCGCAGTGGTTTGCTCCACTCGCGGCGGGTAACGAAGGTGTCAAAGCGCTGACGCAGATGCAGTGCTCTGCGGCGGTTGCTACTGGTGCTGTCAACTTCGTTATCGGGCACCCGCTTGCATGGATGTCTTGCCCGCTCGCGAACTTTATCTGCACATTTGATTATATCAATACCGCGTTTAACTTAACTCGCATCTTCGACGATGCCTGCTTGGCCTTCTTGGAGCCGACGAAAGTTGCAACAACGGCGACAACCTACACAGGGCAAATCACGCTCGTAGCTGGATAAGGAGGATAAATGAACTTATTCCTTCTTACCCTCAACGGCCGGTTCGTATCTCCCGTAGAGCGACAGTACGCGTTTCGCGACGACACGACGGATCGTACTGGTTTAACGCTAGAAACTCCTCCACTTATAGTTTCCGGGGCCGGTTCCGCTAGTGGAACTAGCACAGTATCGGCCACTCTTGAGCTTGTTATACCGGGCGCAGGTAGCGCCGCAGGCGTGTCTACTGTCACGGCTACAGGATCGGAAACTGACATCGGCGTTGGCAACGCCGCAGGAACGTCTACGGTAAGTGGCGCTGGCAGCTTTGCTGCAACGATAGTTTCCGGCGACGGAAGCGCGTCGGGTACTTCGACTGCTTCCGCCACAGGACAAGTGTTTCGAGAGGGCGTTGCTTCCGCTAACGGAACATCTACTGTAAGCGCGACGGGGCAAGTAACCACGCAATCTTCCGGCAGCGCGAGCGGAACGTCTACTGTAAGCGGCGCGGGTCAAGTAACTACACAAACTGCTGGTAGCGCGAGCGGAACGTCAACCGTAAGCGGCGTAGGTTCGGAAACCGACGCGGGCGTAGGCAGCGCTAGTGGCGCGTCAACTGCATCCGCCGCGCTGCAAAAGATAGACGCGGCGGCTGGCAGTGCAAGCGGTACATCTACCGTTTCAGCCACCATTCAGAAGATCGACGCAACGGCGGGTAGCTCTAGCGGCACGTCAACCGCTTCGGCTAGTGGCGTTCTTGTAACTATTCAGGCGGGGGCGGGCAGCGCGGACGGAACGTCTACGGCGTCCGCCACGGGAGCGGAAACAGACGCAGGCGCAGGCAGCGCGAGCGGTACGTCTACCGTAAGCGGCGCGGGCCAAGTAACGACTCAGTCTTCGGGAAGCGCGAGTGGCACGTCCACGGCAACCGCCACGGGAGCGGAAACAGACGCAGGCGCAGGCAGCGCTACCGGCACATCTACCGTAAGCGCAACCGGCGTGAACTTCGTTGTCGGTGTCGGCAGCGCGAGTGGTACATCAACTGTATCCGCAACGGGAGCGGAAACCGACGCGGGCTCAGGCAGCGCTAGCGGAACGTCAACCGTAAGCGGCGCGGGCCAAGTAACCACGCAGGCCGCTGGTAGCGCTAGCGGTACGTCAACCGTAAGCGGCGTAGGTTCGGAGACCGACGTGGGCGTAGGCAGCGCTGGCGGTACGTCAACCGCAACCGCCGCACTGCAAAAGATCGACGCGACTGCTGGCAGCGCTAGCGGAACATCAACCGTTTCGGCCAGCGGCGTTCTTCTGACTATTCAAGCGGGCGCGGGCAGCGCGAGTGGAACATCCACCGTAAGCGGCGCAGGTTTTGAAACTGACGCGGGTATCGGTTCGTCTTCTGGAACTTCAACGGCCTCGGCGTCGGCGGTGAACTTCCTTATCGGCGTAGGCTCCGCAGCAGGAACGTCTTCAGTTACGGCTTCCGGCCAAACGTCTATTTCATCTTCAGGTACGGCGTCTGGTACGTCCACGGCGTTTTCTACAGGAATCGTCTTCCAAGTAGGTAATGGCGCATCTTCAGGAACATCGACGGCATCGGCTACAGGAGCGGAGACTGACGCGGGCGCGGGCGCAGCATCGGGCGCAGGCGCAGGAAGTGCTACAGGACAAATTACTATTGCCGCAGCGGGCAGCGCTTCGGGTACGTCTACGGTTACGGGTTCTTCCGACAACGCGCTTTCCGGCGTGGGGGCGTCTTCAGGAACAGGAACAGCGACCGCTACCGGAAACATTACCGTCGCCGCAGCAGGTAGCGCTTCGGGTACGTCAACGGTTTCTGGTTCCGCGACTGTAACGCAGCAGTCAACGGGCAACGCGAACGGTACATCAACGGTATCGGGCGCGTCTACGATAACGCGAGAGGCGGCGGGCTCGTCTTCTGGCACGTCAACTGCCTCTGCCGTCGCGGAGAATACGTATGGAGGCGTAGGCGCATCTTCGGGAACGTCTACGGTTTCCGGCGTCGGCGTAGTAGACACCAGCGGCGCAGGCGCAGCTTCCGGTGCGTCTACTGCAACCGGCGCTCTCACTGTAATAACTGATCTTGTCGGCTCGGCGTCAGGTGCGTCAACGGCTAACGCCGACGCTAGCGATTACACTGCGGGCGCAGGTTTCGCGTCTGGCTCAAGCACGGTTAGCGCGTCTGGCGAAAACTTCCTGTACGCAGTTGGGAACGCCAGCGGAGCGTCAACCGCAAGCGGCGGCGGACAAATTATGAAAGAGGCGGTCGGAAACGCGTCAGGAGTCGCCGACGCAACTTCCGCTGCCATCGTGTTCCAAGTTGGGAACGGGTCGTCTGTTGGGAACTCCGCCGCTTTGGGAGACGGCTCAACGCTAATCGAAGCTGCTGGCGCGTCTTCTGGGTCATCGACCTCTTCCGCGATACTTGAACGCGTCCTAGCAACAAGCGGTAGCGCCGTAGGAAGCAGCGACGGTTCTGCGTTCAGCGCCCTGTTCCTCGTCGGCGTAGGCGCGTCGTCAGGATCATCGTCAGCGTCGGGAGTGCTTTTCGTCCCCGGTGACGACACGGAAAACAGTGCCCTAGTTGTAACCCTCACGTCGGTCCTGGGGAAGAACAGCGAAATAACTACTTCGGGATACCAACCTATTAACGCTATCGTGTCGTTAACGTTAACTATTGACAATGTTACTAGAGAGCTTATATTACCTGAGGATAACAAGCTTACTGTAACTCTGGCGGCGTAAATGACAGCGATTATAACACGTTACCGTGGAGACACGGTACCAGACCAGATAACTGTTAAGAAACCAGACGGCTCGGCGCAAGACCTGTCTGGATACAGTTTTTTGCTTACTGTAAGCTCCAATAAGGAGCCTTCTTCGTCGGCTGGGCAACTGTTCCAGTTAACGGGCGTCATTTCCGCGCCTACCTCTGGAGTCGTCGAGTTCACTCCTTCTGACGTTCAAGCGGACCAAATTCCGGGCAAGTATTACTTCGACATCCAGGCGATAACCCCGACTGGTAAGAAGCACACGATTCAGAAGGGCGTTTACAAGTTTAAGCAAGACATCACAAAGACCTAACGCCTGTTGACTTCACGAGAATTTACTATATATTAACCCTACTAAGTAACCCTAAAACACCCTAGGAGCGTTAACCTATGACTACCTCTGTTTACGACCTCTTCGGCGCATCGGAAAATGCGGCTGAAAATGGCAAATGGTTCGACTTCGGACCCGACCTCAAGGTAAAGATTCGACGTTTCAAGTCCAAGAAATCCCGCAAGGTTCGCGAAAACCTCGAAGCGCCGTACAAGCGCGTTTCTAAGTTCGGCACCACTCTTCCCGACGACGTTCAGGACGAAATCTCGACGCGTCACATCGCGGAAGGAATCGTCGTGGACTGGAAGGGCGTCCTCGATAAAGAGGGCAAGGAAATTCCGTATTCGGTCGCCGCTGCGGTCAAGCTCTTCACCGACTTGCCTGAGTTCCGTGACGCTGTTGCTGAAATTAGTCTCGGCCTCGACAACTACCGCGACGGCGAAAAAGAGGAAATTGAGGGAAACTAAGTGAAGTGCTTCGGCACCACCTGAAGCACCCTCAACGGAAGCAGCGCGACTGGCTCGACAAAGTTCGAGCAGAAGGTCGTATTAAACGCGCAGAACCGGCGACGGAAGAAAACACCGCGCCGGAACTAATGCCTGAAGCGGTATGGCTGTGGAGAGCGTTTGTAACTCTTAGCGGCCAAAGGTGGTCAGGGGAACACGGGCCGCAGCCGATACCAGTTTCAGAGATTTACGCGATGGGGAGAATTGAAGATGTCTCCAAAGCGGAGTTACGGTGGTTAGTTGAAGTCGTACAGACGCTTGACCGCATCTACTTGGAAGACGCTTATAAAAAGCTCCAAGCTGAAGCGGAGAAGCAGCGGAAGAAAGCTGCGATGAAGCGCGGGGCGAGGTAATGGCGGATACGTTACGCATTGATATTGACGTTGCAGCAGCCCGTAAGGCCCTAGAAAGCCTTTCGGGCTCCTTCAACACGTTCAAACAGGCGGCAAACAACGCCACAAGCGGGGCCAGCGCCGCTATCACTAAGTTAAACGCGGCTCTAGCTAACATAAAGCAGATCAATCCTGCTATCCTTAGCGGGCTACAAACGATCAACACGACGCTAGCCGGTTTGTCCACAGGTAACCTGGGGGCGCTTGCTGACGCGCTTGGGCGAATCAACGGAACAGCAAGCGGCGTCTCTCAGACCGCAGATGCACTTAAAAAGACGCAAGAAGCATTGAACGGCTTCAAAGCGCCTGAGGGAATCGATAAACTCAATGTACGTTTTAGTTCGGCTGCGCAGGGAGCGACACGTCTAACTGCTGCTCAGAAAGCTCTAGCAGCGGAACAACGCGCAACCGCTAACGCCATTCGGTCCCTGGGAAGCGAGTTGCTGAATGCTGGCGGCTTCATGGCCGGAATCGGTGTAACCGCAGGTAAGATCGCGGGAGACTTGAAAACTCTTGCTTCAACGGGACAATCCATCGGAACGGTGTTCGCCGGGCTAAAGTCAACTCTAGGCGAATTCGGCGCCGTAGCGGCAGTGTTCACGGGCGTCGTTATCGCAATAAAGGGACTCTACAGCGCGGTAACTTCGGTCGTAGGCCCTATCTACGACGTAGGCGCTGCGTTAAATAGCTTTCGTCTCACTCTAGACTCGATTGACGGGAAAGGTTCTGGTGCCACGACGCTGGAAGCCCTCAGTGGTGTAGCTGATCGTACTTCTCAAGACATCCTTACTTTGACGAAGAACTTCGCGGGATTCCGCGCCGCTACCGAAGCTACTGGCATGGAAGCTTCGCAGAGCTTGAAGATTTATGAACAATTCTCGGGAGCGTTTGGTGCTCTAGGACTGGACACGCAAAAGGCTGAGAAAGGTTTCTTGGCTCTTACGCAGATGTTCTCTAAGGGCAAGGTTCAGGCCGAAGAACTTCGTGGCCAGTTGGGCGACGCTCTTCCGGGCGCGTTCGTGTATGCGGCTGAGTCTATGGGCGTAACCACTGCTGCACTCGACGGTATGTTAAAAGCCGGAACGGTCATGGCCGACGACCTCATTCCGAAGCTTGGGCAGTTCTTGCAGATTAAGTTCGCAGACGCGATTGCTAAGCAAGCAGATACAGCGGCGGGTCAGCTTACGAAGTTCCGCAACAACGTTACGCTTCTCCTTGAGTCACTGGCTACAGGAAACTTCGGCGGCGTAATGGGCGGTATTGCTGAAGGCATGAAAAGAATCAACGAGGCTGTTAGCAGTCCTTCGCTGAAAGAGTTTGCGAAGGTCATGGGAGACGTTATTGGTATTCTCGTTAATGGCGTTCTGTCTGTCATTGGAAGCATCGCTAACGGATTCTTACTGTTCTTTGATGCTATCCAGAAAGTAGTAAGCGTCCTAGGAACGCTCTTGTCTCCTCTTAAGAGCACCTACGACTACCTGAATCAGAATAACATCATTATGAAAGTGATAAGCGCTTCCCTAGCCACGGTTGGGAATGCGCTGGGCGTAGCTCTTGCGGCTTGGTTTACGTTTGGAGGCGCAGTAAAGCTGGCGGGAGCGGCGGTATCCCTATTCGGAGGAACGTTCGGTACCGTCATAAAGCTCATGACTCCGTTTTCGTCTTTCATGCTCGGACTTGTGCCTAATCTTGCGCGCTTCGTGACCTCACTGAACTTGGCGGCTACGGCGCAAACGGTATTCGCGGCGGCGACCAATCGCGCAAATCTCGCTATGGCTGTAAGTAACGGGTGGAACACCATCACAACAGGCGCTACTGGCCTCGCAAAAATACTTTCTGGCGGCCTAACAAACGGATTCGTCCTTTTCGGTCGCGCGATGAACGGAGCGATGGGCTTCGTTGTATCATTCGGAGCAGCGCTGGTTCGTCTTGCGTCTTTCTTAACCCTTCCCGGTTTGGGCATCCTTATCGGGACGCTTATCGCTCTGCGCGAACCGCTAATGAATGCGGTATCTGGCGCATACGAGTGGGCGAAGGCGTGGCTTATGGCAGATACGAGCACCAAGAAGGCAGTCCCTTCTATGGACTCTCTTGGTCAAGCTCTACTTAAGTTGAATGAGAATGCGTCCAAAAATCCTGAGGTCATTACGAACATGGCCCTTGCGAATATGGACTATGAGCAATCTACTAAAGACACCGCCGCGCAGATCGCTTTGCTGGAAGACCAAATAAAAGCGAACAAAGTCGCGTTCGCGGACGACGCAGACGCAATGAAAGAGGCGAACGAGCCTCTAGAGAAGCTTAAGGATTCGCTTGAGCTATACGGCGTAGCTCTGGACGACAGTTCGCAGAAGATCGCCGGGCAGGCGCAAGCTATGGGCATCCAAAAGGGTCAAGCCGCCGAGTTGGCAAACGCGATGCAGGAGCTAAACATCAGCGAGCGTGAACGTATGAACATGCTCAAAGAGTCTGCGGCGCAGGATCGTGCGAATTTGGACACTCTCAAGGAGTGGAGAAACCAGCTACAGTCGAAAATCGAAGCCACGAAGGCGGATATCGAGGCCGGAAGAGGAAACGCTGCTATTCTTGAGCGGCAGATATCTATGTGGCAGAAGGGCCTTGAGATAGTAGAATCGACTACGGCAGCAATTGCCACGCAGACGGCGGCGAAGGAAGCTTTCACGACCTCTTCTGAAAGAGGTATTGACATGACTCAAGCGCTCTCTGATGTATCTAAGGAATTGCAGGATACATACGGGGCGTCTATCGATCAAACGAAGGCGTTCGACGCTGCGCTTAAGGTTCTTGTTCCGTCTTTGGATAAACAAAAGGACTCTACGAAGCAAGTCGCGGAGAATCAAGATAAGCTTCAGCAAGCCTCAGGACAGACGGCTGAAAAATTACAAGAAACGTCCACCAAAATGGATAGCACGCGCGCCTCTGTTGACGCGTTGAGTACATCCATGTCTGCGTCGCAGGAGACTTTTAACGCAGCGAGCGCGTCCTTTACATCTATCTCCGGGTCGATGACTACATTCCAGACAAGCGTAGCTTCGCTAGTGGCTACCCTGCCTAGTCTGGTTGAGAGTCTTACCGTTGTAACCGCGACTGTTCCGCTTCTTGTTGAGTCTATGACTCCGGCCAATGAGCAATTCCTGAACTTCAGCACGCAGGCGACCGTGCTGGGAACCTCTTTACCTCTGCTGAATGAGCAACTACTAACTATGGGCGCTACATTCCAAACGCTCGCGCCTACTATACAGCTTGTCGCCCAATCCTTCGAATCCCTAAAAGGCGTATCAGCGGCGCTTACTTCAGCTACGGAAACTCTCAGGCTGTTCATTGATGAAGTGAATAACGCGTTGCAGCCTACGATTCTCTTCACAGAAAAGCTCGCAGACTTGGCTGCGCAGGGTGATGAAATTAGAAAAGGGTACGAAACCGCAGGTAAGGCGGGAGCGCAATTTATCGACGACCTGTCTCGCGTGGAATCCGCAGTTGGAAGCTTGATCGCCAAGATGCAGGAGTTAAAATCTGCTGCCGAGGAAGCTCTACGCGCGGCGCAGCAAGCGCAGCAACAGTCAGGAGGAGGCGGCGGAGGAGGCCAAAGAGACGGCGGATACTCGGAAGAGAACGTGTACAAGAGTTCGTCGCTTGTTGGTTCTGAGCTTCTTAAGACGGCGCCCAAGTTTGCTGAAGGAACCGCGAATACGTCTCATCATGTCTCTCGACTGGCTGGGGGCGGCATCCCGTCGATTCTGCACCCGAACGAGGCGGTTGTTCCGTTGCCGAAAGGACGGAAGATTCCCGTTGATTTGAATTTGAAGCTGGCGGAGCCGCCCGTAGATAAGGCTATGTCGGAGCCAGCTAACCGCGATTCCCTCGGGATGAATGAAATCGTGAGCGGATTGCGCGTCGTGTCGCAGAAGCTAGACCGTGTTGCGGATGCCGTCCTGAACGTTACTCCGGCGCTTGCTCGCGCGGCGTCTAGTGACTCTATCGCGTTGGAACAGGCCACTGCCGCTGTTACTGACCGCCTTGCCGAGCGCGTTACAACACTGGGAACTAAGGCCGGGGAAAACGCGCAGAACTTCTTGGCCGCACGGATGGATTCTGGAACGAAGACCACACCAGACGGTCTTGCTCCACCTTCTCGAAAGAGCGTAGGCGGTGACAACCAGCGTTCGCCTTCTGTTTCACAAGCACCCGCATCTAACGTAGTTATCAACCTGAATGTAAAAACCGACGACGTGGAAGGCTTCCGGCGTTCGCAAGATCAGATTGCACGCCAACTGTCTGACAAGATTCGACGGGCCAACCGACGAAACGGATAACGCTTATGGCGTTTCTCCTATGCAAGAGAACGGGTACAGGACCCAACTGTAGTGATATCCGCTTGGAGTCCACCAAGCCGGAAAAGGAAGACTGCATCAAAAAGGCTACACTCGACTGTATAAAAGAAGTGTGGAATTGCCGCGCCGATCTTCTTAAAAACTTTCCCGACAACACCATTGGTACGACTTCTACTGTGGAAGAAACTCTTGGGGATCAAGAGTGCTACCCCTATACGTGCCTTGATAAAATTCTGGAATGCTACTGTGCGGGCGGTCTAGCTGGACTTACCTGCTCTCTATGCGACGATGAACGCAACGGAGTAGGAACAGGGCCAGACGACGAGGAACCGGAGGAGGAGGAAGAGGAAGAGACGCCATATAAGGGGCCTGTAAAGGGCCGCATTACGTTGTCCTCGCACGGGGACTACATCCCTATGGTATTCGGAACCGTTCGTTTATCTGGAAATATCGCATGGTGTTACGGACCTAGAAGCGTATCCGTTGAACGCGAGGTGTCGGTGGGTGGGTTCATATCTACCGCCACTTATACAGGAAAGGCTGTAGACCTAATGCTTGGGCTGTGCGAAGGAGAAGTCGAGCACGCCTCAAAAGTGTGGTTCTCAGGCGTTCTAGCGTATGACGCTACTTCCACAACTGGACCGGCGCTTCGCGCTGATCAAAAGGACAAGGGAGTTTCTATTACTCTTCGCCGGGGTAGTCCCGCGCAAAAAGTAGTTAAGCGCATGGCTGACGTAGAAGGTTTCGGGCGCGTCCCCGCTTATCGTGACCTAGCCTATATTTTCGTTAGCGCGTTTCCCGTACAGCAAGCCGGTAACGGTGTCCCCGATATTCGTGTCGAAGTTACTAATGTTGTATCCGGCGGCCCCGCCACATTCTCGACAGGAAACGTTACGGCCGTAAACAACGACGTTTTGGACGTGGACGAGTCGTCGGGCCGCGCGGTAGTGTCAAAGGCTGGCTCCGTAATTCTTTTCTCGACAGCTACTCTAAACGAAGAGCACGCGTGGTCGGATACAATCAAGTCCGACTCTCTGGCCATCGATGGTTTGAATGGCGGCGTTGCATATATGACTTCAGCTAGTGAGATAAATTACATATCTCCGGTGAACCTCGATTGGAAAATTGAGTCTACAGTAGGGGCTATCTCCCCGGATCACGCTGCGCTGTATAGCTTTGCGTCTTCGACATACGAGCGCGTTTCATCGTACATTGTGACGGATAATGAAGACCTATACATGTACCGAATCGACCACATCGCCAGAACCGCGTCGCTAGTGCGCACAATAACGGGCGGCTCTCTGGGGCTTTCGTCTAGCTATAAGTTCGCAACGATTGGAAACTTCAGCCTTCTAGGAGAGACAAGCCCGGATATCTTAGCTTATCTTGTGAACCAAGACGCGTCTAAGAACGTGCATTTCATTACCTACCAGTACTTCAAGCCCTCTGCTTCTTTGTACTATAGCGAGTCTCGTACTCCCACGCATATTTCTTACACGCCTAAACAGTTGGGTTGCCGTACTACAACCGCCACGCTTCTTAGCGTCCTTCATCTTGTGGACCGTTCACAATTAGTGCTGTTCTTCCAAGAAGGGACTACGTATACCGCAGCATGTGTAGAGCATGGCTCCATTGATGAGCCGGTGTGGACGACCACGCAGTTAGTTGCGGCGCCTAGCGGGCAGATCGCGTCTCGCGGGGGAGCTACGGACTACCGATTCATAAGCGGTGGAACCTGCTATTCTATCGACCTAGACTCCGGCGCTTTAGAGGAAGTATACTCGCTGTCAGGGGCGGGAGCCCCACTAATGTCCGCGAGTGGATCGCAGTATTATGATAGCGTGAAGGGAGCGGTTATATACACCAACGCTGCTGGGACTATTAGCGGTATATACCCGGAGCGTATTAGCGCTTCTCCGACTACGCTAAGCGCTACGGTGGACACGATTCTATCTAGAGCCGGTCTCAAGAACGAGGAGTTTGATTCGTCTTCTTTGTCCACCATAACGGTTGACGGATATATGGTGGCAAACCAGCCTCAGGCGGGGAATGCCTTGGCTGAATTACAAGAATTCTTCGCGTTTGGGTCGTATGAGTCTTCATCAAAAATAAAGAGCGTACCGCTTGGGTACTACAATCCTGTAGTAATTGATGGGGACTACACTACGACACCCGCCAGTACTCGTCGAATTTTGGATTTTGACACGCTTCATTACGCGCGCGTTGGGTATTTCGATAGAGACAAAGACTTCTCGTACTACTATCAGGAAGTCAGCCTAGACATGATACGCGGAGACGATAACGGGGAGGCGCTAGAGGGATTTGACTACGGCCTCAACATCTTTACCGACGCAAATACGGCTCGCCGCTCCGCCGAGGTAAGTTTAAATAGACGCATTCAGAATAGTGAGGACTATTCTCTCCACCTTCCACCCAAGTATTTAGCCGTTGAGCCTGTGGACTTCCTTGTGTTCGACGGCGGCAAAATGCGCGTATCTAAGACTGTCGTAGGAGGATCGTTCTCAACAGAGGCGGCGGCTCACTCAGATGATGAGGACATTTATAATAACCTCTCAACTCTGGGCGGCGTCGTAATAAACCCTGTTACGTTTACTGTTGAAGATTTCACTACGTTCCCGAACAAGATCGTAGCTGTACAGGCGCCGAATCCGACCACTTCAAAGAAGACGACTATATGGATTGGAGAAGTAAACCCCGTAGCCGGTAGCGCGTTCTCTGCGTCTCCTATTAGAGTAGCGGGTCCCAACGAGGCGACTTCCCGCGCGGTGTTTCCTGTATCTGAAGCCACGGTTGGGCGGTTGATTACCGCGCCTTCAGTTCTTGGCAATTCTATGATAATTAAGTCGGGAGAGACGTTAGTCGTTGAGTTCTCCAAAGAAGTAAACGCAGCGATGTTTCCCACTAAAAGCGCCATAGAACTATACGCATCGTTTACGGACAACCTACTCCTTGTAGGAAAGGAGCTAATTCAATTTTTGTCAGCGAGTATTGCCGTGGACAATCGAACGGTGACGTTCAGCGGACTCTTGAGGGGTAGATTCGGTACAGACCAGACCACGAAGATGTACCCTCACGCCATCAATGAGCTTGTGGCACTATACACGCCAGACTCCATAAAGGTAGTAGCGCTAACGCCAGCCGCGAACACGGCTAGGTTCGCTAGCATGTACCAATATAGGGACGCGCTCGCTGGGTACTATTCGTCGGAAGTAGTCGCGCCGTACGTAGACGTGTCTTCTCCACAGTACTTGTGGTCTAGCGTGTACATGAAAGCTAAGAAGACGGCTTCGGGTATTACGTTCTACACGTATCTCAGAAACGCACACATCGCCGAATTCGCTGACACCGGGCATAGAACGTTGTCTTCAGTTAATATCACGCCTTACTTATACATACTAAAGGCGCCGTATGATGAAGCAACGTTCCGCGCCAAGTACGCAACTCTCGACTACCACCAAGGGACGGCGACGACAGCGAACGCAAACACGTATATTCGTAGACGTATGGCCCTGAACAATAACACAAAGTCGTTGGCCACTATTCCCAACTCGATTGTGAACGGAAATCTGTATACTATCTCTCTGGTGAACTCTGACATAGGCGCGATAACTAACGATATGCACGCGGCTGTTGTCATACACCCAGGCGGGGACGCAATAGATACAACGGCTCGCGCGATTATAGGGGTACCAACTGGATTGAAGATAGAAGGCTCTGCGAACTTCACGACAGCTAAGCAGCTACTACGGTATAACTAATGGCTAAGAAGAAGAAAAAAGAGGAAGAGAAAAAGTCGTACACGGAAACGTGCGCGCCTAAGGATAATGGCTGCACGAACGGCGGCACCGGGCCTAACTGTATGGATGATCCCGACGTTGGGGGCCAGGACAAGCGGGAGTGCCTAAAAGACGCCGAAGAAAACTGTGAAAAAACTCTAGAGAAGTGCATAAAAGCCTGCGAGGCCCAAAAAGAGGCACGCAAGCAGTCTGCCAAAGACTTCATAACGCGCTACAACGGAGGAAACGTCTATCTACACACGGGAACGCTAACTTCTTGCGGAAGAGACGACGTGTCTTGGGGACGAGCGTACGATCACGTAAGTATGCAACCAGAATCATGGATTAGCGGAATCGCTCCTACGACAAATCGCTCTAGATGGCAGCGCCAAGAGTACGCGACGTGTCTCGCTTACTGCTATCGCATAGCGGCGGACAACTGTGAAACCTCGCAGTGCTACTGCTCGTCATACAAATGCCAGGGGCCTAGCGTGACCCCTAATGGCGTCGGCGGTACTACAGGACCGGAAGAGCCTACCGAAGAGGACCCTAAGTATGTAGATAAGTATGCGCACACGAATACGGCGAATTATGATACGACATCGAATTACGGCTTACCTATTGAGCTTGTTATCTCGCGCGCGTTTATGCCTGGAAACGTCACGTGGCTTAGCGACGTTGTAACCACGCAGATTCCATATGTGACCACTAGCTATGATAAGACCAATAACACTTACTACAGAGAACATCGTGTTGTAGTAAAGAATCGAGCAGATATTCATCTTGGAATCTGCGCGGGCGAAGTAGGTCAGGCTAAGCGTATCTTTATAAACGGGGCGGAGGTAGTAAATCTATCACTTGTGGCGTCAGACGCCTACATTGTTACCTCCGGCTCCGAGAGCCAAAAAGTTAGGGCAGAGTTAGCGGAAGCCGTAGGCTTCGGCCGCGCACCGGCTAATCGCGGAATCGCTATGCTTATTCTAAAAGATTTTGACGTGGGAGCTTTCAAGCGCTTTCCCACATTCAAGATAGAGGTTGTTACCGATGTTACGAACGACCCTTCTGTAGAGGAGACGGCGGCACAGACTGGTTTGAACACTTCTAATATTTGGCAGGTGAACTCTGAAGCCGGAACCGTTTTCTATGAGGCCGTTCACAAGGTGCGCGTATCTAAGTACTCAAACTTAGAAACAATATTGGATCAACCAACGGATTACGCTCGTGAAGTTACTCCGCTGGGCAATATCATTACGATTCAGAGCGGCACGGCTAACGTCCTGTATCCGAATATGGCGGGCGCCTACGGGAATTTCCCGCTTACGTATACGGATAAGACTTTCTTATTCCACACGTTCGATAATATCGGTAATGACTTCCTAGGACTCTACACGTTTGACAATTCTGGCGCCCTTGTCGTCGAGCAGATAGACGAAGTTCGCGGGGTATTCACGACACGATATTCAATTCCTTCTTTCGACTCTGAAGCCCCGGAGTGCGCTTTAAGGCTTACGTACAGCGCCGTGGACACGGTGGGGATACCCACGACCACGACTAGCGTTTTCTTCTTAAGGGGCAAAGCTGGTGTCACGGATTCCGTACGCGTAGTAGAGGCTAAGCTATCCTCTGACGACAACGCAGCACAGTTCTTACGTAACGGGTATGTCGTAACGCACGATATCCCGCCTTCCGCTTTTGGAAATTCCGCCGACCTAACTCTTAAAGGCGCTATACCGTCAACATACGACTCTTCTATAGTAATCTTTGCGTCGTCCACGACCACGAACTATATTGTCAAATGGAGTCCGTCTACCGGCGTGATCTGGACTTCAACAGCCCCCTCACTTCCTAATTTTGGAAGATACGCGCAGGTAAAGGAGACAACCCGCAAGGTGTTTGCTTTCATCGCTCCTGATGACGAAACATACTCCTTGAATCTGGAAGATGGGGAAGTTGCTCACGTGGAGGACACCAGCAACATCTTCCCTGGACTTCTTGACGGAAAACAATTCTATGATCCTGACACGGACTCCATAACTTATCAGTCTGAGGATTCAAAGATAACGCGCATTTACTTAAGCCGCAAGGTCATAACTAACGCTACAGTAGGCGACGCGATCAGGGAAATCGCGCGAAGAGCAAATATAAGTTCGTCTTACGTATCGGGCGTAGGAGGGAATCCGCGTGAGATAAAGGGGTTCAGGTCTGGTAATGCCTTGACTGGAACCGAAATGATCGCGCAGTTGAATAAAGTATATCCGTTTGCGCTGTTCTCGGAGGACATGATCGACGTTACCTTGCTTGGGGCGGTTAGCCTAGCAACGGTTGATGAAGATGATTACGTTTCAACCCCTTCTATTCAGAGAACCGTCGAGACCAAAGAGAACGTATCCGTCGAATTGTCGTACTACGACGACGATTTGAATGGAGACATCGCTAAACAGTCCTTCTTCGCTGATCGCTTCTTCGACACCGGATCGCGTCCAATCGCTTCCTCTGTATATCAGTGGACGGTTCTAGAAACTGCCGATTATATGCGGCAGTTGGCGGAGCTTATGGCGTATACTCAAACGCAGCTTGGAAACGAGTCGGGGATAGAGATTCCTCCGAGATATCTGCGGTTTACGGTAGGGGACATTGTAACGCTATCTTCGGATACGCAGCGTATATCTGGGATATCCGTGGGGGCTAACAATGCTCTGAAAGTAAAGATTCGCGCCGAGGTTCCTTCAATCTATGATGACGTTATTTCGCTGTCTGGCGTAACTAACGTTGCGGCGACTTCAACGAACAAGAAGATTCAAGAGCGCTTTTCCGCCCCTCTCCCGTTTTCTCTCAGAGGAATTAATCCGTCTGTTCGCGCGCTCGCGTATAACTATTATGGGGCGTACGCGCCTTACGGAGAGTTCGGCGATCAGGCGCGTGTAGCTCCCACGGCTAAATCGACAGGTACTTCTCCGCTATCTTCTCCTGTAACGATTTCGGAGCCGACGCTGTGGGGGAGACTGATTGAGGCGCCGCCTACGCTAACGGTCTCGTTTTTCCAGACTTTCCAGACACAGCGGTTGCGGATAAAGTTTCCTTCGCTGGATTTCGTCGCGCGTATCCTATCGAAGCAGAGCTATTACGGCCAGTCGCCGGATCAGCGTACTATGGACTTCTCGTATAACCTTCTCGCGGTAGGATACGAGCTTATCCAGTATGGAGTAGCTACACAGGACCCGACAGACGACTACACGGTTATCTTCACGAACCTCCTGCGTGCGCGTAATAACACTGACGCGAATACCGCGCACACTGTAGGCGAGTTCTGTGCAGTCATTGATGAAAGCGTGGGGAGTTACTATCTATCGGGAGCGAGCGTGGACGCAAAAGCCATCGCTGTAAACGGCTCGTCTATTCGGCGCTCGTCGGGGCAGTCTCGAATCGAGGATACACTTCCGCTAACACCTTATCTGATTTCTCGGCAGGATTGGCCGTCGCCTTCTTCTGGCTCTACGGCCTTCCCCGGAAATCCCCACGTCATGATCGTCGTTAACCATCGAGAAGAGAACGCAATCGGGTTTTCGGATAATGAAGTTAACCTCGCCGGGATTCTGGGATCAACTAGACAAATGGACGTTTACCTGTTAAGGTCAACGTTTAACCTTTCTACCTTTAACGCACACCGTTATGGCACATCCACAAGTTACATTGTTTTCAGAGGTACTACCTCTGGTGACATCACCTTCGGCGAGACTGGATCGCCGACCTTTTACCATGCGGCGCTGTGGTCTGCTTCGTCCCAGTCGGCGTCTGCGTGGAACTGGGCGGGAGAACCCCTCACGGCGGTCGTGGTTGACCGCAACGCGAACGGCGAGAGCTTGGCGTACGCTTCGTGGGGCGCCGGAGCGCTCCTGCGCAACCGTCCACACAGGGGGTTGAACGTATAATGCCAGCACCAAAAGAACCAACGACGCCTATCCGCTACTACGACGAATCGCCGTGCTTGGGCACGTCCTTCGAGCAGGTGCAGTACAAGAATACGGCTGTCAACACGGAGGGAGACGGACAAGATAATCTATTCGCGTTCGTCACAGAGCCGAAAGACATCATAGAAGATTTGTTCAAAGGAACCGACCCGGAGCCGGGGCAGGCCGCTAAGGATTGCGCAGCGTTTGGGGGCAGCATTCGGGGCATGGGTCCTGACTGTGTTATGGAAGAAGAAGAGGGACAGCGGGATTCCGTTTTGTGCTTTTATGACTTTACTTACGAGTGTCTGCAAAAGTACGATACGGCGACGAAAGACGCAGCTAAGTACATGGCGGCTAAGCGTGTCGAAGGATATGCGTCCGCAAGCGTGTCAAACACCCTGGTATCTCTTGATGAGCCGCGCCAGATGCAGATTGACGCCAACCTCGCCTACAACACCTGCTTGGAAGAAGTTAAGGATAAGTGCGAGTGTAAGAACTGCATCATAACAATAACTAAGCCGAATGACGAAGAAGAGGACGATGAAGAGGACGACGAACCTGTTGACGATCCTGTAACGGATGATCCCGATGACCCGCGCCCTATAACTACTATAGAGACCAAGACCACTAGGCTTACATCTAACTACGGGCCTATTCCGCGAGTTTTTGGGCGCTACGTCGTGGGCGGGAACATACTGTGGCTAGGTACAAAGGCTCAAGAGACGGTTGAGCATTATAAAACGGGAAGCGCGGGTGGACTGATACATTTCACCGAAGAGGCCACATCCTGTAACTTCATTGTCGGCGTCTGTGTGGGAGAACTAGATTCAGTCCTTCGCATTTGGTTCAACGACATTCTGGTCTTCAACCAAGTAATGGACTTGAACGATCCGTCGCGGTCTTCGTTCACTGATTTGAATTTGGCTTTCCTAGCTGACGACAACACGTCAGGCGAAAACAATTATAACAAGATTGTTCGAGTGTCGATGCACAAAGGGTCGTCGGCGCAAAAAGTGTTACCTAAAGCGGCGGAGCAGGAAGGGTTCGGGCGCGTTCCAGCTTACCGCAACATAGCCTATGTGCACCTAGACAACGTTGACCTTCAGTTGTTTGGAGGATCGTTCCCTGAAATTCGATTCGATGTTACGTCTGTACCGCCTGCGGAAGCTCTGAATAGAATTGATGGTGAGGAAATCGCCGGTATATACGTGAACCAACTCTCTGCGGACAGCCGTCTAGGGACGTTTGTTGTGCAGAAATCATCTACAAACACAGCCTTTGTTATCGACCGCGATACGCTGAATGCTTACAAGGAAGTCCCACTAGATTTTACTAATTGGGCAACGACGACTCTGAACGGACGCGTAATTTCTATCGGGGCGGACTGCGATCTTATCGATCCATACCTACTCGATATAGACCGCACTAACTTGTCTAGACTCCCGTACGAGCGGGTGGACAACGGGCCTATTCTGCGTCAGTTAAAGTATTACAACTCGTCTTTTTACCCTGTAGAGTTGACGGTATACCCGCATTTGTCTGCGAGTACAGGCGTCGCTGCTGCGCGGCACAATCCCGCAATAGACGGCGAAATCCTTGATGCAGCGTATTTCACAGACGGAACGGGCTCCCCGGCGAATCTCGCCCCCGGAGCAATGGAGCTTATTTCCTGGGGCGGAAGTACTTACGCATACGTGCTTGGCTTTGATGACGACACTTCGAACTTCGCCATCGTTGAGACGGAAATTCTGCGCAACGGGAATATAATCTCGACGGCCGGGGCGTGCCCTACTACGAACTATTTTATCCCCACAGACGCTATTTGGGGAACTGAACTAGACTTGCGAGTTTACAATCACTTCCTCGACTCTACAGACAATACTGTAGTTATGTTCTGCTCGGTAAATACTGAGACTAGATACTTCGTATTCAAAATTGATCCGACGACTAGAGAAATCAAGTGGTTTACGGAATGCCCTTACACGATCTACTTCTGGAATGAAGCCTCTCCCATAACGTCTGTTTATGCGGAAGACTATTACTACTTCATCACTACGGATCATAAGCTTATCCGGTTGACGCGCGCGGATGGGACACTGACTCAAATGCAGGACTTGTCAGCGCTTTCCTTCCCCCGATATCAGTCAGGAAGCGCACAGTACTATGATGGACTCACGCGCTCTTTGACTTATATCTCGACCGACGTTGGTCGCGAACCGCTTTTGTGCCGCGTGTTCGTAGAGCGTTTTGCTGACCCTGCACGCGTATCTCTAGCGACTATTGCAAGAAGCGTTATGGAGCAAGCTAATTTTCCAGCCAGTCTTCTTGATGTATCCGACATCGAAGACATCACCGTTGGAGGGTATCTAATACAGGGGAAGACTTCCCTTAGAGCGATAATGGAAGAGTTCTCGGAATTCTATCGGCTGTCACTCGTCGATGACGGCATGAAGCTGAGCATTGTTAAGCAGGCGTCTCTCAACTCTGCCATAACTATTGACCCCGAAGACGACATCGCTCAGCAGACCTTACAAACGCGCCGCGTTGTTCCTACTTCGCAAACGGACACAGCAATCGCCAAATACGTAGGTATCGGACCTAACGGTCTAACCGAGGAAATTCAGACTGTATCCGTCGCGGAGCAGAATGACGGAGACCGTTTGCCACGTCAGAAAGAATTCGATCTTACGATTTATGACGGCGGGAACTTCATCCGGGCTTACTTGGAAGTGGCGCTACAGGCGGCTCGCGCGGATCAAGACGTTTTCACGGCCCGATTGATGCCTCGTAAGTTAGCGGTAACCTCTAACGACCGCGTCGCGCTCAATGGAAAGGACTACCGGGTTACTGGGAACACACTAGGATATGATAACTCTGCCGAACTTAGTGCCTCTCTGTTCTTCTTCGATGTAGTTAGCGAGACCACAAACCAAGAAGTAGTGTCAATAAACACTAACGCGTATGTGGCTCGTAAAGCGAAGGCCGGTGCCTATCGCCCGCGCGTTCTGTTCACGAACGCCCTAACCCCGGAGGACGCCGTTCGCGCGTTCAGCGTGCGGCAGGTAGCGTATACGCTCATTGAGGCGGACACGCCTGATATTGATCCCACTTCTGTAAGTGTCTACATGCACGCCCACTCGCGGCGCGTAATCAACAACAAGTACCACACCGCTTCCAGTACGCGTGGTCCGACGTATGAGTACATCCCGCGTTCTCCAATATACCGCTCTCAGAAGCACAGCAAAGCGGCTCACTCCGGCGTTCTACAGACCGCCCCTGCGTCGCGCGTAGACGGACTATACAGTTGGAGTAAGACGGATTCCTTGCGCGTTAAGTTCCACCGCGCGGATACAATCGATCTTCTTCGGAATTTCGATCCACCGTCCGCCGTTCATCAGGAGACGAACGCGAATCTTCTAATCGTGAACGGAGAGTACATACAGTTTGCAGAGTACGAAATCGACGCCACAGACGGTTCTGGACTAACGGTTATATTCCGAAAACTGTATCGCGGTATGCTCGGAACCGATACGCGTACGCGCTCTCATTTCAGCGGAGAGGGGCGCGTCACGAACACGCTCCTTCCGGGACTTCGCGTTTACCTGTACACGCCTGACACTATCCTTCCTTTAGGCGTTAGCGCCTACTATACGAAGCATCGTCCAGTAGCGCGCATATTCTTAAACGACACCGTCCCAGTTGGCGCAGCGGTTATGGACGTGTGCATATCGGCGGACGCCGGGTCAGCACGCGCGTGGTCTCCTACACATCCTAAGCCTTATTTCTACATCAGAACCGACAACGGCGACCGTCCCGCGCAGGGGACTACGAGCCCGTCTACTACTGACGACCGAATTCGGATCACTGGACTTATTAGCTGGAAGCGACGTGAGCCGATGCTGGTTGACCACTTGAGTAACGGCGGCGACCTGACGAATACCTACAGGATGAATGAGTGGATTCAGCCATACTCTATGGGAGTCGATGTTATCGCTAACCCCAACCGCGCCGACATAGACCTGACTACGACCACGTGGTCAGGGACGATCTTGTTTGGATACTCTAGTCACGCGCAGTTTGAGGCGAACTACATCGACTGGTATCCCGCGCAAATGCAATTCACGTACAACGCTCAAGGTACTGCGGCATACACTGGTAAGGACATTATGCGATTCAAGTCGCGGAATCCGAATACCCCTCCTGTGACGTATCTCCCTGTGGACTCGGGGGACACCGCTGCGCGAAATACCGTTATCGCAGGAGTTACGTTTGACGATAAAAATGACCCCACGCTAGGCTACGCACGACTGGTGCGTATGCCTATGGGGTATCCGACGACATACCCCGCAGTTTCGTCCGTAGGGTTCTACCCTTAAGACTTGACAACACCGCGTTAATCCACTATGTTAACGTTAATGAACCCTTATACACCGTTAGGAAAAGTTAATGCCCACAGCCTTCATCGAAGCGCGGTTTCCGCCTGAAATAAGCTATGGCTCGAAAGGCGGCCCGGAGTTCAACACGACCGTATTCGAAGCCGCCTCCGGCTATGAGCAGCGCAATAAGAACTGGCAATACGCTCGCTGCCGATATGACGTATCGCACGGTATCAAGTCCAAAGAGGACATGAACGAAATCCTCGACTTCTTCTACGTCGTCGGCGGTCGCGCGAGCGGATTCCGATTCAAGGACTGGGGCGACTATCAGCTTAGCCTAGAACAAATCGGCGTCGGCGACGGGTCCACTACCCAATTCCAAATCACAAAGACGTACGCCGTTGGAGCGGAACAGTACGTTCGTATTTTGCGCAAAATCGTACAGCCGTTCACTCCGCCCCCACACCCCGCCACCGGCTGGGACGACCCTGCGGTGGTCTTTGAAGTGCGCGTGAATAACGTTCTCGTTACTAGCGGATACTCCGTAAACTACAATACTGGCGTCATCACGTTCACAACCCCGCCGACAACGGGACACACAATCAAAGTTACAGGCGAGTTCGACGTTCCGGTTCGCTTTGATACAGACCACATGGACATCACCCAAGAAGCGTTTGAGTTGGAAGTTTGGGACTCAATTCCGCTGATTGAAATCAAGACGAGTGCATAATGCGCAATATCCCCGTCGCCTTTCAGACACACCTTGACGGTGAAGTCTTGTCTATCACGCGGTGCTTCCGGCTCACGCGAAAGGACGGCGTTGTCGTTCGCCTAACCACGCACGACGTTGACTTGGTTGTAAATGGGGATACCTACTACGCAGGAGTTCCGCTCGAATTTTCTGCCATTGAAAGTACAGATACTCTCGCGGTTGATAACGCTGAAGTAACCGTTGGCATCGATGGTACCATTATCACCGAGGCTCACCTGAATGAAGGGCTGTACGACGCCGTTGAGTTCGAGTTATTCCTAGTCAATTGGGAAGACTTGGGAGACGGAATCGTTTACCTCAAACGCGGAACGCTAGGAGACATCGAAGTAACGAGCGGTTTGTCGGCAAAGATGCAACTGCGTGGTCTAACGCAGGCGCTACAGCGACCAATCGTCGAAAAATACTCACCAACGTGCCGCGTGGCGCTCGGCGGAAAAAAGTGCGGCGTTGTTAATACCCCCACGCGTCTGCGCCGCCCAAACCAAAAGGTCAAAACCTTCGATTGGTACTTAGTACCTGCGGCTAACAACACGCCCGTCACTATAACCAATTCTGGGTTTGAAAGTACTGTCATCACCACAGGATGGGTCATCCCCACCGGATCGAGTTGGTCGAAATCCAACGCGCTGTCGCCGTACTCTGGCTCTTTCTACGCTGAAAGCGGTTCTGGGTCAGTGGGGGATGAGCATGTCATTTTCCAAGATTTCAGCACATCCTCTCTTGGACTGTCCAACGCCACTGTTGACGCGGGCGATTACAGCTTCGACTTTGATTCACAGATTATGGGAACGTCTTCGACGTACTCTAATACGGTCAAGCTGTACATCGAACAGTACAATTCACTTGGTGTAACCATACAGCGCACGGAATCTGAGATTTACACTCCTGAGTACAACGCTTGGCAGGGAGTAGGCGTCACGGCATTCGTTCTTCCTACGTGCCGAACTATCCGCATTGGATTCGTAAACCGCATCATAGAAGGTTCGTCGGGATACGTTGCATTGGATTCAGTCCGCGCGCAAACCTTTACAAACGTTATGTCAACGTGGGGATCGAAGCAGTTTCGCACTATGAAAATCCCGGCGTACGCTTCATCAGAGAGACTCGCGAATCTCTCTTTTGAGACTGACGGGGCTGTATCCAACACAAACGTATCCGCGAATATAACGGGACTTAGCTTCTCGACTTCCGACTATTGGAGGGTTATTTCGTCATCTGGCGCCTTATCGCCGTATTCAGGGAGTTACTTCCTGGCGGCAGGGAATAACGGCTCTGGCGTTCAGCAAGAGTATGCGGCGTATGTTGAGGAGCCAATGTTGTCATCAGCTACCGCCGCCAACGTCTCTGACGGATGGTACTACGCGGAAGTCCAAGCGATGGTAGCGCAACTTGACGTGGACTCAACCGCGAAACTTGTGATCCAGTGCTTGAACTCGGCGCACACCGTTATCGACTCTTACTCCACGGGATACTTCACCCCGGCGCTTGAAAGCTGGGTTCGGTACCGCGCGGGGATTCGCGTACCAGCCGGTACGGCGTACCTCAGAGGTTACATTTATGCGAAGTCACCTGTAGGTGACAGCTACGCCAAGATCGCGTTTGACGTTCTTCGTGTGCACTGCTTCCCAACAGCTTATGAGCACGATAGTGACGCGGAGTACGGAAACTTAAGCCGAACTGAACCTACGTATGACTACACGACGAACGCGTACACGATTGACGGAGGAGCTATCGTACAGGCAAGGAGCCCCGTGTTTAGTTATGGAACCGTGTCTGCCGTAACGGATAAGCGCGTCTTTTCCGCTTCCTCTATCACGGAGACCGCTGAGTTGTTCTATTCGGGTAAGATTACGTGGCTTAGTGGGAACAACGCTGGCAGAACCAGCTACGTGCGCATATGGGACAACACGACCAAAGTAATCAAA
>FRDC01000180.1_pt1 | contig 74540 bp, 76 predicted proteins | sample 1106171 | NCBI WGS metagenome assembly FRDC01 (sample SAMEA3930566, study PRJEB13176) | freshwater metagenome | biome: Drinking water system; feature: drinking water; material: water | place: Singapore | collected 2014-12-20 | reverse complement strand
TAACTCGGTGTCTTTGAAACCAGCAGCAGCTCACTCCATCGAGTCAACGTCTTCCCTGATAGGTAGCCGTTCGAAAAGGAACGCTAGAATTGACGCTTGATATTTACTAAGCAGCATTCGACGCCTCATCGATCTAGGCAAGATCTAATCACTCATAGGTCAGTAATCTGGACTACCTGTCGGCTGTCCCGCCGCCACACCATAAGTATAGCTGACGATTGTCTAGGTCGGATCACTGAGCGAGAGTAGGCATATGGGGTGAGCGTCGCTGAGGCCAACGGCAACAAGGGGGCAATCAACTCAGAATGGGGAGCTGAAGGGGATTCCCAGGGAATCCGTCAGCGACTCACCGCTGACACCAGGCGGAACAAATAGACGTAAGGCACGGAGATGGAGGTTGGTTTGCCCCCTGCTATGTACTACACCGCATCCTTAGGAGTGCGCCGCGGACAGCGAAAGCCGGTGGACACGGACGTGTTTCGCCTGCTTACGGGTCTGGGCAATATCGTAGGCTGTTTGCATCCGCATAAGAGTATCCATCTTTACGCCGAACGCCTTCTCCAGCCGCAACGCCATCTCCCCGGACAAATCAGCCTTCCCATTCAGGAGACTCGACAAGGCTGGACGCGACACCTGAAGAGCCTTAGCGGCTGCCGTTACCGACAGGCCTGCAGGCTCGATGACCTCCGTTCGGATAAAGTCTCCGGGGTGCGGTGGGTTCTTCATGGGCATGTGTGGATCTCCTCTCCTAATGGTAGTCTTCCAGATTCACGTCGCAGATGTCGCCCTCTTCCAGATCAATACGAAACGTCAATCGCCGGTTCCTGGTGACGCTCAAGCTCCACGTCCCTTTGCGATCACCAGTCAACGTATGCGCTTTCCACCCTCGAAGTGCTCGCAGTTCTCCGGGGTTTTGCATGTTGTCCAGATAGGCGAACATCTTGCGCAACTTCTCCACGGTCTCAGGTGGCAAACCGCGGGCACTATCGTCGGCATAGAGCCATTTGAGGCCCTTATGCACAAAGTTCCGGATCTTCATTCAGGCGATACCGTAGCCTGTCACATAACACCTGTCAACTCTCTTCGGCGAGGCTTCCGCTGACACCGACGGGAAAAAGAGCAGTCATGTCACAATGAGTAACTGATGGAGGGATTTGCCATAGATTCTTCCGTGAATCATCACGAAATCCCAGCGAACAGATAGACGTGGGTGTTTTAGTTGGAAAGGAATGTCTCGCGAGGCAAACGGGCGATCTCTTCGAGCCGACTCAACGATGTATCGATTTCAACGCACCGTGCCCGGATGAGGTCCGGATTCAGGCTCATGCGGCAAAGGCTTCCTTCGTGCCGTTGAGAAGGAACGGGGCAAGGTCAAGGTAGCGACGGGCGACATCTTCCAGCATATCGGTCAAGAAGGTCTCGTCTCGACACAGTACCAGCTTCCCTCGCAGCACATGGTAAAGGAACGGCAGGGATGCTTCATTGAGTACTCGAATATCAATCGGCAATCCCACAGCAGCTGAGAGCGTTACCGAGAGCGCATCCACCACGTTCATCTGCTGTGCGCCCGATGTATCATCAAGAAAAATCCCAACATCCACGTCATGAACCCTGTCGGACTCCAGCACCGACCCATACACATAGGCAAAGCGCAGCCCCGATACGCGCGCCAATTCGACACGGAGCTTCGCCATCAGATCTTCTCGCTGCTCTGGACGAATGGTATGGAGGGCTGTTTTCATGATGTCCCTGACTACACCCGGCACGCACATTTGATCGATGCCATCTTACACCGTCACTATTACGAGGACAAGAAACGAAGAGTCTATCCCTGTGTAGCTGACTAGGCCGGCGCCATTGCGGCTTTGAGCGACCGGACAAACTCGGCGACATGGCTGACCATTCCGGGGTCTTGCTGGTGGGACGCAATGCGTTTCACAATGGCGCTGCCGACGATCACCCCATCCGCCATTTTGGAGACCTGCGCGGCATCCTCCGGCGTCGCCACACCAAAGCCCACGGCGACAGGCGAGGCGGAGACTTTCTTGAGCTTCTTCACATTCTGTTGGATGTCCGTCACATTGCTGAGCTTCGCCCCGGTAATGCCGGTCAACGAGACGTAATAGACAAACCCGTGCGATTCTTCCGCCACGAGTTTTCGCCGGCTTGGCGTACTGGTCGGCGTAAGCAGAAAAATGAGCGGCAGGCCGACGGCATCAGCCGGGCCCTTGAGCGGACCCGCTTCATCCGGCGGCATATCGGGGACAATCAACCCATCCACTCCCGCAGTTGATGCAGCCTTGCAAAACTGCTCACAGCCCATGGCGTGGATGGAGTTGTAGTACAACATCAACACGATGGGAATGTTCGTCCGCTTCCTGAGCGAGGTCACTGAAGCCAGGATTTTCCGTAGCGATGTGCCGCTCTTCAATCCCCGCTCGGCGGCCTGCTGAATGACCGGCCCGTCGGCAATCGGATCGGAGAAGGGCACTCCTAATTCAATGATATCGGCGCCTGCCTGTTCTAAAGCCACAACCAGCTGTTCTGTCTCAGCCAATCCTGGATCACCAGCCATGAGATAGGCAATGAGCGCTTTCTCTTTCTTGTCGCGCAATCGCTGAAACGTGGCTTCCAGCCGTCCGCTCATAACTCCACCCCTCGCATCCTGGCCACCTGCTGGACATCTTTATCCCCACGGCCGGACAGGTTGGCAATGATCACCTGGGACTTTTTCAGTTTCGGAGCCAGCTTGACGACGTGCGCAATGGCATGAGCGCTTTCCAATGCCGGAACAATCCCTTCTTGACGAGCCAGCAGATCAAAGGCGGCCATCGCTTCCGTATCCGTTGCATAGGTGTATTCGATCCGGCCCTGGTCATGATAGAGGCTATGCTCCGGTCCGACCGCGGCATAATCCAGACCTGCCGAGACGGAATGGGTCAAATTGATCTGCCCGTTGTCGTCCTGCAGCAGATAGGTCATGGTTCCTTGCAAGACACCGGGTTTCCCGCCGGAAAACCTGGCCGCATGTTTGCCGCTCACAATCCCGCTCCCTCCGGCTTCGACTCCGATCATCTTCACCTTGCGATCCCCCAGAAACGCATGGAACAGCCCGATGGAATTGCTCCCGCCCCCGACACAGGCGACGAGATAATCCGGCAGCTTCCCTTCCGCAGCCAGAATCTGTTTCCGTGCTTCCTTCCCTATAATTGCCTGAAAATCCCGGATCATCATCGGATAGGGATGCGCCCCTAGCACTGACCCGAGAATGTAATGGGTCGTCCGCACGTTCGTCGTCCAATCGCGCATCGCTTCACTGATGGCATCCTTCAACGTCCGGCTGCCGGCATCGACTCCGGTCACTTTCGCGCCGAGCAACCGCATGCGGAAGACATTCAACGCCTGACGCTGCATATCTTCCGTGCCCATGTAGACTTCGCATTCCAGGCCAAACATCGCGGCTGCCGTCGCGGTGGCGACACCATGCTGACCGGCGCCGGTTTCGGCAATGATCCGGCGCTTGTTCATGCGCATGGCCAGCAGCACTTGCCCGATGGCATTGTTGATCTTATGGGCACCGGTATGGCAGAGGTCTTCCCGCTTCAGGTAAATCTTGGCGCCGCCTAACTTCTTGGTCAGCCGATCGGCGCGGTAGAGGCTCGTCGGACGCCCGACGTATTCTTTCAGATAGTAGGCAAGGTCGGCCTTGAAGCGGCGGTCTTTCCTGGCTTTGGCGTACTCCTCTTCCAACTCCAGCAATGCGGGCATGAGGGTTTCCGGCACATACCGGCCGCCATAGGGTCCGAACCGGCCATGACTGTCAGGTAAATGTGGCATAATCAGTCAGTCCTAAAGTTGGAAAGTCGTAACGTCATCAAGTCCTCGTCAAGACTTCATGACGTGATGGGCTTGAGGACTTGAGAAACAAGCGAGGGAGTATAGTGCCGCGCAGCATCACGACACAAGTCTCGCCGCTTGAATAAACGCCTTCACTTTATCCGGATCTTTTTTTCCGGGACTCTGCTCCACACCACTGCTGACATCGACCCCGTAGGGACGCACCTGCCGAATCGCCTCGGCCACGTTTGACGGCGTCAGGCCGCCCGCCAACAGAATCGGCGCCGCCCGCGCCGCCTCCGCCGCCAATGTCCAATCGACAGTCTGCCCGGTGCCGCCGTATGCGTGCTCTCCAAATGCATCGATCACGAACCCGCGCACGTTTGCCCGCCCATGAAATTCGGCCAGGGCGAGAAACGCCGTGCGGTCTTTCAAGCGAATCACTTTGAGCACCGGACGGCCAAAATGCTCGCAATAGGAGGCGGATTCATCCCCATGCAGCTGGGCCAATGCGAATCCGCATTCATCCATGAGCTTCCGAACCATGCCGGGATCTTCATTGACGAATACGCCGATCGGCAGGACGAACGGTGGAAGTCCTGCGATGATGGCGCTCGCCACAGCCGGTTTCACACAGCGCGGGCTCTTGCCGTACATCACAAATCCAAGCGCGTCCGCTCCGGCTGCGACTGCAACCTTGGCGTCTTCAACGTTGGTAATACCGCAAATTTTGACCTTCACGGACTCCCGTTATCTCCCCTTACTTTGCACGTTTCTGTTTCAATCCTCTGGCTCGCTACTCCAATCTTTGTCGTTCGTGAAGCGTATCTCGTGAAGCGTGAAGCGCAAAACAGAAAGAGGTGCGTTTCATCATTTTTGCGAGATACGAAATACGAGATACGCTTCACGAAGATGTTCCCCGCAGCTCTTCCACCTTCTTGCCGATATCATCCGATTTAATCAGGGACTCTCCCACCAGCATGGCGTGGATCCCCGCTTCAGCGAGCTTCAGCACATCAGCGCGCGAACGGATGCCGCTTTCACTGACAATCACTTTATCGGCCGGAATTCTCTTGGCCAGCCGAAAGGTCATGTTGAGATCGGTCGTGAAGGTCTTGAGATCGCGATTGTTGACCCCGATCAATCGGGCGGTGGGAATCCATTCCAGCACCGTATCAAGTTCCCGCTCATGATGCGTTTCAAAAAGGCTATCCATCCCAAGTTCCGTCGCCAAGGCGAAGAAGTCGACCAGTTGCCGCCGCTCCAGCGCCGCGACGATCAGCAACACGGCATCCGCGCCATGAGCCCGCGCCTCGTAAAACTGGATCTCCCCGACCATGAATTCCTTGTCGAGCGCGGGAATCGGCAGGGCTTTCTTGATGTCCGTCAGATATTGAAGGTCGCCCTTAAAGAAATCCTTGTCCGTCAAGACGGAGACGGCTGATGCTCCATGCTCATAATAAGTACGTGCGATAGACAGATGGTCGAATTTCTCGGCAAACTCTTCCCGCAAAAGACCCAGACTTGGAGAAGCCTTTTTTACTTCTGCAATCAGGGCCGGACTCGCGTCAGTTCTCGTTGCATCGAGCGCCACGGCAAAACCCAGCGGAGGCGGCGCATCGCGAATGATCGCTTTGAGGTCCGCCAGATAGGAGCGGCTCTGTTTGTGCCGCAGTTCCGCTTTCTTATGTTCGAGAATTCGATCAAGAATCATGCGGCACTATGCTTTGTTCGTATAGGCAATGAGCTGATCCAGCTTTTCCGCCGCAGCCCCGGAATCGATCATCTGCTGCGCGAGACGGACCCCGTCCTTCAATGTCTTGGCTTTCTGCCCGACAACCAGGGCAGCAGCGGCATTCAAGCACACAATGTCCCGCTTGGGGCCTTTCTTGCCGCGCAAGATGTCTTGCGTGATGCGCGCGTTATCGTTGGGTGTGCCTCCCACAAGCTCTTTTCGTGGAACGCGCCGCAGATCAAACTCTTCCGGAGCAATGAAATAACTCGACACCACACCACCCTTGCCCTCGGAAATTTTCGTTCGATCCGACAATGTGATTTCATCCAGCCCGTCCATGCCGTGAATGACGAGACTGTGTTGGATTCCCAGTTCCAACAACACTCGGCCCAAAATCTCGGTCAGCTTCGCATCGTAGACCCCCAACACCTGATGGGTGGCCCCGGCCGGATTCGCCAACGGTCCCAATACATTCAGAAGCGTTCTGATCCCCATCTCCTGTCTCGGTCCTGCGCAATGCTTCATCGCCCCGTGATAGAGCGGCGCGAACAGAAAGCCGATGCCTACCTCATCGATACAGTCCGCCACACGGCCAGGAGCCAGATCGATCTTGACGCCGAGCGCAGTCAACAGGTCGGCGCTGCCGGATTGGGAAGAAATGGACCGGTTCCCGTGCTTGGCTACGGTAATACCCGCCCCGGCTGCCACCAACGCCGCCGTGGTGGAAATGTTAAACGTATTGGCGCCGTCGCCGCCGGTCCCGCAGGTATCCACCACGATTTTGGCGCCGACGCTGATCCGGATGGCGCGGGATCGCATGGCCTTCACTGAGCCGACGATTTCATCGACCGTTTCGCCCTTCTGTCTGAGCCCCATGAGATAGGCGGCGATTTGCGCCGGGGTCGCTGCTCCATCCATGATCTCGGCCATGACCGTCTCGCCTTCCTGTGCGGAAAGGTCGATTCGATCGGCCAATTTGGCAAGCGCGTCTCTGATCATGATGATGGATCGGCGGCAGGTTGCTAGAGTTTCAGAAAGTTCCCGAGCAAGTCTTTCCCAACGGTCGTCAGAATCGATTCCGGATGAAACTGGACTCCCTCGACGCCCAGTGTCTTATGCCGAATCCCCATGATCTCTCCTTCAGCGGTCTCGGCCGAAATCTCAAAACAGTCGGGAAGATTCGCTCGATTAACGATCAGCGAATGATAGCGCGTCGCCTCGAACGGACTGGGCAGCGACCGGTAAATAGTTTTGCCGTCATGCGTGATCGGAGACGTCTTCCCATGCATCAGGCGCGGGGCGCGGATGACTTCGCCTCCATAGGCGACGGCCAGAGACTGATGGCCCAAACAGACGCCGAGAATGGGAATCTTGCCTCCAAAACCACGAATCGTGTCGACTGAGATACCCGCCTCCTTGGGCGTGCAGGGGCCGGGGGAAATGACGATCCGGCTGGGATGCAGATCCTCGATCTGTCCAAGCGTAATCTTGTCATTGCGGTACACCCGAACATCTTCGCCCAGTTCACCGAGATACTGGACCAGGTTGTACGTAAAGGAATCGTAGTTGTCGATGATCAGCAGCATGGTTGTAACAAGAGCTTATGGCTGATGGCGAATGGCCGGAGCAGGAGTGACCGGAATGTCTGCTCTTGCTATTAGCCATACGCTATTTGCCATCGGCTCGTTCCTATTCCAGTCCCTGCTCCGCCAGCTCGATCGCTTTCATCATCGCCCGGGTCTTGTTGCAGGTTTCTTCATACTCATGCTCCGGGTTCGAGTCGGCGACGATGCCGGCCCCTGCCTGAATGAACGCCCGACGGCGGGACACCACCACCGTCCGAATATTGATGCACATATCCATGTTGCCGGAAAAACTGAGGTACCCCACAGCACCGGCATAGGGACCGCGTTTCGTAGGCTCCAGCTCCTCGATGATCTCCATGGCTCTGATTTTCGGCGCGCCGGATACGGTACCGGCCGGAAAGCAGGCCTTCAGCACATCGTATGCCGTTTTGAATTTCTCCAGTTTCCCGCTGACATTCGAGACGATGTGCATGACATGCGAGTACCGCTCGACGTTCATCAGTGATTCGACCTGAACTGATCCTCGCTCAGCCACTCGCCCCACGTCGTTGCGGCCCAAATCGACCAGCATGATATGTTCGGCCCGCTCCTTCGTGTCCGCCAGGAGACGACGTTCAAGCTGCGCATCTTCCTCTGCCGTCACACCGCGCCGCCGCGTCCCGGCGATGGGACGCACCGACACCAGCCCGTCCTCGCACCGCACCAGTATTTCGGGCGAGGAGCCGACGAGTTCCACGCCGGCGATACGCAAATAATACATGTAGGGTGACGGGTTGACGACGCGCAGCGCCCGGTAGAGTTGAAACGGCGGCGCGTGTAAATTGGTCTCCCATCGCTGAGACAACACACATTGAAAGATGTCTCCGGCCTTGATGTATTCCTGCGCGCGCGCAACCATCTTTTCGAAGTCTGCCTTGCTCATGTTCGGCGTGAAACGGATGGGAGACCGCCGCCTTTTCGGCTTAGCCTGCCGAAAAGGCCTGCGAAGCCGGGCGATCATCCGTTCGATTCTGCCCGTCGCCAGGCGATAGGCCGCACGAATGTCACGATCCGAGGTGGACTTGACGTGGGCATTGGCCACGACTTTGATTTTTTGCGAGACGTTGTCGAAAATGAGCAGCGTCTCGGTCAGCAGGAAGGCAAAGTCCGGCAAGCCGAGGTGATCCTTCCTCCTGGAGGGCAGGTCCTCGAACGTTTTCACCATGTCGTATCCCAGATACCCCACGGCCCCGCCCACGAAGCGCGGCAGGCCCGGAACGGTCACCGGACGGTAACCCTCCATGAACTCTCGCAGACGATCCAACGGGGCGCCTTGACTGGGAATCCGGCGGCTGCGCGTTCCCTTCTTGACACAGAGGTCTCCACGATCTTCGACCAACACGATGGGGGCGCCGCTTCCGAGGAAAGAGTAGCGCGCCCATTTCTCCCCACCCTGCACGCTTTCCAACAAGTACGCCGATGGGCCATGGTCGATTTTGGCAAAAGCGGAAACCGGCGTGTCATGGTCCGCAAGAATTTCCCGGTACAACGGAATGAGGTTGCCCTCTTTCGTATAGGACCGAAACTCGTCCAGGGTGAGTGAATACACCGGCGTTCCCATTCCGCTCCGTCCGCTATTCCGCTCCCACAATGAGCTTTTGCCCCACTTCGATGATGTCATCGGGCAATTTATTCAGCTTCTTCAACTTCTCGATCTCGATGCCGTATCGCCGGCTGATACGGAACAGCGTCTCCCCGGGCTTCACAACGTGCAGCATGGAGCCCCCCCTGACGGCAGGCCCCGGTTCCTGTATGCCCTCGTTACCCTTGTCCGCCACCGGGTTTTTCGGCGGCGCGCTCTCCAATCCACTGATATCGTCGAAAGTCTGGGAAGGCGGCACAGCCGGCTTCGGCTTGGCAACCGGATGGCTGCTCCGGCGCATGTCTTCCATCGCTTTCCGTTCGAGCAACGATGACTCCTTGATTGCCTCTGTCTCTTCCTGAAGCCGCATCATATGTTCACGCACCGATTGCACCTGTCCGGACAACTCTCGATTGCGAGCCTCGAATTCGGCCAATTCCTGCTTCGTCCGCTTCACCTCGCTGTCCAATTCAGCCGTTCGCCGTTCCTCCTGCGCCAGCAGTCGCTGGAAATTCAGGCTTCGCGTCTTTTCCGCGTTGTATTTCTCCTCCAGTACCACACACCCGCTGAGCAGCGAGCTACTGCCGATAATGATCGCCACAGCCATCCATTTCTTCGACGCTCGCTCGACCATGTTCGGTTCTTCCCTCTCCATACGTTCCTCCTTTGACACCTCCGGCCGGCGCGGCATGAGGAGCCGATCCCCTCAGCCGATTTCAAGCAATTCACCGGAGAAGTGTTTAGAATAGTGGCCGACGCCGTGAAAGTCAAAGTGCGCCCGGCCTGTCGATGAATTGACCGTCTCCGCAACCCTGTGTTACGGTCGCTTGCTTCAGATCGCTTCGGTCGTCCCGATGCAGCATGATCTTTTCGATCACAACGCCTCCGCCGCACCGGACCCTGCGCATTCCATCCAAGAACGCCTGGCCCGGCTCAAAAATCGCATCAGGTATCACGACTATCTCTATTATGTGAAAGACCGCCCGGAGATTTCCGACGGCGAATACGACCGGCTGTTTCGGGAACTGGCGGAGCTCGAGCGTACCCATCCCGATCTCATCACGTCCGACTCCCCGACACAACGTGTCGGGGCTCCTCCGCTGGATGCGTTGGACAAGGCGCCGCACGAACATCCGATGTTAAGCCTGGACTCCCTGGTCGATCGAAATGATGTCCTGGCCTTCGATCAGCGAATGAAGCGGGAACTCGAGACGGACCGGATCAGCTATACGGCAGAACCAAAATTCGACGGCCTTTCAGTGGAACTGGTGTACGACGGGGGTGCCTTCGTCAGGGGAACGACCAGAGGGGACGGAACGACGGGCGAAGATGTGACCGTCAATCTCCGCACCATCCGCTCCTTGCCGTTGCAATTGCAGTCCGGCAGCCACCCGCCGGCTCATCTGGCCGTCCGAGGCGAGGTCTACATGCGCCTGGACGACTTCCACACCCTGAACCGCCGGATGACGGAACAGGGGGATGAGCCCTTCGCCAATCCGCGTAACGCCGCTGCCGGTTCGCTTCGGCAGCTGGACTCAGGCATCACGGCCGGGCGTCCTCTCGTGGTAACCTGCTATGAGGTGATGGTAATGGACGGGCCTCCTCCCTCGTCGCATTGGGACGAATTGGACTCGCTGGCTTCGTGGGGGCTTCCGGTACCTGCGCTTCGCTACCGCCGGCGATGCGACACGATCGAGGAGGTCATGGCGTTTCACCGTGAAACCGAACAGCAACGAGACGAGCTTCCGTACGAAATTGATGGAGTGGTCGTCAAAGTCGACCGGCGCGACTGGCAAGAACGGCTCGGCATGAAGTCCAGAAGCCCCCGCTGGGCAATTGCCTATAAATTCGCCCCTCGAAAAGAAATCACGAGGGTCCACCAGATCATCGTCTCGGTCGGGAGAACCGGCACGTTGACGCCGTTGGCGCTGCTAAATCCGGTTGAAGTCGGCGGGGTCACGATCAGCCGGGCCACCCTGCACAACGCGGATGAGGTGGCGCGCAAAGACGTGCGCGACGGAGACACGGTCAAAGTCGAGCGTGCCGGCGATGTCATTCCGGCGATCGCCGAACGGGTGCCGATGCCGGGAGAAACCAGATCAGCGCCGTTCAGCATGCCTGACCGCTGCCCCGTGTGCGGCTCGGCTGTCGCCAGAGAAGGCGCCTACTTCTACTGCACGGGACAAGCGGCCTGTCCGGCTCAGTTGAAAGGCGCCATCGAACACTTCGCCGCAAAGCCCGCCCTCAACATCGAGGGGCTGGGGAAAAAGACGGTGGCCCAGTTGGTCGATCGCGGGCTCGTGAGGGACCTGTCGGATCTCTATACATTGAGCCACGAGCAGCTCGTGGGGTTGGAAGGCTTCGCCAAACGATCCGCCACGCTCCTCCTCGATGCCATTGCTCAGAGCAAGACCGTATCGCTGGACCGGTTTCTCCTGGGTCTTGGCATACGCCAAGTGGGCCGGCATATTGCAACGGTGTTGGCGGGAGCGTTCGGCTCTCTGGATGCCATTATGTCGGCGGATCAAGATCGGTTGCAGGCGATCAAGGAAATCGGACCTGAGATTTCATCCAGCCTGGCATCCTACTTCCAGGAACAGTCAAACCGGCGCGTGATCGATCGCTTGAAGCAACTGGGGCTTTCTATCACGGAATGCCCAACCAGCCCGGGCCAAGCCTCTCTCCCCTTGGCAGGAAAAAGCTTTGTCTTCACCGGAGGACTTGCCACACTCAGCCGCGATGAAGCCAAAAGTCTGATCGAACGGCTTGGCGCGACGATCTCATCCAGCGTCAGCAAAAAAACATCTTACGTGGTGGCGGGCTCTGACCCCGGCTCGAAACTCGAGCAGGCTCGGCTATCGGGAGTACCGGTTCTGAATGAGGATGAATTCCTGACGCTGGTCAAGGAGCAGAGCGCGGGCTAACTTACGGGATTCAAACTGGCAGGTTCAGCCGGAACGGCCGCTTTCTCATCTTTGAAAATGTGGACACTGCGAATCGAACGAGGGTCGGCCTCGTGGACGACCAACCGGCAATTCTCGATCCGGATCTCCTCCCCGCTTTTAGGGATGCGGCCGAGGTTCTCCTGAATCAGCCCTCCGATCGTCAACGCCTCGTCGCCGAGCTCAACCTTGAGAAAATCGTTCACTTTATGAACTTCCGTCCGGCCATGGACCAGGATCTGGTTTTTCCCGATACGCTTGATCAGTTCCTCTGTGATGTCCGTTTCATCGACGATCTCGCCGACGACCTCTTCCAATAGATCTTCAAGCGTCACCAGTCCCATCACACCGCCGAACTCGTTGACCACGATGCCCATGTGCCGTTTTTCCTGCTGGAACTGCTTCATCAAATCATCCGCCGTCTTTCCTGCCGGAACAAAGAGCGGGGGATGAGCGATGTCCCGCAAGCGCACATCGGTTCGCCCCTGAGCTAATTCGGTAAGCACCTTGGTTTTGTACAGAATGCCCGTGATGTTATCCAGCGTCCCGTCATACACCGGGACTCGTGAATATTTCGATCCATAAAGCAGGTCCTGGGCCTCCTTGAGCCGAAGATTGCCGTCGAGTGCGAACACATAGATGCGCGGCGTCATGGCGTCTTCTGCGGTAATGTCTTTCAATTGGAACACGTTCTTGATCATCTTGACTTCTTCGGATTCGAGTTCGCCGGCTTTTCCGCCCTGGTCGAGCATGATTTTGAGCTCTTCTTCGGTCACCAACGGCAGAGTCAGTCCTTTCCCGCCTGTCAATTTATGGATCAGCGGAACTATGACAAAGAGGAGGGGCTGCAGAAATAGCTGCACCCAATAGATAGGATAGGCCATGCTTAATGTGACCGGCACGGCAAACTTGGCAGCCAGGGTCTTGGGAATGACGTCCACGGACACAAGCAGCACGAAAGTCAGAATCCCGACCATGATCGCAATGGCTTCTTCAAACACACTCTTTCCACCATAGGCATTCAGGGTAATGAAGGTGGCAAACATGGGAATCGCGGTGCCCACCAGACGATCCCCGACCAGGATGGTCGAGAGCAGCTTCTGGGGATCGCTTCTCAGTTGGAGAGCCTTGGCCGCCCGCTTACTGCCGTTTTGCGCAAGGGCTTTGAGGCGGGTCTCATTAACCGAGAAAAACCCGATCTCTGCAGTGGAAATAACAGCAGATAACCCAATCAACCCTAAAAGGATGAGGATATCCATTGCTATCGCTTGTTACGGACGTTCTACCGGAGCGGTTGGCCTGACAAGAGGGCGGATGCCACCGAGATACAAGCTCTCTGCCCGCCCCTCAGAGGATCTCGCCACAATGATTCGCACACTTCTCATAGTATTCATAGACAATAGATCTATCACAGGGGATAGTTCCAAGCAAGCAAATCAAATAAAGTATCAGGTAAATCAACGCCTTCGATGGAGCCACCTGGCTCTCTCTATAGACGAGATTTCCTGCGTCAGCGGGTGAATCACCCGTTGACGCTCACAGGTTCCTTGGAGAAACCTAACCGTCATCGCGTATGACGAAGGATTGCAGATTGAGCATCCGGTCTAGACGGGCTGATGCAGTCTGGGCCTCGGACTCAGTGAGGAACTGACCGACTTGAACCCGATAGCGACGGCCCTCAGGCAGATCTACTTGAACGATTCGTCCCCCCGCAAACGCACTCCGCGCCTGTGTCAACAGAGCTCTGGCATTCTCAAGGTCGGAAAAGGCTCCGATCTGCACCCGTAATACCCCCATTCCTCCAGGTCTGGGAACATAGTCAACCACGCGGAGTTCAATTTTGTCCGTCCCATTGCCAGTCATACCGATGGCCTTCGCCCCTGCAAGGGAAAGATCCAGCACCCGTCCCCTGGCAAAGGGGCCCCGGTCATTGATCCGCACCGTGACCTGACGACCGGACGTCAGGGAACGAACGACTGCGACGGAGCCAAGGGGCAAAGTCTGATGAGCGGCGGTCAACTGATGCATATCATACCGCTCGCCGTTGGCGGTCTTGTTCCCGTGAAAGCCAGGCCCATACCATGAGGCTTCACCGCGTTCGACAAATCCGATCGGGTATCCAGGGAAGCGGTCAATATGAGGTGGGGCGGCCCTACAGCCTTGGACAGCAATCCCGGCAAGCAGGATCACCGCGACTGCAAACTTCCGGGTGGTTCTTGAAAGCGGCTTCAGCCGCATTGGTTAACCCGCCTTATTCATGACGGTTCGTCGCGAAATTGCGCAGTCGCGCAACGAGACGGGCACGCGGAGCCCTGAGCAGCCGAGGCATACTTGAAACAGTATGTTGAGGTTGCGAGGGGCGAGCCTGCCCGCCGAAGGCTTGTCGTAGTAGCGAATCCGCGATTGCAGCAGAAGCGTTCATGAATAAGGCGGGTTAGAATTCATCCAGTGATTGGTTGCGGAGAATCGTCAAGGCCTTTTCGGTGTTTGAGACAGTTAAGACGACGATGGCCCGTTTCCCTTCTCTGGAAGGGGTGCAGTAGCCGCACTTGATATTGATCCGGCTTTTGGTCAAGAGATCGGCGACTTCTTTTAATGCACCCGGTTTATTCTTGAGGCTGAGCAGCAGCGCCGTCTCCTCTGAAAACTTGATCTTCGCCGCTTTGAAGGCAGATCGGGCTCCCTCCACATCCGCGACAAGCAAACGCAACTTGCCGGTGCCGGGTACCTCCGGAGCGGAAAAGGCCTTGATGTTGACTCCGGCCTCTCCGAGCACCGACGCCACTTTGGAAAGCTCACCCGGCTTGTTCTTGCAGGGAACGACAAACTGTGTTGTTGTAGGCATACCCGCGACTCCCTCTACGACTTTCTACACTACAGCCTGGTCAAGCCAGGTCTAACCGCATCATTTCATATGCCCGCCGGAGAATCAAACCCGAGGCTCGGTCATGAACAGTTTACATGCCCGGTTCACGAGGCGCGGCGCTCAGAGGTGTAGGCCATTCGCCAAATTGGACTTGGTCACCTATATATAGACGAATGCCTACCCTGTCAACGCCGAATGTAGTGTCAGCAAAATCCCTGCGCGCGTCGAAACATGCACTTGAACTGATCGGGTACTGCCAATGCTCCACCAGCTTGCCATTCAGTAGCTTATAAGATACATTGTTACGATGATTGAAATATTTCGATATCAGACAGCAGAGGGGAAAGAGCCATTAACGGATTGGCTTGGGTCTCTACGAGACAAGCAGGCGCAAGCCAAAATACGTATCCGCCTAAAACGCTTGGAAGCTGGAAACTTCGGCGATTGTGATCCAGTTGGAGAGGGCGTAATGGAACTGAGAGAACATCTTGGTGCTGGGTATCGGGTGTATTTTGGCAGGCATGGCCAGACGGTCGTAATATTGCTTTGCGGCGGTTCAAAGAAATCGCAACCCGCAGATATCAAAGCAGCCAAAGAATGGTGGGCAGATTGGAAACGGAGGCAAGAATGAGCAAAAAACTAAAAGCTGCAGTTTCTCACCATAATCGCGAAGTGGCCGAGCTGCGTGCGGATCGCGAGCTGGCTGTCGAATATCTGAAAGCTGCCATGGAGTCACTAGACAACCCCGATGACCGCGCTGCAGGCCTTCTTGCGCTTCGCACTGTTGCAGAGGCCTATGGTGGGCTCGGTGCTGTTGCCGCTGAAGCTGGGATCAGTCGTGAATCTCTGTATCGCACACTATCGGCCAAAGGAAATCCGACGCTCAAAACACTTCTTGCTGTGTTGAAAGCAGTTGGAATGAAACTTTCGGTGGAGCCAGAGCATCACGCTGTGGCATAGGGCTGCGGGCGGCCGATGACTCGCGCTGGGCCCACATGAGCCATGGTTCTGGTCTCGCAACGGGTCCGGAGTCTACTGGCCCAGCAAATTGACAAACGCCTGATAGTCTCCCTCCGCATGAAAGACCTCAGCACGACCATTACCACAATTGATGACGTGGTAGCAGTAGTCCCCGACTACGGCTTGCACCCCACGCGGCATCCTCGCACTCTCGTTGTTCATCAGACTGCCAAGAAATGTAGAACGTCCCTGTTTCTTCTTTCCAAGCTCAGCGACCCGGCCTGCGGAACGCGTGGATTGCAACAGTGATGCAATGGCCGGGTTCGCTACATGGTCAGGTCTCGTATCAAGAAACCTTTGTAAGACGAAATCCCTCACTCCCCAACTGCTCGATGAAGCTGTCAGGCCCAACTGTGTGCAAAGCGCCAACAACGAACAATGTGGGGGCCTGCTCAGAAATCATGGGGCTGGCAACGGCAACCCACTCGCGATTACGCTGCGTGATGAGCGGCCCGAACAACTCCGGGAACTCAGCAAGCTTCTCGCGGTGGACAATAGTGAGGGCGGACAAGTCCCCGGTGAACCAAGCACGGATGATACATTGCAACTCTGCAAGGCCAGAGCCCGACTGGGCATGAGTGAGCGTGTGCTCAAAGAAACGCAAGCCGCCCATCGCCTCTTTACAGGATGAATCAATCAAATGAAATGAACGTGTCGGACTCTCAAGAAACATGGCGGGCAACTGCTCTCTATCTGCGTATAGTCGCAAACGGTTGTCCATGCCATGCTCATGGAACAACCCAGCGGCTGGAAGCAGGCGTGCAACCATGTAGAAGGCTGCCCGCCAAGGGCGCAAGCCATCGAATGAGTCAACAATACCACTCGAGGTTAAGAATGCGGCTGCCCGCGCATACACCGCTGCCGCACCTGGGAAGGCGAGATGAGCGCCCGACGCATCCACACCAACCGCACCGATGGACGGGTCTCGATAGTCAGACTCAAACACAAACCTCTCTATCCCGTGATGACTCTCCGCCGCCCATAGTGGAAGCGCCGCCGTCTCTGGAAGGACATGAACCGATCCGAGAACTCGGTGTGGTGTGTCGTCAATTTTCCAGAGCATACGTAATGACAACTAATGTCGCGGCTATATGGCGCGCACACAGTCCCGAACGAGGCACACCGCCGGTTCCCGCGCCCGCATCAACCGCTGATTAGAGCGCATCGGCACCCCGTGTTTGATCACGAAACAGGTTACGATAATTTGCAGAGTCCCGGCTGTCATTCAGATCAATAACGCGGATATGATCGGCAACGAGGCTAAAGCCTTTGTCTAGAGTTACAAGATAGGCATCTTCAACGCGTGCAATACAGGCGAAGATCAAGTCGCCGCCGCGGAGGCTTGAGAAACCAGGCTTGTCGAAGAGATCTGCGCAGCGAGAGATGAGTTCCTGGTCGATGGGATAGACCACGGAGTTCTCGCTCACAATGTAGAAATCACGAAGCATCTTTCGCCCTTCGCGATGTACACGAGAAACTGATGCTTGAAGCTCAAAGACAGCGATTGCAGGATAGATGTTGAAGTAAGGTCCGGGAAGCCAACCGTCCGAAAAGTCCTTATAAAAGCTGTGTCCCGGTGAATAGCCCTGACCGTTCGGCTCCTTGATGTTGAGAAGCGCAGACGTATCCCACACAAACCTCTTTGTCGTCGCGTCGTTTGACACTCCGTGCATGGCTGCGCTCTAATGTCTGACATAACCGGCGCTGCGCGGCTTCATCGTGCAGCGTCCGTATTGATGAATGGGTTGGGCATGAGCTTCAATGCAACCTACGCAACAGGCATTTCATTACGGTAGATGTAGCCGTGAAGTTCGCAGCTGATGAACTTGATGCGCGCGACATCATTCTTTACACCGTCTAGATCTTTTTCGACCTCGACCGGCCCCTTTCTCTTGGCATCGTAGAGGAACGAGTTGATGAACATTATCTTTTTTGCAGTTGGAGAATAATGACCACCTTCAAAGCTCAGCGAGTACGTGCCATGAGCATATGTGTTTCGAATTCCGTTCGCTTCTCGCAGGGTTTTGATAAAGTGCTTCGCAGCAACGACCTGTTGGTTCGTAGACTCTCTTTTCTTCAGCAGGGTTTCGAGAAGATCAATTCGTGAACTAAAGCTGATGAAACTACCCGACACTAAAAATGCGTCTGACGGGTCCATTCCCGTAGTGCGGCTTATGAGCTTATGCATATATGACTCTATGAGCGCGAAGCAACTGATCAACACCCCGACCTGAGCTGCGAACTCAGGGAACTCATCAAGTGCCACCCCATACTTCTCTGCCTCAAGTTCGACGTTCGTTGCCATCGCTTCTCATGCCCAACAATGTTTAGGCAGATCATATAACGATCAGATCTGCCATTTTCTATCCGCGTAACACGCCTTCAATGATCGTGAACAATATCCCATAGTCGACGGTGGTGCAAACGGCTGCTTTTCAATTCGGTGATCGACTGTTTTGGGTCGAAAGCGGTCGTTTGACGCATGTACCAGAGTTGTTCGTTACATCACACAGGGAAACCATGATAAGAACGAAACGAGAAGGACATAGGGACCTCGCAGAGAGGCGCATTCTAGGAAAGCTTGGAAGCTAGGTCCAACGCCGCTTGCCGTGCAATGACCGGACGGTTATTGCACACGACTCAAGGAACCGCACTCAGCAGTCAGTCGTTCTTCACCAGACGTATCTTATTGAGGGGAAAACTTATAGGGCGAACCAGCCCACATGGCATACCGCCATGTAGGCCTCATTCGCCAGGCGCCACTTATGGCCGGACAAAGACTGTCCGAACTAGCGGAGCCATCTCTACATCATGAACAGCCGCTCGTCGAGCCGCAGCTGACACACTTCAGGCAGGTGCCGTTTCGCACCATCGTGAACTGTTTGCATTCGGGACAAGGATCGCCCTCATACCCCTTCACCTTGGCGCTTTGCACTTCGGTCAAGGTGAGCGTTTCACGCGTGATCTCAACCTGTCGGGACACATTGTGTCCATTGCCATGCCCGTTCCCCTTCCCGCCGTTCCGTCGGATCGGGAGGTGCTCCGTAATGACCGACGACTTGGCCAGAGCATTGAGATCTGCTTCCTCGTCGAAGCACTCGGGGTCCATCTCGTCTTTTTTCACCGAATCCATCCGCAGGTCTTCTTCCTTGACCTGCGCCAGGTCATAACGATCCAGATAGGTAACCGCCAATTCACGGAAAATATAATCGATGATGGACGTCGACATTTTGATGCGGTCGTTCAACTTCACCGGCCCGTTGGGCTCGAATCTGGTAAAGACGAACGCCTCGACGAATTCCTCCAGCGGCACACCATGCTGCAGGCCGAGAGAAATGGCGATCGCAAAGCAATTCATAAGGCTTCGGAAGGCCGCGCCTTCCTTGTGCATATCCAGGAAGATTTCTCCGACCGTTCCATCCTCATATTCACCGGTACGGAGATACAGCTTATGCCCCCCGACGATCGCTTTCTGCGTATAGCCGTTGCGCCTGCTCGGCAACGGCCGCCGTTTGGCGAGATAGCGAACGAGCACGCGCTCGGCGACTTTCTCCGCCATCGCCACGACATCGCTCACGGCTTCGACCGTCTTGCCGCTGTCGGTCGAGGCGCTCAACGGCTGGCTGAGTTTCGACCCGTCACGGTAGAGTGCCACCGCCTTGACCATGCTCTTCCAGGCAAGCAAATACGCAGCTTTCACATCTTCCAATGTGGCATCAGCCGGCATATTGATGGTCTTGCTGATCGCGCCGCTGATGAACGGCTGCGCCGCGGCCATCATACGGATATGGGCATCGACGGCGATCGACCGTTGCCCGATGCGGCCGCATCGGTTGGCGCAGTCGAATACCGGAAGATGCTCGGTTTTCAGATGTGGCGCCCCTTCCACAGTCATCGTGCCGCAGCAGAAATCGTTCGCAGCGGCGATTTCTTCCTGCGTGAAGCCGAGCGCCTTGAGCATATTAAAGTTGGCTTCGTTCAATTGCGCTTGAGTGAACCTCAGCTTCTCCAAACAAAAGGCTTCCCCGAACGTGAATTTATTGAACACGAACTGGATTTCAAACGCCTGGGCCAGGTTTCCTTCCAATCGAACCAATGCCGCGTCATCAAATCCCTTGAGACGCAAGGATTCGTGGTTGATGAACGGCGCATTTTTGAGCGTTTGTGCGCCGACGCAATAACGCACGATGTCCTGCGCCTGCTCATCCGTATACCCCAGCGTCGCCAAAGCGGCGGGCAGGCTTTGGTTGATGATTTTGAAATATCCGCCGCCGGCCAGCTTCTTGAACTTCACGAGCGCAAAATCCGGTTCGATGCCGGTGGTATCGCAATCCATGACCAGCCCGATCGTGCCGGTCGGAGCGATGACCGTGACTTGCGCATTGCGATACCCGTATGCCGTACCCAGTTCGAGCGCGTGATCCCATGCCCGCCTGGCGGCCAGGAGCAGGTCGGGCGGGCAATGCTCCGGATGAATCCCCGCCGGAACTATTGAGAGCCCTTCGTATTCTTCGCGAGACACATTGTAGGCCGCCCGGCGGTGATTGCGGATCACCCGCAGCATGTGCTCGCGGTTTTTCGCATAGCCCGGAAACGGCGAGAGCTCAGCGGCCATTTCAGCGGAGGCGCTGTAGGATTCGCCGGTCATGATGGACGTCACAGCGCCGCAGATCGCCAGGGCCTTGGGTGAATCGTAGGGAATCCCCTGGCGCATGAGAACCGTGCCCATATTGGCATAGCCCAATCCAAGCGTGCGGAACTCGTAGCTTTTCTCGGCGATCGACCGGCTCGGGAACGACGCCATCAAGACGCTGATTTCCAATGCAATCGTCCACAATCGCACGGCGTGCCGAAAGTGTTCCAACTCAAATTGGCCGTCCGCCGTATAGAACGTCGCAAGATTGAGCGACGCCAGATTGCAGGCCGTGTCGTCCAAAAACATATACTCCGAACAGGGATTCGACGCATTGATACGGCCGTCGTCGGGACAGGTGTGCCATTCGTTGATCGTGGTGTCGTATTGCGTTCCGGGGTCGGCGCAAATCCATGCCGCCCACGCGATCCGATCCCAGAGGTCACGGGCCTTGATGGTCTTGCAGGCCTTGCCGTCGATACGTCGCTTCAATTGCCAGTCACCGTCGGCTTCGAGCACGGAGAAAAACTGATTGGGAATTCTGACACTGTTGTTCGAATTCTGCCCGGACACGGTTTGATAGGCCTTGCCGTCCCAATTGGTGTCATATTCGTGAAAGACAAAGTGTGTGAACCCCTGCTGCGCATAGGAAAACATCCGTTGGATATAGGCTTCCGGCACCATGTCCCGCCGGGCCGACGCCAGAGCTTCCCGCAGCACCGAATTCGTCTTGTGGTCGAGATCGAGCTTGATACAGCCCTCGCCGTCGACCATATGGCAGGCCTTCAGAACAGCATTCAACCGCTGGGCGCAGATCTTTGACCCAGTCACCATCGCCGCGACCTTCTGCTCCTCGACGACCTTCCATTCGATGAACTCTTCGATATCGGGATGATCCAGGTCCAGGCAGACCATCTTAGCGGCGCGCCTGGTCGTTCCACCGGATTTGATGGCGCCGGCAGCCCGATCCCCGATCCTCAGGAAGGACATGAGGCCGGAAGATCTTCCTCCGCCGGAGAGTCCTTCCCCATCGCCACGCAGACGTGAAAAGTTCGTGCCGGTTCCGGACCCGTACTTGAATAACCTCGCCTCACGAATCCAGAGATCCATGATCCCGTTTTCATTGACAAGGTCGTCTTCAACCGATTGGATAAAGCAGGCGTGCGGCTGGGGATGTTCGAACGCATTCGAGGCTTTGGCGACCTCTTGGGTCTTAGGGTCGACGTAGTAGTGCCCCTGCGCAGGCCCCGACAATCCATAGGCATAATGCAGTCCCGTGTTGAACCATTGCGGAGAGTTCGGAGCCGCCATCTGGCGGGCGAGCATGTAACACATTTCATCGTGGAAAGCTTCGGAATCTTCGGATGTCTTAAAATAGCCGTAGGACTTGCCCCAATGCGTCCAGCACCCGGCCATTCGCTCGAAGACCTGGCGCGCATCACGCTCCCCGCCGAGAACCGGTTTGCCGTCAGATCCTGTCAGCGGCTGTCCATTCTGATCCCGCTGAGGAACTCCGGCTTTCCGAAAGTACTTTTGAGCCAAAATATCGATAGCCAACTGAGACCATTGATCGGGCACATCGATATTGTCGAGCTTGAACACGGTCGATCCGTCGGGATTGCGAATCTCGGACGACCGCTTCACGAAGGTCATACCGTCATAGGGGCTCTGGCCGCGACGGGTGAATCTGCGTTCAATCCTCACAGTAGCCCTCCTTCCAGAGACATCATAGAAACCATCGGCTTATACCTTACAAGATTGGGAGACGCTCATACAGACACAGACAATATCTACCGCTAAACAATCGGTGCCGGTCGTGGGGAGACTACATATAGCTATGCGGATATTTTGTCAACACTAAATGTTGTGGCCAGGCTGGGGAATGCGAGGGAAAGCTGTGGATAGCCGAGAGTGGTATCCCGGAGCCGAATCTCACCCTCACACAGGTGAGTTATCCACAGAAACGGGGTCTCAATAGGCTCAAGAATCTGACTTTTTGGTTCAACCGTCAGAATTAAAACGCCATCCGTCCGATTCTGAGCGTTATTTCCTCCAGGCCTTTGATCGGAATGAACCGGCCACCGATCCCAAGCACAACAACCTTCGCATCGGCTATCTGAGTCTCGTATTGGCTTACCAACCCCCAGTTACGCCGAACGGTAACCGGCCGCACAACGCCTGAAATAAGCTTCTTGCTCTGGGAACGAAAGACGTCCCGAATGAGTTGCTGCTCTCGAGAGGGTGTCTGTTGGTCCATTCGATCGATCGCCCGACCCAATTCCTGTTCGACAAATTGCAAGTAGTCGTCCATCGTCGGATTCGACAAGGCGAGGCCGACCGCCCCGGCAAGCGTCAACACGATGATGGCCAACCGAACAAGACTCATGACGCTCCTTTACCAGGCAGACTCATGCCGCAGGGGAGAACACCGGCGTCCGCTCCTTCTGCTCTTGCTCGATACGGTGCCGTAGACTCCACACCGCAAAGATTCCCGGCAGGGCCACGACAAGCGTCAAGACGAAGAACTGCGTCCATCCCACTGCATCAACGATCTCCGCCGAGGGGCGGCCGGCAAATACCCGCCCCAACGCCTCCAGTGAAGACAACAGCGCAAATTGAGTGGCCGTATACCGCGGATCGCAAAGCGACATGACCAACGCAACAAATGCGGCCGTGCCCATTCCTCCTGTCACATTTTCAACCACGATCGCCGTCATCAGCATGGCCGAACTCTTTCCCACCATGGCCAACAGGGCAAAGCCGAGATTTGAGACGGCTTGTAACAGACCGAAGATCAGCAGTGACGGCACAAGCCCCGTCCGGGTCATCATGACGCCTCCGATCAATGCGCCGAAGAGTGTCGCGAAAACTCCGATGCCTTTTGCTGCTCCGACGTCCGTGACCGAGAACCCCACTCCTCCGATCAGAAATGCCGTTTGCAATGAAGACGCAAAGGCATCCCCGAGTTTGTACAGGACGATGACGGCCAAAAACCCGATCGCTTGGGGCCTTGAGAAAAACTCCCGGAGCGGCGCGCCAACGGCCTCGGCAAGACTCTTGGGCGGATCGGCGACACGGGTCGGCTCGGGACTCAACAGAATGGCCGAAAGCCCCGCCATCATCACGGCCGCCATTGCCAGATACGTTGCTTGCCAGCCCACATAATCCGCCAACACCAGCGCACCGGCGCCGGCTGCCAGGAGAGCGACGCGATACCCATTGACCCACACAGCCGCGCCTAAGCCACGTTCGTGCGGATGCAGCGTATCCGTGCGGTAGGCATCAAAGACGATGTCCAGTGATGCAGAGAGAAACGCAACCAGAAGTGCAAACGCAGCTAACTGTTCCGGATGCGCGCGCGGACTGGTCAACGCCATCAGCCCCAGTCCGACCGCGACGCACAGTTGAGTCAGCATCATCCAGCCACGCCGCCGCCCAAGCCAGGGCGGCACGATCCGATCCATAAGCGGGGCCCAGAGGAATTTCAACGTATAGGGAAGACCAACCAGTGTGAAAATACCGATCGTCTTAAGATCGACCCCCTCCACGGTCAGCCACGCTTGCAACGTCCCGGCGGTGAGCGCCAGGGGCAGACCGGATGCGAAGCCAAGCGGCAACATCACGGCAAGGCGCCGGTTCATCAATGCGGCCAGCCCGGTTGAATGTTTATTCACTTGGAGTGCTCACATGTCAAAAATGGACGGAGACCATCGGGCTTCGGGAAAGCACGACGCATGACTCACGAACATGCAGAATACCATCGCCGCTTCCCACTTCCTCAGTAGAATCAAAAAACATGCCGGAAGCGGCAAAGAGATACCAGGGAGCATCGTCGACGACGAGTAGCGTCAACAGGATTGGCCGTTGAAAAGACAGGGTTTATAGCGTGAGATGTCGAAGTCCGTATTCTCTTGGTAGACCCTTTCATTGCCGTTGACGCCGTCCTGCTCCGGATCGTTCCACATCGTATGGTTCCACCAATAGAACAGCGGCTGGGCCTCGGTCTGGTAGACGGGATTGCCGTAGGCACTGCGGGCATACTCTTGAACCAGTCGGGCGGTCACGTAATCGATCCGGCCGTTCCCTGCCAGAGAATAGAGTGTGATAAAGAGCCTGGCCTCATGGTCATACAATTCATCGAGGCGGGTACTGAGATCAGGCTCGACAGGAAGCAGATCCTTGGCCTCTCCTAACGAGAGCGATCCACCCAGGACAGACAGAAGGACAAGAACCGGGTAAAACCGACAGGCCATCTTCACACTTCACGCTCACCGGCGGCCAGGTAGATCACGAAGATGCGTGCATCCTAGCATGCTCACTCTCGCCAATCAAAGAACGCGCTGAGCCGCCGAACGCTCCCTTGCCGGAACCGGGACAACCTCCCTATAATGCCCTGCTATGACAAAGACAAGCACGCGCGCGTCGCTCCACACGCTGGGATGCCGACTGAATCATGCCGAAACAGCGGTACTGGGCGAAGGGCTCCGTCAGAGAGGATTTCAACTGGTCGAGTTCGGCCGGCCGACGGACTTGCTTGTGCTCAATACCTGCGCGGTCACGGAAGATGCGGAACGCACATCGCGATACCTCATCCGCAAAACACTCAAACATTCTCCCCACGCCTTCGTCGCAGTAACAGGCTGTTACGCCCAAACCGGAATTGAAGGACTCAAGCGCCAAGGCGGCATCGACCTCATCGTCGGCCATCAATTTAAACTGGACCTGCCGTCTTATCTTCCCCCGGCCGATGCCTTACAAAAACGCGCCTTCCCGGAGGTCCGCCACACCAAAACAATGTCGCGCGAGGAGTTCGACCTTCCTTATTTCGGGGAGCCCGATTCGACGAGAGCGCCGCTGAAGATTCAGGACGGGTGCAGCGCCATGTGCAGCTTTTGCATCATTCCGTTCTCGCGGGGGCATGAACGGAGCCGAAGGCTGGAAGACATCCTGGAAGAGGCACAGAGTTTAGGCGCGCGTGGCTACCGAGAAATCGTGCTTACGGGGGTGAACCTCGGCCAGTATCTTCATAACGGCCGGGACTTGTGTTCGCTGCTCCGGCAACTCGATCGCACAGCAGGCCTTGAGCGTATCCGCATCTCCTCGATCGAACCGACGACCGTCAGCGACGAACTGCTGGATCTCCTGGCCGGTTCCTCGAAATTCTGCCCTTATCTTCATATTCCGATTCAGAGCGGAGACGATCACATCCTAATGGCTATGAATCGACGTCATACTGTACGCGCCTATCTCGACTTGATCGAGCGAGCTGTCGCCAAAGTTCCTCACCTGGGACTTGGGACCGATCTCATGGTGGGATTCCCGGGCGAAACTGAAGCGGCGTTCAGGAATACACTGGCCGTCGCAACAGACCTTCCCTTTTCCTATCTCCACGTGTTTCCCTATTCGCCACGACCCGGAACCGCCGCCCTTCGCCTGAAGCGGGCGGCAACGCCTGCGACGGTCAAGAAGCGCAGCGAGCTGCTCCTCGATCTCGGACGCGCCAAGCGTCTTGCGTTCCACCAGAAGCAGATCGGAACCACCCTCTCTGTGCTTTTTGAAGCAGGTATGCAGGATGGCTACCGACAAGGCTGCGCGCCGAACTTTACAAAAGTAGCGGTGACAGGCGTCGATGATCTCCGGAATCGGATCGAACCGGTTACCATTACGGCTGCGACCGACCGCTGGGCCATCGGCCATCCCGCGCTCGAACAGCCGATGTCCACCCCGGTGATACAGCTATGACGCCGAAGCCCTCCGCGCCACAGGTACATATTGAAACCTTCGGCTGTCAGATGAATGAGTCCGACAGCGAGCTCGTCCGCTCGATGCTCAAGCAGGAAGGATTTGTGTTCACGCCCGACCGTGAACGGGCCGATGTGCTGCTCGTGAACACCTGCGCCATTCGCGAGAACGCCCACAAGAAAATTTACGCGCATCTTTCCGAGTTGAAGGAGCTGAAAAGCCGGCGCCCCCTGGTCGTCGGAGTTCTGGGTTGTATGGCTCAGAATCTCAAGGCCGAACTGGCAGAAACGGAACCGCTCATCGATGTCCTTGCCGGACCGGATGCCTACCGGCAACTGCCCATGCTGCTCTCGAACGCCCTTGACGCCCAGGAACAAGGATTTGCCGGAAAGGGATTCGCACTCGACTTGTCGGAATATGAAACCTATGAAGGCATCCTGCCGGACCGCGACAACGGGGTAAACGCCTGGATCACCATTATGCGCGGCTGTGATAACTTTTGTTCATTCTGTGTCGTCCCCTATACCCGCGGACGTGAACGGTCCCGGGACCCTGAGGCCGTGCTGGCCGAAGCGCGCGATGCCGCCGCCCGCGGCTTCAGACAAATTACCCTGCTGGGCCAAAACGTCAATTCCTACCGTGATGGTGAGTGGGACTTTGCCCGGCTGATCGGCGCCGTGGCAGATGTGCCCGGCATCGATCGGGTGCGGTTCACTTCACCTCACCCCAAAGACTTTCCGCCGGCCCTGATTGCCGTCATCGCCGCCCATCCGAAGATTTGCAAACACATCCACCTTCCGCTCCAATCGGGAAGCGACCGCATTCTCGACCTCATGGGACGAGGCTATACAGGGGACGACTATCTCGCGCTGGTCGAGCGCATTAAAATGACTATTCCCGATGTCGTGCTCAGCACTGATATCATCTGCGGATTCTGCTCGGAGTCGGAAGAAGACTTTCAGGATACCTGCCGCATGATAGAGCGAGTACGATTCGACTCGGCCTACATCTTCAAATATTCGGAACGGAAAAACACCATCGCGGCCAGAAAGTATCCCGATGATGTGCCCGAACATATCAAAGGCACCCGCGTGGCAAGGCTGGTGGAGATCCAGCGGCGTGTTACCCTGGAGCGCAACCGGGACTACATCGGCAAGGATGTCGCGATCCTGATCGAGCGCGATGCCACCCGCTCTTCGGCTCAAGGCATGGGCAAAACAGATGGGAATATCACCGTCGTCTGGGAGAAGGGACCCGGTTTGTTCGAGCCAGGGACCTTCATTACAAAACGGATCTTCGACGCCTCTGCAGCCACCCTCTACGGAAAGTAAATCTTCGATAGGTCCAATCGATTACCGACTTCCCGCCACTCACCTACCGGTTGTCCGGAACAATTCTGGGCGTGCACCTACAGTAGCTGGACACTTTTGAGCTACACTCCGTTGAATCTCCAGAATCACGCTGTTCATCCTAGCTTCTCCTAACTGTTGGATTGAATCACCCATAGATCCACAGAGACCGATCAGACCTATCGGTCAATTAATGAGTTACTCAATGCTAACAGATTGATTTCAAATGGATAACTTGCTGATATTGTGATTACATCAATGCTATTGAACGCTATAATCACCACAAGAGTTTGATCTTCACCTGCCAGAGATCTCCCTCCACTCCAAACATATCTTATGAGACTTCTGAAGGCACGAACTTTGCTTGATATTTTCCCGAGTCAGGCACACAGAACAGGCAATACAAGGATGGAGGTTTTCCCTTTATGAAGCCGCTCGACACTCAGGCAAAGACTGCTGCCTCGGAATCAGGCGTAACACTTGAAACGATTATTTCGATTGGTGTGTTGGGATGGCTCGCCATGGGCATGGTGCTCATGGGCCTAGGTATTTGGTAGTCCGACGCAACGAGCCAGTGCTTGTGCTTGCTTGAGAGACCGGTGCGTTCACCACCGCCGGCACTCGCCCCGTACGAAGGCACCGCCACTCAATCAATCATTATGCTAAGGAGAGTCACCATGTACGCATGCTTGAAAACCCCCGTTCTCCGCTACACCGGTGCCTTACTCTCCCTCAGTCTCCTGGCAACCGGATGCTCAAGCCTGTATGGATGGTCGAATATTCACAAAAGCCCCAAGGGAACGGTGTACGTCAAGGAAGTGGCGGATTGGTCGTTTGAAGCCAATCACCCGGCCCAGATTGACCAGGCGACGCTCCTGAGTGCAATCAAGGGTGTGGTCGCGGATGAAGCGACGAAACAGTCCATGAAAATGCCCGCCAGCGGCAGCAAGCCGATGAGAGTATTCAGCGATGAGGATGCCGAGTTTCTAGCTCCCCTGCTAGCCCACGGCTTATCACAAGCGAAACCGGAGCAGATTGTCGGTTTCACGGTGTCCCCATCGGCAGGGTCAGGCGAAGAACCCGTAGCGGGCACCATCTACGCGTCTCAGAACTCCCTCTATCTGACAATCGCTCCGACCAGGAACAAAAAAGTATCGGGATTCGTACCGAGCGCGGCAGCCCGCATCGAACGGGCTCCGTCCTATGCCGCACAAGGGGCTCCTGGAACTCTCGCGATCGTGATCGACCATCAGCTACTCGCCAAGGGACAGACACCAACGGCCATCCCGGTTGCAGCCGCATCGGAGCTTCCACCGGCTTCAGCGACACCCGCGACTCAGGTTGCAACGTCGACGTTCAAACCGGAGACTCCTGCAGCTGCGCAGGCGTTCGTAGTCAACACTCCTGCCGCTTCCGGCGATCCTATGGCTCCGGCGATAAGCAACGACGAGCTGCTGAATAAGAAGCTGGACGAACTCCGTCAAATGCGCGAAACGAGTAAAATGAAAGACTCCGAGATCGCAATGCTGAAGCGGGAAGTCGAGTGGATGAAGCGGGAGCTTCGCGAACGCACAGCAGAACTCAAGGCCGCCAAAGCCAGCACCGCATCGGGGCGCCTGGCGCCGAAAAAGAAGCCGGCCGAAGCTTATCGGACCCGCTGATCGAGCGGCAGATCAGCCGACATCGAGAATCTCAGGCTGCAGCAACACCACTTCCCGGGACAGGGGCTGCCGGAAATTCATCCGGCAGTAACAGGCATAGGTAACATAGGTGTCCTGGAGGCAATAGCGGGCAAGTTCCTCCCTCTGCCCCTTCTCCCACATCTCGGCCACCTGCGCTCCGCTCCCTGATTTCGTCTCGACCTGTAGGGCCCTGGCCAGCACATCCAGCTTGACCCAGCCCCGCGTATCCCAATTACTCCAGATTGCCATCGTGTCATAGACCGGGTCCGTTCGAAACTTTGCCAGATTCACATCGAAGCTCGGCTTCACCTGGTGGATGATCGACCGCTTCTTCAGAAACGGGAGGTCGAATCCCAGACCATTGTGCGTAATGAACAGGGTCGGGCGATCCTTAGCGAGCCGCGCCCAAAATTGGCGAAGCAATTCCTGCTCGTTCCCGCCGTACCAGGCGACAGCACTCCGAACTTCCATTTGATCGGAAAACTCCAAGAGGCCGATACAGACCACACGACTAAATGTGGCATCGAATGCCGACTTGGCATACTGCTCATCATCCGCATGCCTCTGCTCTTCAGCCGCCCCGATCGTAAAAAGATCGTCGCCTTCTTCCAGTCGGACGGCGTCGCTGCTCCCCGATGCCTTTCCGGCCAAACGGGCCCATTCCTCTCGCGGGGCCTGGATGGTCTCGATGTCGAGCACGACTTTCATGGCCCAGCCCTTTCTTTCTTCGCATCAGACTGCAATGCGTCAATGATGACCCGGTCCGCCGGAGGGAACTCGAAGCGAGCCAATTCCTCAGGAAGAACCCATCTGATTTCCTCACAATCGACAGGCGCAGCCTCCCCTTCCTCGATGGCGCAGCAGAAGAAATGCAGCTCCACGGTCCTTTCCGGATACTCATGCCGGACAATCCGGTACGGAATAGGAACATCCACTCGAATGGTCAGCTCTTCGAACAGCTCACGCTGCAAACACTCCACCAGAGATTCGCCCGTCTCCCGTTTCCCGCCTGGAAATTCCCAAAAGCCCCCCAGATGGACGCCCGGCTTCCGGCGAGCGATCAGATACCGCCCGTCACGATGAATAATCCCCGCTGCAACTTCGACGACAGGCATAATATATTCTCTAGCCGCCGGATTCCGGACTGAACGGATAGGTTTTGCAGAATGACTTCATCGGACACAGGAGACAATAGGGGTCGCGCGCTGTGCAGACCGTCGCTCCAAAGTCCATGATCGCCTGATTGAAGTCATAGCCTTTGCCGCGAGGGATCAAGGCTTCGGACAAATCCCACAACATCGCCTTCTGCGTCTTGGGATCACCCTCGGCCACAAATACCCGATGTAGCACCCGTATGACATTGGTGTCTAAAATCGGGGCATCTTCATTGAACGCGAAGGAGCGAATTGCGCCGGCGGTATAGCGGCCGATCCCCTTGAAGGACAGTAGCTCCTCCGCATCGCTGGGCAATTTCCCTCCATACCGCTCCACGGTTTCGCACGCGATGCTGTGCAGCCGCTCCGGCCGAATGTTATACCCCAGCGGATACCAGGTCTTCTTCACATCGGCCACCGGCGCCTCGGCGAGATCCTCGAAACTGGGATAACGTTCCAAAAACTCGTGGTATTTGGGGATCACCCGATCGACCTGGGTCTGTTGCAACATCACCTCGGACACGAGGATGTGATAGGGATCCGAGGTCTTCCGCCAGGGCAGATCCCGGCCATACTCTCGATACCACTTCAGCAGGCGCTGCTGAAACCGGCGCTTGGCCGGCGCACCGAGTGAAACCGACCGCCGGGGCGCTCTCTTGGAAGTACGGATTTTAGCCGATGCGCGCCGGGCCATATCTTCACCTTTCCTGATCGTCGGCATTGTAGGTGTCCGCTTTTTCAAAATCAAACCTGCGGTCCGCTCATAAAACAATGCCTCTTCTCAGGCAAACGGAACCCCTCGTGCATCCTGTCAATGTCACAATGTTTCCCTCTGCCGTCGCGCAGCTGCTCAGATCGGCGTTTTCATTGACAAGAACGCCATGGACCAATAGCCTGCTCGAAAGGGATACAACGAGACACAAGGAAACATTATGGTTGTTCGCAAGTTCCCACGACTCTCCGTGACGTTACCCTGCACTCTGATTCAGAGGGATAGATTACGATACACCGGATCAGTACAGGACCTGTCCCAGAAGGGGTGCCGGATCGAGAGTGTCATTCGTCCGTTTACCGGCATGCAGCTTGAGTTACAGATTCAACCGCCCGGAGAGGCCACGCCGATCACGATCAGCAACGCGACGGTGCGATGGACCGGATTCCACGGTATCGGATTCGAATTTCTGACCGTCTCGCCCTCCGATCAAGCACGGCTCAACCGAATTCTCGAACAGCTTGCAGCGAAAGTCGGGACGGCCTAGCCCAGCTCCTCATCCCGCCGCTCGTCATCAGCGTATTGGCTCCCTGAAACGGACAATGGCAGCAGACGCACTCACCACGCCGGCGGGCTAAAAAGGAGGACGGTCCGAAAGGCTGGCAAGATGCAGTTGAAAGCGACCGGTCTTACTGTCGTCCACGTAGCGTTTGAGAGCTTCTCGCACAACCGGAAACGCGATGTGGTCCCACGGAATCTCGGCAAGAGAAAACAGCCGCACCTCCAAACTCTCCGCTCCCGCTTCATAGCCCGGCGTGAGCATTCGTCCGCGAAACACCATGTAGACCTGTCCAATGTAGGGCAGGCTCAAGACGGCATGGAGCGCGGTGATCTCAACGTCGGCTTGCGCCTCTTCCTTGGTCTCGCGCATTGCAGCCTGCTCGGTGCTTTCACCGATTTCCATAAATCCGGCCGGGAAGGTCCAGAGTCCGATTTTGGGCTCGATCGCGCGGCGGCATAAAAGAATCTGGTGCCCCCACTCCGGAATACAGCCCGCAACGATCTTCGGATTATGGTAATGAATAGCCTCACAGCTATCGCAGACAAATCGGGCTACGTTGTCGCCGAGAGGAATCTTCTTCGACACCGACTTCCCGCAGGCGCTGCAAAAGTTCATGAACGGACCTCCTGGCACGATAACCGGCAGGAAAATGGATAGCACAAACCACCGATTCTTTGCACCCTGCCCTCGCGGACTTGAGACTCTGCTGGAAACGGAGCTCCGTGACCTCGGTGCGTCCGCAACAGCCAAAACAGACGGCGGCGTCGGCTTCCAAGGCCCCTGGGCAGTCATGTACGAGGCGAACCTGAAATCCCGCATCGCCAGCCGCATCCTCTGGGAAGTCGGACAAATCCCGTACCGTACCGAGCACGACGTCTATCGCGCGGCCTACACGCTGGCCTGGCCCGAATGGTTTACCCCTTCACAGACCATCAAGGTCAAGGTCAGCGCGCACCGCTGCCCACTACCCAGTCTGGACTTCCTCACGCTCCGGATCAAAGACGCAGTCTGCGACAAATTCATTGCCGCGCGCCACAAGCGGCCCAGCGTCGATACGGCACACCCGAATATCCGCCTCGACGCCTTTCTCGACCAGACCACCGTCACATTTTACCTTGATACATCCGGCGAGCCCCTCTTCAAACGCGGGCACAGAACGGCGTCCGTCGACGCGCCGCTGAGAGAGAATCTGGCAGCCGGCATACTGCGGCTCGCCGGCTGGACCCCGAACGACATCCTGCTCGACCCCATGTGCGGAAGCGGAACGATTCCACTCGAAGCGGCCCTGGTCGCGCGCCGGATTGCGCCAGGCATGGCGCGGAGCTTTGGTTTTGAACGGCTGCTGAATCACGATGCCCCTATCTGGAACGGTCTGCGGGAAGCATCACGAACTGAACATCTGGCCGAAGCGCCTGCACTCATCTACGCCTCAGATCGCGACGCCGCCGCGGTGAAGATCGCGCAACGGACATTTCAAGGCGCGGGAGTCACCGGCGATATCCGTCTGAAGCACAGCGATATCTTCTCGCTCGAAGCGCCTGCTGACCGGGGCGTGATGGTCATCAACCCTCCCTATGGTATCCGCCTCAGCCAACCGGACGAGTTGGCATCCTTCTACCCCCGGCTCGGCGACTGGCTTAAGCAGCGGTTTGCTGGCTGGCGCGTCTATATGTTGACCGGCGACATGCGCGCGCAGAAATCGATCGGCCTGGCCCCGTCGAAAAAAACTCCTCTCTTCAATGGGCCGCTTGAATGCCGCTTGTACGAGTTCAGAATCGTGGACGGCCCGATGAGGAGAAAGCCTCGCCTTCCCTAGGATACTGTCCGTCGCGACCGTTGCCTCCCCTTGACTTACTCACAGCGGTACCTACCTCTGTTATCATGCAGAAAGCGAGTCATGCCTTGTCGTAGACTGAACTGAACAGAGGGATGGTTCCACATGAGCAATGACACATTACCCCTAATCCTGCCGGTACTGCCGATCAAACGCACGGTCCTGTTTCCAGGCACGATGATGCCCTTGACGGTCGGCCGGGAGCGGTCCATGGCCGCAGTCCACGCCGCGATGAAGACCGAGGAAAAGATGATCGTGGTCGTGGCCCAGCGGGACCCGCTGACCGACGAGCCCCGCCTCGGTGATCTGTATTCCATCGGCACTAAAGCGATCGTCAAACAGATCGGGCACGCATCGGAAGGCGCCATTCATGTTCTGGCACAAGGCGTCGAGCGCGTCGCCCTCATCAAGGAAGAGCAGCCAACTCCTTATATCCTCGCCCGAGTGCGCCCGATCGAACGCCCCTCGGACAGCGGAACGGAGGTGCAGGCGCTGCATCGGGCTATCCAGGAACTCGTCACCGATCTTCCGCGCTTGATCGAGGCGCCCGGCATTCAGGAGGCGAGCGTCGTCTTAAGCAATGAAGAGGACCCGGTCGCGCTGGCTTATCGCATCGCCTCACTCGTCAACCTGACCGTCGCCGAAGAGCAAAAACTGTTGGAAGGCTCTTCGACCGCCGACCTCCTGCGCGGGCTCTATGCCGCGCTGTCGAAAGAGATTCAAATTCTGCAATTGCGCGATAAGATCGCCAGCGACGCCAAGGAGAAGATCAGCAAGAGCCAGCGGGAATACATTCTGCGCGAACAACTGAAAGCGATTCAGCAAGAATTGGGCGAAGGCGAGGGCGAAGAGAGCGAACTCGCCTTGCTCAAGAAACAGGTACAGGAGGCCAACCTCCCCGACCATATCCGCAAAGAAGTCGAGCGTGACGTGGCACGATTGGCCAAGGTGCCGCCGTCATCGCCTGATCATCAGGTGCTCAGAGCGTACCTGGAACTAGTGCTTGAGCTCCCATGGAAGAAGGCCTCCGAAGACCACCTGAATCTCTCCACCGTTCGTCAGGTGTTGGAGGAGGATCACTACGGCATCAAAGAGGTAAAGGAGCGGATCGTCGAACACCTCGCGGTCTTGAAGTTGAATCCGACGGCCAAGGCCCCGATACTCTGTCTGGTCGGCCCTCCGGGCGTCGGGAAGACCAGTCTGGGGCAGTCCATCGCGCGAGCCATGGGCAGAACGTTCGAGCGGTTCAGCCTTGGCGGCGTGCATGACGAAGCCGAATTGCGCGGCCATCGCCGGACCTATGTCGGCGCGCTGCCGGGCCGCATCATCCAGGCCGTGCGTCGGGCCGGCGTCAATAATCCCGTCTTGATGCTCGACGAAGTCGACAAGATGGGACAAGACTTCCGGGGCGATCCCGCCTCGGCGCTGCTGGAAGTTCTCGATCCGGCACAGAACCACACGTTCCGCGACCACTATCTGGATCTGCCGTTCGATCTGTCCAAGGTGTTTTTCATCACGACGGCGAACACACTGGACACCATCAGTCAGCCCTTGTTGGATCGCATGGAGATCATCCGCCTACAGGGCTACAGCGAACGGGAGAAGGCCGAGATCGCCCGCCGCTACCTGTGGCCGCGACGGCTGAAAGAAGCCGGCCTCGACGCAAGTCAGACGCTGCTGCCGGATGACGTGCTGAATCTCGTCATCAGCCGGTACACCAGAGAAGCCGGTGTGCGCCAGCTCGAGCAAATGCTGGGACGCCTGACCAGAAAAGTGGCCCTGACCTTTGCCGATCTGCCGGAAGGTCAGGAGAGAACACCCATGGCGATTCAGACCGATGGGCTCGGTGAGTGGCTGGGATCCGAACGGTTCATGCCCGAGGAGGCGCGGAAGAACCTGCCTCCCGGTGTGGCCACCGGCCTGGCCTGGACTCCCACAGGCGGCGACGTGCTCTATATCGAAACGACCCTCTTGCCCGGCAGCCACGAACTGACCCTGACCGGTCAGCTGGGCGACGTCATGCAGGAGTCGGCACGCGCGGCGAGAAGCTACCTCTGGTCGCATGCCGAAAGCATGGGACTGGACATCTCGCGCTTCAAACGCAACGGCGTCCATATTCACGTGCCGTCAGGAGCCATCCCCAAAGATGGCCCCTCGGCCGGGATCACCATGGCCACAGCGCTGGCGTCCTCATACGAAGGAAGAGCCGTCCGCAGCGATACGGCCATGACCGGAGAAATCAGTTTGAGCGGGTTGGTGCTGCCGGTCGGCGGGATCAAGGAAAAGGTGCTGGCCGCTCATCGCGCGGGCATCAAGCGAATCATTCTGCCCAAGGCGAACGAGAAGGACCTGAAAGACGTACCGCAGGAAGTACGGGATGAACTCAAGCTCATCCTGGTCGAGCGCATCGAAGAAGTGCTCCCGGCCGCGTTCAATCAGGATGCTTCTACAACTCCGCCATCTGAGCGGGACGAACCGTTAGCCACCTCCACTGCGCCGTAAACTCGACAGGCCCCGGCTCAACACCGGGGCCTAAGCCATAGATTCATACGCGCCTCTCAGCCGGCTTCGCTTAATTCAAACAATGGTTGCTGCGATTTCCTACCTCGGCGCGACACCCGTGACATCGCACGAGCCTTAGGCCGTGACTCCGGAGTGGCAGCATAAGTCGCTTGCCCAGCCTCCTACCGAGACGATGCAAGCCGAGCGAGCCTATGGCAATGTTGGATTGCAAGACACGGCTCCTGTTTATGGTCTGGCATAGCGAGTCCGGCAGAGACTTTTTGCACCTCTCTAGCTCTGCATTGAATTCAATTTACAACTCTCCTAAAATCCGCTTTTATGAGGCACACCTCATATCCGTCCCAGATTTGCTCCTGTCGAAGCTTCGCTGCCTATCGGTCAGCGAGCTATCAGGCCACCGCAACCCTCTTACTTTTGTTAGCCCTCACCGTTCAGTCTGGATGTGCTCCAACTAAGACTTTGTCGTGGGTACCGCACATTCTGGAAGAGTACAGATCGCAGCTCCGCACGGTCGAAATTGCCGTGGCAGAGGAGTTGCCTCGTGTGACCCTGGATCTCCCAGCCAAGGGAGTTGTCAGTGGCGCAAAGCGTAAAGCCGGAAAATGGACAGGCAACTGGTTGTTTGCAACAGGTGAGGTCCTCAAGGCGGGACGCGGAGATGGGGCTGCCCTTGCTACTACAACCGCAGGAGGAATGCTGACTGTAATTCCAGTGGTGGCTACAACAGGGGGGCTATATGGCGCCATGGAGGCTTCACCGGCTGAAATAGTGGAATCCCAGGAAAAACAGGTTCAGGGAGTGCTCCAAGGAGAACGAATGATTCAGGTATTGGAACAGCAGATGCACGCACATCTGACGAATCGGACTGACATGGTGCCGGTCATGCTTCCCAGGTCCGGGACAAGCCAGGCCGAGAAAGGTACCACGGATGCGGGCACCAAGCCTGATGCACGATTGAGTATTGTCCTAAACTCCGTCGAATTGCGAGGGCCGCATGATGTGGATCCTCCATTAGCTCTCCATCTCGAAGCCCAGGTGGCTCTTTTAGATTTACGGCAGACTCCACCGTTTCTGGTGTACTCCAGAACATTTCATTATGCGAGCGAGGCACGTTATCTCACAGAGTGGACAGTGAATGAGGCTGCGCCTTTCCGCAAGGCCGTCGAGTTCAACCTGGATCAACTGGTAGAATTGGTCGTGGATGACCTCTTCTTGATCCATCCCTTTCCCTATGAACATCAACCTCAAGTTTCCGACGGGAAGTAATTGTTGCCGACGCATGACACGAACAGCTGAATTAATGGAAAGGAAGCCGCTTCATCGCAACGTGATGCAGTCAAAGCTGACCAGCCAATACCGGAGTAATGTCTTACCGGCGGGACTACGGATTTTGGCGATCTGTCTACTAACAGTTGTCGGCTGTGCTCCAATACCCTATGTCGTCGGGCTGAAGCCAGAGTCTCCTCTTCCCGAACGAGAATCGAAACTGGACAGCGTGCGCCCGACGTTCCGATGGGAATCGTTTCCACGAGCCAAAGACCTTGCCCAGCTTGGCCCACAGGGGAGAGATCGCATCACTACGGCAACCTATGAAATACGGCTGTGGAAGGTCGGGAAAGAGTTTCCGGGGATAGACCGTTCTGGGAGGATCGTGCCGAGCAGTTGGTTTAGAGCGAATTACGGCTATAAGTACGACTGGAAGCACGAATGCCGCGATACGAATCCCGGAGAATTGGTGTATGCCAAACAAGGGCTGGTAAACCCTTATCACATGGTGGAGCTTTCTCTTGACCCCGACGCGTACTACTTCTGGAGCGTCCGGGCTCATTTCCGGCTTGATGGGAACCGTCGAGTCACAGAATGGAGTGAACAGGTGCCGTCTCCCGATTCTCTTTTCTACGGCATATATGGTCACTGTACTGCTCACGCACATTTTCATCTCGTGCGCACTCCATCCTAAAACCTTGATTTACTGCTGCTTCCAGTCATGATGCGCACACCGCGTGTCTATCGCCCTGGTGTTGCCCTGCCACAGGCTGCCTACGACAATCCGTGCTCCACAGTTGAAAATAGAGCGAGCGCTTGTTCATCGGGACTGCCAGAGGGACAGGACGATGGCTTTCGTCTATACTCCGGCCATGCCTGATCGCTCCGACTCCGCCGCGTTCTTCTCAGCCGAAGCCCGCCGCACCTTCTACGAAGGCCATCGGTCGCTGGCCCTCTTCATGATCCTGATTGTGTTCGTGGCGCCCTTTGCCGGGCTCTACGTAGCTGGACTTCTCGGCGTGGTGCTTGGGGTGCTGATTTCTGGCGCAGCCTATGTGCTCACGCCCTGCCTCTGGAAGAGAGACGGCGACTGACACTGTGTGTGTGAGTCAGCCGCACATACCGATCGAGTCACCGAAGAGTCCTCAGGAGGATTCACTCTCGCGCTGACAAGACAGCGTGGACCGGGACTCCCCGGTCCACGTTGTTTCGGATACGGTCAATTCCCCACTTTCAGCAACCAGCCATCGGCCTTGTCACAGTCGTTGGGTCCTTTGGCAAAAATTTCGACCCGGATGTAGCTGCCTTTCACGGTCGCGGGCAGTTTTCCTTTAACCAGGTACCCGTTCGTGATCGTGGTGACAGTGACTGGGACCTTTTCGTCCTTCACCTTCACGGTAATGGTTGGCCAGTTGGTGGTTTTGGATGCAAGAAATGAAAAATCCGACTTCGGCGCCACCTCTACATTATTCTTTTCCATGGAGAATGGGATGGGCGTGAAGGCAGAAAAATACACCTGGGTACAGGGATCCAGGCTGCCGGGAGCGTACGGACTGCTGTCGTATGCCCAGACAGGACCAACGGTACCGTAGACACCCACCGCAACAACAAGTCGTAGAATATTTTTCCAACTCACGGTTACGCCTCTCTATGTAAGTGGTGGATTAGCCGGACCGACATTGACAATGCGTCCGTATTGTAATTCCTGCAGTAAAAAATACAACCCCCCTTCTGAAGGTCCCTGCCCCTCCCGCCTTGCCCTTCCCCGATGGCTTATGTAAGGATTGTCCGTGCGATTCGACTGACGAGCAACTCACTCCTGTCACACAAAGGAGATCGCCTATGCCGGCCAAAGTTGAAATTGGACCGATCGTCAAGGTCTCAAAAACCGATGCAGAATGGAAGAAACTCTTGTCGTCGCTGGCCTATAGAGTGCTGCGGCACGAAGATACGGAACGGGCCTTTGCAAACCCGCTCCATGAAAATCACCAGACCGGGATCTATTACTGCGCCGGCTGCGACCTGCCGCTCTTTTCGTCCGAGCACAAATTCGACAGTGGTACGGGTTGGCCCAGCTTCTGGCAGCCGATCGATCCAAAAGTGATTGAGACACGTACCGACTCGAAATTCTTCATGACCCGTGTGGAAGTCCACTGTGCCCGCTGTAACGGTCACCAAGGCCACGTCTTCGACGATGGCCCTCCTCCTACAGGTCTGCGCTATTGTATCAACGGAGTCTCGCTGAAATTCGTGGCGAGTTGACCGGGCGGATTAAAGACAGCTTGAGTATCGGCCTCGCCTATGCTCGGGATGGCCGGTGCTCGACAGGACTATGGTTGTGAAATTCCGGGAGCGCACCTCGCATTCAGACTGACCGGCCCTACAAGGTACGCCCCCGAGAGAGAATGCGGGACCCTAGCGGTCCACTCTATCAAGGCGGCTCACTGGCCCTTCTTGTAGACAATCACTCCGCCGACCAAAAGCGCGGCAATCACAAACCCGAATATAATAGTGTTGATATCCATAGAGTCCTCCTTGTGACCGACCATACGCGCTTATGGACTGATTAGCGAGCTTTCTAATGTTCAAGGAAAGGAGTTGAGCGACGACACCTTTCCTCTTCATTATGATTTCAACAGCTTGGAAACTTTGAGCAGGGGGAATGGCAATACACTGTGAAACAGCGGTCGGCTAGATCACAGCCTCAAGGACAAACGGCAGAAGCGAAGTGTTCGGCTAGATGAGAACGGATGGGGGCATTCAGATACTCCGAGAGGACGGGAGGCGTAGTCCGCCTCCCGTAGCGAACTGCTTGACCAGCTGTCGAACCCAGACGCGCCAGGCAGATCACTCTGCCTCCGCCGCTTACTGACTCTTCTTGTAGACGGCAATGCCACCGACCAGAATCGCAAGCATAACACCGGCGAATATAAGGAATGTGGTATCCATAGCCGCTCCCTTCAATCAAGCCACCCATTCTTGATACGACATTGTGAGAAAGTTTGATCTCATGATCGCTTTGAGTATCCCGTGCGTTCACCTTGTTCATCAACGAAACAGCACGGGCGACCCGCCACAATATCGAATATTGAGAGGTCGCCCGTGTGTGGCGCTTGGGACGCCGAGTCGATTATTTCGTGCTGATTCTACAGACCCGATCGAGGAGTTGGAGTAAGAGCGGTTCGTCAGGGGCGATACATCAATCCCAGGCGCTTGTGTTCCTCACGCACCGGAGGTTTTCCACACAGGCTGACTGAAACGTATTGTTCCCTATGCGGGATAGCAACAGCCGATGGAAAACCGGCTAGCGTGACTGACGAGGAGCCCGTCCATAACTCGGCGGGCCATTGTGATCCGGTGGACTAAGGTCTTCCATCTTCACCTCCTCCTTGCTCGGAATCAACGAGAGGACTATGAAGCCGTAACCTGTCACAGAGCGGAGACTGACACAAACGACTGATGGCTTCTTGTGTACACCTCTTGATCATCCGTGTCAACTAATGCGAGTCAATATTTCTTTCCGGCTCTCAAGCATACCTCGTGCCACTCGCTCGAAAACTACACAGGGAGAGGATTGAACGGGTGCGTGGCCTGATCATGTCATGCCACCAAGGATTTCCCGGTAATAGTCTTCGAGCATCGCCGCGCGAACCGGCTCAACGATCACGAGTTGCCGCTGGTCGAACGTGTTGGCGCAGTAGAGATACCGTACCCCGTCAGATGTCCCCAGCTCGACATGCACTTCCCGACCGTCCGGTTGCTGGCGTGTCATTTCCTGTGTCACTGCCCGATCTTTCAATCTCTCCCATGCCGTTTGGGCCGAAGGCCCATGATTCTCATACAAGGGCCTGTCGGAATCCGTTGGTGCGGCAACCCCGGCATTCTCATCGAAGACATGGCCTTCATCCATCTCCGGTGATTCGTCCCACAGCAAAGAGGATCCGCGCCCTTTTTGCACTACATACAACGATCCATCGTCTACCGCCTCTTCGATCAGTCGATACCGGATCGGTCGGGGCGGTTCAACCAACTGAAAGCCCCTTTCCGCCAATGCTCGCTGGAATGGCACTCGCCTGGCCAGGTGTCTCACTTTTTCACATATGACCATGCGGCCAGATGAGTCCAGAACCGCGCCGAGTCGGTCCAGGCGCCCACCGATTCCCGTTCGCCGCTCGAAGTCCGTTTGCCGTTCTGCGTGATGCGCCCGCTTAAAGGTCTGCCAACTCTCACTGGGAATGCCAGGATCCCGCTCTGCCTGCACTAGCGCATGCGTCGCCAGAATAAGATCGAAGGGGCCTCGAGGCGATTCACGCTCCACATCGAGACAGTCAAAACGAATATTGGCCAGGCCGAGCTCGTTCGCTTTCTGCCGAGCGGCTGCAATCGATGCCGGCGATCGATCAACCGCGATGAACTCTTTGTCAGGAAATCGGCGGGCGTAGAAGGTGGTGAGAATTCCGACGCCACAGCCAAAATCGAGAACGCGCCGTGCGTCGCCAAGTCTAGACACCACCGGCAACCCGACCGCTTCATAGTAGTCATATCGTTGGCTGTGGATGACGGCAAGGATGGTCGGCTGAGCGGTGAGGTCGTAGAACGACACTTCGTCGCGGCAATCGCCGCTCCGTTTCAGTTCGACCTGTCGATTGAGATGAGTCAGATCCGCGGAAGAAAGTTCTCGCCGTTGCGACGTGAAATAGTCGTGGTCGGAGGTAAATCGTTTGAGGCCCCACCGGGCAAGATGCTCGTGAAGCGCAGTTCGTAGCTCATCTGAAGAGGAAAGCATGTGGCAAATGGCGCGAAAGGATTGAAGATCGTATGGCTTATAGCACGAACGGAAGAAAGGGCAGATAACTTATAGGCTATGGTCGATCGCGGGGAAAAGGCATGCTCCTCGTTGTACGGACCATACGCTATACGCCATCAGCCATCAGCTCTTTTCTCCAACGACGAGTCACGGCCTTTTCAGCATGATTGCATCGAAGTACGTCTCAGGAACCGGATGCGGCAAGCGAAGTTGGCCGGCCCCAAACGCAACGTACTTTTCACACGTCAACTGTTCCAATCCGATCGGCCCTTTCGCATGCAGCCGCGAACTGCTGAGTCCGATATCAGCCCCCATCCCATAGCTATCCCCCGCGTTGAGCCGGGACGACGCGTTGACAAATACCGCGCCGGCATCGACTTCGCGCGTGAAACGCATGGCCGATTCATAGCGTGTCGTCGCAATGACAGCCGTGAGACAGGGGCCGTACTCCGCGATATGCGCCAAGGCCTCCTCCAGATTCTCCACCATTTTCACGGCCAATACGGGCCCCTGAAACTGTGTGCGCCAATCGGCATCCGTCGCCGGCACGATCGACGTATGGCCCGTCATCGCCATCTGCCCCATGAGCGCGACCGTCTTCGGGCAACCGCGCACTTCGATCTTGAATTGATCCAGCAGCCGGTTGATCAGCGGGGGCAGAAACTGCCGCCCGATCACCTGCTGCACCAGCAAGGTATCCAGCGCATTGGCCGCGCCGAACAGCTGTGCCTTGGAATTGATGACCATGTTCTGCGCCATGGGAATATCGGTATCCCCGTCGACGTAGAGCTGCGTAAGACCGCCGTCATGACACAGCACTGGCACTTTTGCCTGCTCCATCACCGCTTTGCGAAGACCCGCGCCACCGCGCGGGATAATGGCGTCCAGGACTTTCACAGACCGCATCAACTCGACGGCGATGTCTTTCTCCGGACGATCGATCAGAATCCATGCGCCTGCCGGCACTTCACTTTTTTCAGCTACTTCACGCAATCCCGCTTCAATAGCCCGGCTTGTGAGGTTCCACTCCGACGCGCCGCGAAAAACACAGAGATTGCCCGATTTGAGACAAAGTGCGATCGACTCAACCATCACCAGCGGACTCAGCTCGGAAATGACCCCGATCACGCCGATGGGAACCCGCATCCGGCTGACTTGAAGCCCGTCAGGCCGCTCCCACCGGGCCGTCACGGCGCCGACCGGATCGGGCAATTCGGCAATGATACGAAGCCGCTCGACCATCTCAGTAATCAAGTCGGCTGTCATCCGTACCCGCGCGACGGACGCTTTCATCCGATCCTTTTTAACATCAGCCTCGTGCGACTTCCCAACCGCATCAACATCCTTCGTATTGGCGGCCAAGATCGCCCCTCCGTCAGCAGCCAATCGATCTGCCATCGCCCGCAACACACGCTCTTTGGATGGCCCCGACACAAGCGCCAATCGCCTCGCCACGCTCCGGCAGTCCTTCAACAGTTTGTCTAAATACAGCTTAACGGGCACTTCCTGCATTGACGTCACTCTCCATTCACTCTCATTCGATGAACAGCTATCATTCGTAGCGGCACTAGCCCACATGATTCATGACAGTTCGTCACGAAACCGCCAAGACGCCGGACGAGACGGGCACGAGGAGCCCTGAGAGACCGAAGCATACTTGAAACAGTATGTTGAGGTCACGAAGGGCAAGCCTGCCCGCCTGGCTGCAGACAAACCCCGGCCAGGCATGTCGCAGCGGCGTATCGGCGGTTGCAGTAGAAGTGTTCATGAATGATGTGGGTCGGACTATAGCACGCGTTTTTTAAGGCAGTAAAGGCGACGTGATACAGAGCAGGTCCTGGAATCCCTGGGACACAGACAACGGAGCCAGCCCCTAACCACACTCCAGTTCATTCACACCTAAATTCCCGCCAAAGATTCAGATGATGCGCAAAGAAAGCACTTGGCGTTAGGTTGGAATCCTGGCAAACTACGACTTTGGTGTTGTTCGATATCGCAAGACCAACGGCATCTGATGCGCAGCCAGATCTTACATGGTTAGCGGGCAAGCGGAGACCACTTAACGCATGGCGGTCAATCGAGACAAACCGGGGAAATGGAAGGCCGACATCGCGCGATCGGTCGATATGTATAACGACTGGTTCATGAAGTTCGCGCCGAAGGCCTTCCGCGAGACGCGCATTCAGACGACCAGGGATGTAGAGGAGGCGTTACGCTCAACCGGGAACCTCACGAATATCGCGCAGGCTACGATGCGCACGCACCCGGAGATCCTGCCAACGCTCCGAATGGCAACGTGTCCACCGCTCGCTGTCGACCGTCTCATCGGCCTTGCCTCCGTCTCCACCAACCTCGTCAAATGCATGGAACTCAAAAAGAAGCTTCCCGCGCAGATGTCCACAAAGGATGTCGACACCGAGCTCGCCCGCATTGCTGCCATCATCGTCAAGATGGCCGACCCGGACATCTTCATCTGGCTCTCGCGGAAAAGCGAGCCAGCCACCGACACCGAAATCCACCGCGCCGCCACCATCGTCGCGGATCGGCTCTGCGGCGCAGTCGCAAACCCCATTATCCGTAATGCCCAAGAGAAGCGGCAACTTGCCGCCATTAAGACATGGCTTGAATCACGCGGCTACAAGCAGCTCTCTGCCGGCGACGGTGCAAAATTCGACGCAATGCCACCCGGCACATTCAGCTTTCGCATGAACGTCTCGATAACGCTGGAAGGCGGGGTCAAGTCCGTCAACATTCCCATCGACGCCGTTATCAATCCCAAAACGGCCAAGCCGCGCACGTTCCCGCTTTTCATTGAAGCGAAATCTGCGGGTGATTTCACCAACACCAACAAGCGACGCAAGGAAGAAGCCATGAAAATGGCGCAACTCCGCAGCACCTACGGAAAGAAGGTGCAGTTCAATCTCTTTCTCTGCGGGTACTTCGACAGCGGGTACCTTGGATACGAAGCCGCTGAAGGCATCGACTGGGTTTGGGAGCACCGGATCGACGACCTCGCCAAGTTTGGGATCTAAGCATGTCACGAACCATCGAAGCCAAAGAGCACGACCGCCTCGCGATGCAGGCAGCTCTCGACGCGGAGAAAACGCAGCCCGAGCGTAACCGTCTCGGGCAATTCGCCACGCCCACTGCCCTCGCCGAGGACGTTCTGCAATACGCCGAGTCCCTTCTCCCTCCGGCTGTGAAGGTTCATTTTCTCGATCCCGCCATCGGCACCGGCTCCTTCTATTCCGCTTTGCTCAAGGTGTTCCCGAAGAAACGCATCGCCGAAACGCTTGGCTTCGAACTCGATCCACACTACGGCAAACCCGCGATGCACCTCTGGAAAGACACGGGCTTAACGCTGAAGCTCGCTGACTTCACGCAGGCGACGCCGTCGCCACGTTTCAATTTGATTATCTGCAATCCGCCCTATGTGCGGCACCACCACCTGCATAACGGCGAAAAGACCCGTCTTCAACTCCGCACACAGCAGGCGAGCGGCATAAAGATGAGTGGCCTTGCCGGTCTCTATTGCCACTTTCTCGGACTCTCCCACGTCTGGATGGCCAAAGGCGGCATTGCCGGCTGGCTCATCCCAAGCGAATTCATGGACGTGAACTACGGCCAGGCTGTGAAGCAGTATCTCCTTGACCGTGTCACGCTGTTGCACATCCACCGGTTCGACCCAAACGACGTGCAATTCGCGGACGCCTTGGTCTCTTCAGCCGTTATCTGGTTCAAGAACGAGTCACCGCCCGCCGACCATACAGTGAACTTCACCTTTGGCGGCACCCTGCTCCACCCCAAACTCTCACGCCTCGTCTCAGCCCGCGCCTTAGGGCACGAACCGAAATGGACACGCTTTCCAGTGGCCGATATACGCAGCCGAGAAACCGTCCCGACGCTCGCGGACTTCTTCGAAATCAAGCGCGGCATCGCCACGGGCGACAACAGCTTTTTCATCCTTACTGAGGAGGAGATCGCAGCACGAGACCTGCCGATAGAAGTCTTCACCCCGATCCTTCCGAGTCCGCGTTACTTACAGCAAGACGAAGTGACGGCTCGAAAAGACGGTTCACCTGATATCGACCGACGGCTGTTTCTCCTCGACACTAAGCTTTCAGAGGAAAAGATCCGCAAGCGTTTCCCTACCCTCCATGCATATTTAGAAGAGGGTAAGACACGGGAGCTACACGAGCGATACCTCTGTAAACATCGCTCTCTCTGGTACGGCCAAGAGAACCGGCCACCCGCCCCAATCGTCTGCACCTACCTCGGACGTGGCGACACCAAGAGTGGCAGACCATTTCGCTTCATTCTCAATTCTTCGCGCGCCACAGTAGCCAACGTGTATTTGGCGCTATACCCGACGCCCCTCATGGCTCGTGAAATGGCGCGCGACTCGAAGCTTCTGCGCAAGGTCTGGGGTGCCCTCAATGAGCTATCTGCGGGGATTCTTCTCGGGGAGGGTCGCGTGTACGGAGGCGGGCTTCACAAGCTGGAGCCGCGAGAACTGAGCAATGTGCCTGCGACGTTCATCGTGGACTTGCTGCCACAGAACAGTGTGCAGAGAAGGTCTCGTCAGCTTGGACTCTTCGCCGAAGCATGAAAGCCCGCAAACAGGGCCTTGCAAAAGACGCTAGAGAACACAACGGGGCCTGCCCCCTAATCAGAGTCTGGTGTTAAATTCGAATCCTGACAAACTATCGTACGGGTTTTATTGACTATCCCAAGACAAACGGCATCTTATGCAGAGTCAGATAATACATAGAAAGACTGCTGACCCCGAACACAGATGACTGGACTGACACCTGACAATTGGGAGAGGACAATTTCAGATGCCTGGCAAGCCGTCCGTGACAGGGTTGAGGTTCAACGCGATCTAGACTTCTCTCATGAGCACTCCTTACAGTTTCACCTTGCGTGGGAGGTCGCCCGTCTGTTCAAATTCTCACCAGATCTTCAAGTCCGCTTCGAGGTCCGCACAGTAGCACCGAAGCCTCGCGGAGCAATTTTGACAGACATCGTCTTCTGGACAGATCCAGAGTTCCGCATTGCCGTTGAGTTGAAATCACCGGATCGATCCGATGAGGGGTCCAACTCGGCCATGACACGCGGTCGGATGGCCTTCTACAAAGACCTTGATCGACTCCGGTACGTCCTCGACGTACCTGCGCTCAAGATCAGGCGTGGCATTTTTCTCGCTGTTGTGAACGAACTTGGCTACGTTACCAAACGCCAGCAATGGAAGAACTTGGTCTATGACACGTTTAACGGCACAACCGTCGAGGCCGGAACCACCATACCCGCCACGGAAGGACGAAATGGCTGCCCCTATCCTCTACAGATGCCCGAGCATTCCGTCTCTTGGCGGTGGGATTGTGAACGGCGTGGCGAATCGATCATCCCAGCGACCGGAAACAGGTACTACTGGCTTACACCAATCCCAGTGTTTCCGAAATTGAAGATGGCATAACATGTCGACTCACCCGACGGCAGCCTTTCTACCTACAGTCAATCAGGCCTGTGCGGGTGAATTGCAGCGTCAGGCTTACTTGATTAAGACCACGTGATACGAGACATGGTAGTCAAGCCAAACACGAAAGAATTGACCGAGGCGGTTGACCTCCGTCTCAATCGTGCTCGATCATGGCTGCGCAAGTCCAGGAAGGCCAGTAGCAGTACACCGCCAGATCTCAATGCACAGTTCATCTTCCTTTGGATTGCATTCAATGCGCTGTATGGGAATCGACGGCGCCGCGATAATGCCCCGCCCGCCCACGTCTGGCGCACAACCAGTGAGATCAGTGACTTCATACGCTTTCTTGAATCGATCGAACATGCCTCCGGTGGGAAAATAGCTACTCTCCTGAGCCGCTCGCCACTAGCCGTACAAGCTGGCAAAGTATTAGATAATCCTTTCCTCGACCTCGATTGCTGGGAACGCTGGGAAACCGAGGGAATTAGAGATCGACAGCAACGCCTCACTATCCCATGGAAGTCGCGCGATGGCCACCCACGAACTGTACCGGTGTTCAGACAGATTTACACCTTACGCAATCAGCTATTGCATGGAGCCGCGAGTGACGACAGCCGACGAAACCGTGAATCTCTGAAACACGCCATCCTCGTTCTAGATGGAGTCGTGGATGCGCTCATTCCACTTGTTGAACAACATCAAGCGCACATTCCCAGACTTCACCCCGTGCCATTTCCCCCTTCGACCGGCGATTCAATACCATTTAATAGCCTTCGCGTTCGCAAGAAAAAACCATAGACTCAGCACCGGCCATGGAGTTGGCAGCCCGCGCGGGTCATGGAACATCTGATGCCGTCACATCAGGCCACCTGCTTTTTCGATCGTTTGGGGTCAAGCGCGATTTGACCGGTCATTCCAAGAGCAGCCAACAGCTTGGCAATCGACTTTAATGAGATGCTGATATCATCGGGGTCAAGCAACCGTTGCACCTGAGACGGTCCCGTGCCGAGCATCCGCTGCAACGCGTTCACCCCGATGCTTTGGTCCTTCATCATCGCTCGCAGCTTCATGACAAACTCGCGCTTCATTGCCCCGGCAATAACCTCGGACTTGAATCCTTCCCCCTGTTCTTCCAACCAGCTATCAAATGAACTCCCGACCGAACTCCCAAGCGTCTTGGATGGCTTTCTGGTTTTCATACGGCCTACCTCCTCTCGAAATAATCCTTCAATCGTCGCCGAGCAAACGTAATGTCATCTTCGACCACCCGCTGATCCTTCGTTACCGCGTGCAGAAGAACCACGATTCGCCCGCCATCGAATGAGTAGAAAATGCGGTAACGGACCTTGCCGATTCTCTCTCGCAGCTCATACAGTCCTTCTCCCAACCGACCCGCATACGGCATCGGCAGTGCCGGCCCATTCCTTTGCAACATCTGAATAGCCTTGCCAAGCTGAAGCCGCTCCGGCTTATCCAACGACTGCAGCCATTCCCTGACCGGCTCAGCCCCCTGGGCGGTCTGATAAAACACAACCTTGTATTCAGGTATAGATGTCGGACTATCCGTCATGTCCATCGAGCGCTAACACTACCAATTTTAGTAGCTCTTACACAAGAGGAGATGCACCTACATCCCCTCCTTCCGACGGGCGAGGACGTGCGCGAGCCAGGCCCAGACGAGCATCAACGGCACCAACGCCCAGGCAATGTGGGCGGTCGTGGCCCCGAACGCTTTCACCCCGGTGATCAGCCACGCGGTCGACGCATCGCCGCCGCGTGAGATGGCCGTATCGATGAAGTTCTTGGCCTTGTACTTTTCTTCGCGGCTGAGGACAGTAAACAGGACTTCGCGCGACGGCTTCGACAGCGCATACTCCCCCACCCTTCGCAAAACCGAGAAAACGACATAGACGACCAGCGTCGGCCATAGGGCGATACCTAAAAATCCCACCACGCTGATCGCAGGGAGAAGCAACAAGCCCGCTACGAGACCGAACCGGCCGATCACCCGATTGGTGAGAAAAAGCTGGGTCAACCACGTCAGCAAGTTCGTGACAAAATCGACGCCGGAAAAGAGGCGCGTCCTGGCTTCCGGCTGGTCAAGATATTCCGCGACGAGACGGGTCTGCTCGAAGTAGAGAAACGTGGCCGTCATGGTGAGCAGCACCAGGTAGCCGCAGATCCCGAGCAAATAGGGCGAGGACACTGTCAGGCGCACTCCCGCCAGGAAGCTTCCCCTGAGGGGATCGCCGGGGTGAGGCTGATGGTGCTCGGACCGTTCACGCCCCCATCGCTCAAGCCGGGACACGCATCCCAGGCACAGCACCAGAAATGCCGCCGAAGCCAGCATGAGGACCGCCACCGGGAACACAAAGGTCAGTCCCGTCGTGAGGAGCGGACCGATCAATGCGCCGCTGCTCCCTCCCGCGGCAATGACCCCGAACAGCCTGGCTCCCTGCTCCGGCGTGAAGAGATCGTCCATAAAACTCCAGAAGACCGACACGACGAACAGGTTGAACACCGACAGCCAAACAAAAAATCCTCGGGCGACCCATTCCGGGGACAGATGGCTCGTCATCAAGACATAGAACACCAACAGATTGGTGATGAAGAAGACGTAGACGGTTAACAAAAGCCGATGGCGGGAACATCGCGCGGAGAGCCACCCGAACAGGGGCGTCGCGGCCAGCATGGCGAGAAACGTCCCGGTCATCATCCAGGGGAGATTCTTGATGCCTCCTTCGATGGCCATTTCATCGCGAACCGGACGAAGGATGGAGTAGCCGCAGAGTAGGCAGAAAAAATAGGCGAACGCCCAGGCCAATGGGACAAGCTCTTCCGGTTTAGCGCCGAAGAAGTGGGCCCATCGAACAAGAATTCGTTGATCCGTTTCGACCATGGGCGCAGTGTAGCAGGTGTCCTTGCGCCTGCCTGGAGAAAATTTGCTAGAATGCGGCGCGAGGATATGAGATGAAAGGCAGCGAATGATCGACCTGCGCAGCGATACCGTGACGGTCCCCACCGACGGCATGAGAAAAGCCATGGCCCGCGCCGAGGTGGGCGACGATGTATACGGGGAAGATCCCACCGTCAACCGGCTCCAGGAAATGGCGGCGGCGCTGCTCAGCAAACGGTTCGCGCTGTTCGTCCCTTCCGGAACGATGGCGAACCAACTCGCCATCCGATCACATACTCAGCCGGGACAGGAAGTCATCGTCGAGAGCAAAAGCCACATCGTCCGCTACGAACAGGGCGCCGCCGGCGCCCTGGCAGGCGTGCAATTGCATTGGGTGCCCGGCGAGCGCGGGATCATGAGCGCGGAACAGGTCGAAGCCGCGATCAGGCCGACTGATCCCCACAGCATCTCCACCGCCCTCATCTGTCTTGAAAACACGCACAATGCCGGGGGCGGCACCATCTACCCGCTTGCGACGATCGAAAAAATCCGAGCCCTTGCCGCCAAACACAACATTCCGATGCATCTCGACGGCGCCAGGCTGATGAACGCCGTCGCCGCCACGACGCTCCCGCCGGCGTCCTACGCCCAACACTTTGAAACGGTCTCGCTCTGCCTCTCGAAGGGTCTCGGCGCGCCCGTCGGCTCCCTGCTGATCTCCAGCGATCGGCAGCTCATCGACCGCGCCCGCCGTTTTCGCCGGATGTACGGAGGGGCCATGCGCCAAGCGGGCATCCTCGCCGCCGCCGGCATCTATGCGCTCGAACACCATGTGGCGCGCTTGACGGACGATCACAGCCATGCCAAAAAACTGGCCCGGCTGCTTCAACAAATTCCGTCGGTCCAGATCGCGCCGCAGCATGTGGAAACCAACATTGTGATTTTCGACGTGACCGACCAGCGACGCACTCCGGCCGAGATCGTCGCCGCCTTGAAAGAGCAGGGCGTACTCATCAATCCGATCGGAGGACTGAGCTACAGGGCCGTCACCCATCTGAATGTCTCTGCCAAACAGATCGACGAAGCCGGCGCGGTCTTTATGCGCGTCCTCACACCGTAACCCTTTTCATTGACACTACTTTGAACGGCACCTAGAATACCTGCGACGCATCGGAAGGAACAACCCATGACTTCGCAAGCCGTGTCGTTTCAGCAAATCAGCAGAATTCTTGAAGTAACCGACGCCCTCGGATTAAATCGGGAATGGGTGGAAATTCCCCTGTCTCCGGAGCACCCTGGTGCCGTCCGCCGCCTGGCCAACGGCAAACTCGAAATCATCGTGGATGCCGGGCAATCTTTTGATCACTGGCTCACCCATCTCCCCATCCGCATTCAACAGGCGCAGGTCTCCTAATGGACGCAACGACTGCCACGAACATTCCGACCCGAGAGGAACTCAACGCCGAACTGCTGGCTGTCCCGGAACCGCCGGAACAACCTGAGACGCCTCATCCTCCCGGGTTCGAAGACAGCCTGGAGGTCGCCTTGCGGCATATCAAGGGACGGCGCGGCGGCGATCTTGTCGGCATCATCCTGGTCGGATCGGGAGCAAGACGAGCCATCACTCCCCATAGCGATATCGACCTGATCGCGCTGGTCAAAGGGGACGCCGACGGCCATGAAATCCTTCGAATCGGCGACCGTCTCGCCGATATCCGGTACCACGGATATCAGGCCGTTGAAGAAGATCTCCCCCATTCACTCAGACTGCCGTCGCTGCTCAAGAAAGGACGCATCCTGTTCGACCACGAAGGAATCTGCGCCCAGTTGCTTGAGAAGGCCCACCATCGCTTTCGCCAAGGCCCTCCACAGGCTACAATCAATGAACAAATCCGCATGAAAGCCTCGTGCTTGCACTGGCTGGGCAAAGCGCAGGACCTCACGGACAAACCGGGGACCGCGCACTACCTGCTGACCCTGTTCTATGAGGACTGCATCCTGGCATTTTTCCGGCTAAGAGGTTTTTGGATGACTGCGCCGGTAGATATCCATCGGTTCATGTTTTCCCGGGAACCGGCACTCGCGGACATTGCCGGGCAGTTCCTAACCGCATCCACTCTGGCCGACCGGCTTAACTTTGGCCGGCAATTTGCCGATCTCCTATTTAAAGACGTTCCGAACCCCGCCCGCATCGACTGACGGGTTCGAATACATCCGGCCTCCGGCCGGGCTTGTACGCAACACTATAGGGACGCCGGCCGACCCATGTGCATGGATGGGTCGGCATGCCTCCACTACGTCGACACACACACCAAGGAGTAGTTATGGAGCTGGGATTCATTGGTCTCGGGAAAATGGGCATGAACATGGTCACCCGCCTGCGGCGTGACCAGCATCGCATCGTCGCCTTCGATCGGTCGGCGGATCTTATCAAACAGGCAGACGCTCAGGGCTGCACCGGGGCCTCCTCGCTTGCCGATCTGGTCGGCAAGCTGAGTGCGCCGCGCGCGGTCTGGGTCATGGTGCCGTCCGGCGCGCCGACGGAAGAAACCGTGCAGGCGGTCGCAGCGCTCCTGCAACCCGGTGACACCATCATCGACGGCGGGAACACCCGTTTCCACGATGATGTCCGGCGTGCCGCCGAACTCAAGACCCGCGGCATCCACTATGTAGACGCCGGAACCAGCGGAGGCATCTGGGGGTTGAAGGTTGGCTACTGCCTCATGGTCGGAGGTGAGAACGCCGCGGTCAACCGGCTGGCGCCGGTCTTCAAGACCCTGGCTCCGGACGACGGCTGGGCTCATGTCGGCGCCGCCGGTGCCGGGCACTATGTGAAAATGGTGCATAACGGCATCGAGTACAGCATGATGCAAGGGTATGCCGAAGGATTCGAATTGATGTCGAAGAGCGAGTACAAGCTGGATCTGGCGCGTATCGCCGATCTCTGGATGCACGGCAGCGTGGTGCGCTCCTGGCTGCTGGAGCTGGCCGCGGGTGCGCTCAAAGACGATCAAAAACTGGAAAAACTGAAAGGGTACGTGCAAGATTCCGGTGAGGGCCGCTGGATGATCGCCGATGCGATTGAAAAAGACGTGCCGGTTCCGACGCTCACCACCGCCCTCTTTACTCGTTTCCGGTCGCGGCAAGAGGAATCCTTCGCGGAAAAAATGCTGGCCGCGTTGCGGAACGCCTTCGGCGGCCATGCGGTTCGGCGATAATCCTGTATTGATTTTTGCAGAAGGACATCATGGCCTCACAGAATCAACGAATCGAAAACAGTCCCGTGCAAGAAACCTTGCCGCCCGTTGAGCCCTGTACCCTGGTCATTTTTGGAGGATCGGGCGATCTAGCCCGCCGCCGCCTGATCCCGGCGCTCTACAACTTGCTCCTCGATGGACTGCTGCCTTCGAACTATGTCGTGCTGGGACTCGGCCGCACGCCGATGAGCGACGAAGAGTTTCGAGCCACCGTGCGCGACGGGGTCGTCAAACATTCCCGGCAAGCGTTGATCGAAGACACCTGGAATGCCTTTGCCCGGCACATCTTCTATCTGGCCGGCGAGAACGACGACCCTCAGACCTATGTGCGACTTAAGGCGCGAGCAGAGGAACTCGAACGGACATTCCAGCTGCCGGGGAATCGCATTTTCTATCTCAGCATTCCTCCCAGCTCCTTCACCCCCGTTTGCGAAGGCTTAGCCGGATCCGGACTTGCAGGCACTTCGGCCGCTCGTTCACCCTATGCCCGCATCATCGTCGAAAAACCAGTCGGACGCGATCTGGCCTCGGCGCAAGCCATCAATGCGGTGACAGGCCGGGTATTCGACGAATCGGCCATTTTCCGCATCGATCATTATCTGGGCAAGGAAACGGTCCAGAACCTCATGGTCGTACGCTTTGCCAACAGCATTTTCGAGCCTATCTGGAACCACAAATATATCGATCACGTTCAAATCACCGTGAGCGAAGCGGAAGGCGTGGGAACCAGGGCCACCTACTATGAAGAAGCCGGCGCCCTGCGGGACATGGTTCAGAATCACCTGCTCCAGCTGCTCTGTCTCGTCGCCATGGAACCTCCGTATTCGCTGGATCCGGACGTGGTCCGAAACTCAAAAATGGAAGTCCTGCGATGCCTCAGACCCATTACCGCAAAGGACGTGGAGCAATACACGGTCCGTGCCCAATACACGGAAGGCACGGCGCACGGCAACCCGGTCCCGGGTTATCGGCGCGAGAAAGGCGTGAAACCTGATTCGATCACCGAGACCTACGTCGCCCTGAAATGTTTTGTGGAAAACTGGCGGTGGTCCGGTGTGCCGTTTTATTTGCGAACGGGAAAGGCCTTGCCGCTCCGGGCCAGCGAAGTGGCCGTGCAATTCAAAGAGATCCCGCAAATCCTCTTCAACGCCAATGCACAGGCGCCGCAAGCCCCGAACGTCCTGACCTTGAGAATTCAACCGGAAGAAGGGCTCTCGCTGCGCATCGTCTCGCGGGTGCCAGGCACTCGCGCGCAAACTCATCCCGTCGAGATGAACTTCAAATACGGGGAAGTCTTCGGCCGCCCCTCGCCGGAGGCCTATGAACGCCTCTTGCTCGACGTCATGGCGGGAGACGCCTCCCGCTTCATGCGGCGCGACGCCGTGGAAGCCTCCTGGGCCTGGATCACCCAAGTCCTTGAGGCCTGGGAGAAACTGGGACAACGCTGGCTACCCGAATACCAAGCCGGCACCTGGGGGCCGGTAGAGGCGGACCGCCTCATCCAAAACGACGGACGCTCCTGGCGGGTGCTCTAACGGCCGGTCGCCGTCGCTACCGGCCTACTTCGCGCTCGAGTTGCTTCAGAAGCTCGGCCTTCTTTCCCAACCCGCCGATGAATTTCATAAACGCTCCGTTACGATACAACCCCAGCGCAGGAAGGGACGAGACTTCCAGTTCGGCAGGGATCTGAAACTCCTCATCGACATTCATTGCCAGGATGAGCACCCGCTCGCCCAACTCTTGCTGCACCAGCTCCAATTCCTTCATCAAAGCCTGACAATGGCCGCAACCTGGCTTCCAGAATTCCACCAACACAGGGACGGCGCTTGATTCGATCACCCGATCGAACTCCCGATCGGTAACGGATTGCAATTTGTCCCTCACGATTCCAACGTGCCCGACAACAAGGGTTTTAGAACGAGGGCAACCCGTTCCGCGAATAGCCGATACCCGGCAGTAGTCAGATGAATCCCGTCGTTCGAATAGATCTGCGCCAGTTGGCCGCTATCAGGATCTGCCGTAGCCGTAAACAGATCGACACAGGCGATGGCCTTTGACATCGCATAACTCTGGATCAACTGGTTCAACTCGTTTCGACGGGCTACATGACCGGCGATCCACTCTAGTCCTTCACGGCTGTCCTGGGCGTCTTCCACTCGAATCGAGGGAACCGTCACCGGAACCGGAAGGCCTCCAGCCGCAAACGTCTGCTCATACATCTTGACCAGATTGCGCATGATCTCCGTGGGTGCGGCATTCCAACCCAGATCGTTGGTCCCGCCTAGAATCGGCACATAGCCGGGCTTGTGCTCGAGGACGTCACGCCGAAACCGCAGAACCATTTCACCGGTCAGTTCGCCGCATATCCCGCTCGTGTGAACCTGCGCCGTTGTCCCAAGATGGTCCTGCAAGAATTGCCCATAGGGAGTGTCTTCGCCCGTTGGATGTTCCCTGCTCGGGGATTGAAAACCCGCCGTGAGGCTGTCTCCGAAACAGATGACGAGAATCGATCGGGCCATCGTGTGTGCACACCCCTAACGAGCATCTCGCAAAGACGGACGATTGTAGCAGAAGTGCTCACTAATGCGAGGCAGGCTCCTGACAATCCCTGTGACCACTGACCGTTCCGCTGAATTGTCGTGGAGAATGGCGATTTTCTTGACGAATCCTCCATCTCACGGTAGGTGTAGCGTCATGACCGATCTCAAAACTGCGCAGGAAATGATGGCCGCTGCGGTGGCGGCAAAAGGGACGGAAGACCCCGAGATCGCATCCGTCAAACGAGTGCTCAAGTTACTCGACAAAACCGCGAAATCAAACCGCACCTATGGATCGACAAACCCCGTAGCCCAGAAGTTTTCACAACAGCTCTTTCAAGAATTGACCGGCCACCTCACCACATATTCGAAACTCACCGTCCTCATCCAGCGGTCGGCTCTCCTGTTTCGAGAGTCCGTGGTATCCGATGCGGACAAAGACAGCGGCAGCGAGAGTGTCGCGTTCAAACTCTACGCGGACGGCATCCGGGAATTATCCCTGCATCAAGGACTCACAGAGGACGACCTCGCCTACTTTCTGGATTCTCTCTGGGGCGGCTTCGACCCCACATTGGATGATGATGACATCGTGACTCGCCTGTGGGCTCGCAATCTTCCGACTATTTCGATCGTCACGGCCGAAGAAATCGCACGGTCGTCGCTCGATGGGAACGGCGCCACACAAACCGACGGGGGGATGAGCTCATCCGATTCGACACTTCGAAACTTGCTGGACCTGGAACGCAGTCGCAAAGGACGCGCAGGGAAGGAGACGGAAGGCCGTGGAGAGCAGGCCGGCCAAAACAAACGGCTCCAATCCGGCCTGGTCGGCTATGAAGTCAGTGAGGAAGAACTCGCCTCCCTGGCAGCAGAAATCGACAACGAGAGCACTCGGGACAGTCTCCTGTACATCATGGACATGCTGACCGCCATCCTGGCATCGGAAAAATCTTCGTCGCTGCTGACCAAACTCTTCAGTATTTGGGGCGATATCCTGGACGCTCTGTTTCGCCAAGGGAAATGGTCGGTCATTGAACATGTTTTGCGCCTGCTCCATGAGTCCGACACCATTCGTCCTGATCTCAGCGACGAACATAAGCAACAAGTCCTCTCTCTCTTACATGGGATCGGTCGCGCAGACCGGGTGAAAGCCATTGAGACGTTCCTCAATCAAACACCCGGCGCGCATACCGAGGGATTGTCCGCCATCCTACTGGCAATGACCCCGGACGCTGTCCCGATCCTCTGCTCCCTGCTGGCAAATCTGAACACACCCGCGCATCAGGCCGTCGTCTCAGACGCACTGGCCGTCTTGGCGAAAGACCTCTCTCATCTATTGATTAAAGGGCTGTTGGACCGGCGTCCGGCCTATGTCCGTAATCTTCTCGCGATCCTCATGAAGTGGAATGATCCGAAATTCGCCGAGCCGGTGGAAAAACTGGTGCGGTATCCGGATACGCAGGTCCGTAAAGACGTCGTGCGGGCGATCAGTCTCTTCCGCCCAAGCGGCAATGGCATCAAGCTCATCTCCTTCATGGCTGACGGGGAGGAAAGCGTCCGCATCGCGGCCTTAAAGCTTCTCGTGTCGGGACAATACACGGCTCCATTTTCCAGTTGGTCCCAGACCCTATCGGAAGATGAGTTCATGGACCGGCCGATGAGCGAACGCCGGGCAATCTTCCAGGCCGTTCGAGCGACATGCGGTGATGAAGCGGTGCCGTATTGGGAAAGCCTCTTGACGGAATGGTCGTGGACCAACCGGAAGAAAAAAGAGGAACTGGCCCTCCTGGCAGCGGACGCCCTCGGCAAACTGGCCACCCCCGCCGCCACAGCCGCGCTTGAGCTCGGAGCGAAAAAAGGCGGCACCGCGGTTCGTCAAGCCTGTACCCACGCATTATCGCACGCGCACCGGCGGCAACAAGGAAAACCCGCCGCCGAAGCAGAACAGTAGGGAGCGTCTATCGTGAACGAGTCTCATGCAGTCCAGTCGACGGCCGGCGAAGACCAAACACAGCCGATCCTGACTCACGAAAAATCGCTATCGAAAAAAGTCGGGCACGGCTCAGAAGCCAGCGATATCCTCGACCAGCAGCTGGTGATGTTGGGCTTCCAGCTCATCACCCAGCTGAATACGCTGATCAAGACCTCGAAGATTCACGGTCGCACCAATGCGGCTCTCGACAAACCCGTCGACACCATGCTCACGCTCATTCAAACGCTCACACATGAAAGACCGGTGACGATACGGCTGCAGAATGACTTTCTCTTTCTGGGCGAGAGTCATCTCAAAGTGAGTGCGCAGCAAATGCTGGTGATCTCCAGTGTGATCGACACCATGAACCAGTGGAAAATCGGCGGCCTGACCTTCTCCTCGGCAACCAGCTCCAAAGACCTCCGTGAATTTGCCGCGCTCTTTGCCGGACTCGATCCCGCCACTAAGTCGATCGTGGATTTCCGGGAGGAATTGTCTACCCTCGCCGTAACCAGCATTCAGCTTGAAGATCCGCGCATGTTCGTAGTGCAGGACTCCGCGACAGAAACGAACCCAAAGCTTCGCCAGAAAGCCAAGTCAAAAGCCGCCTATGAAAAAGCATCCGATGCGGCCGGCCGCCTGACTCAGGCAGCCCGAGACGGCGGCACCTTGAGCTTCAAACAGGCCAAGCGCGCCATTCAAAACATCGTCGATCTCATGAAGGCCGACGAACCGGCAATGTTGGGTTTCACCACGCTGCGTTGTCATGACCAATACACACAGAAGCATTCCGTGAATGTCGCACTCCTGTCGATCGCCTTGGCGAATCGAGCGGGCTACCCGAAGGTCGAATTGGCCGACCTCGGTCTGGCGGCGCTCTTTCATGACATGGGAAAAGCGGCTATCCCGCTGGAGGTTCTGAACAAACCGGGAGAGTTTACGGAAGATGAATGGGAGGCGATGCGCAGTCACCCGACGGAGGGGGTCTTGAGTCTTGCCCAGCTGCGTGGCATCGTCAACCTCCCGTCACGAATGGCTGCGGCATCTTTCGAGCACCATATGAATCTGGATTACTCCGGCTACCCCAAACTGAAAACCCCGTGGAAGCTGTCCTTGACCGGACGCATTCTCATGATTGCGGATTGTTACGACGCCATGACATCGTCGCGAGTCTACCGCCGAGAACCGATGGCCCCGGCGAAAGTCCTGAACATGATGTTTCAAAAATCCGGGAAGAGCTTTGACCCGACACTTCTCAAACTCTTCGTCACCTGCGTGGGGATCGTCCCCATCGGCAGCATCGTGGAGCTGACCAGCGATGAATTTGCGGTCGTCCTCAAACCGGCCGCCAGCACATCGGACGGCGAGCGTCCGTTGGTCAAAGTCATTGCCGACGCGCAGGGCAATCCGGCCGACAACGGACCGGAGTTGGACCTGACTGAGAAAGACGATACCGGAGAGTATCGTCATAGCATCATCCGGGTCATCGATAACGCCGAACACAAGTTCGATACCAGCCGCTATTTCGTGTGATCGATCCAACGGGCCCTGTCGCGTACGAGTCACGCATTCCTCTCCGCTTGACAGTCCGAAGTCCGCTCCTCGACAATGCCGCATGCCTGATCACATCGTGATCAAACGATTGGAATTCCGGGGACGCTGCGGGGTGACGCCGGAGGAGCGGTCCCGTCCGCAACCACTGGCCGTGGATATCGAAATGCCCTACCATCTGGAATCTGCAGGGGTCTCGGACGATCTGGCCCATACCATCGACTATGCCAGAGTGGTGCAACGCATAGTAGAGATAGGAACGGCTCAGGACTCCAGTCTCTTGGAAACCCTGGCAGAGCGGCTCACTGCGATGCTTCTCGACGAATTCCCTATTGCGCATGTCAAGCTCTGGGTGCGGAAGCTCCACCCTCCGATCACTGCAGTCACCGGATCAGTCGGAGTGACCGTTGAACGCACAAGACCGGCGCAACAATTCCAGCACACAGGCCTTGTCCCTTCCCGGTTTCTTGTCGAACAACTGCACCGGCTTCCAACGGGCAAGGCACTTGATGTGGCAGCCGGACAGGGCCGCCACTCGCTGTTCCTCGCCTCGCACGGCTATCAGGTCGATGCCATCGACCGTGATGAGAACGCCTTGGCGCAACTCGGGGCAGCGGCAAAGAGCCGCGCATACCCCACTATCACGACACGAGCGCTCGACCTCGAACAGCCGGCGCCTTTTGACCCCGGCCTGGGGAAAGAGGCCTACGACGTGATCGTCGTCTTCTTCTACCTGCATCGGTCGTTGTTTCCCTCGCTCATCGACGCACTGAAGCCGGGCGGCATCCTGGTCTATGAAACCTTTACTATCGACAATTACTTTCACCATCAACACCCGAAACGCTGGGAGTTTTGCCTGACGCCCAACGAATTACTGCGCCTCTCCTCCGGTCTTCAGATTCTCCATTATGACGAGGGTGGCCATCCGGGAAACCAGCCTTCCAACCTGGTCTACACCGCGCAGCTCCTGGCCCGCAAACCAACGCGTTCAGGTCCATCGACATGAGCCGTCTGGACCTCCACCTGCACACCACTCATTCGGATGGAAGCTTCACCCCGACCGAAGTGATTGATCTCGCGCACAAGGCTGGCGTCACAGCCCTGGCCATTACCGATCATGACATTACGACAGGAATACTCGAAGCCACTCTGGCCGGACAGGAGCATGGGATCGACGTCATTCCCGGCATTGAAATCAGCTCGATCATAGGAACGTCAGAATTGCATATTCTTGGATATTTTCTTGATTACCAAGATGCACGACTGAACGAACGGCTTGCTCGTCTTCGGGATAGCCGCCACCGCCGCAATCCGAAAATCATCGAGCGATTGCAAGCGGCAGGTATCGCGATCACCTATGAAGAGGTCCGCGCACTGGCCGGCACCGATTCCGTTGGACGGCCGCATATTGCGAGGGTCTTGATGGAGAAAGGCGTCGTCGCCTCAGCCAAGGAAGCGTTCGACCTATGGCTGGCCGACGGGCGACCCGCTTACGTTCCGCGTGAACTGCCGACTCCCTCAGACGCGATGCAGTGGATCAGGGAAGCCAAGGGGCTCCCGGTCCTCGCCCACCCGACCTGGGTGAAACCCACGGACGGCACATTGACGGATCTGGTCCGCCAGCTCAAAGCCGATGGTCTGGACGGCGTGGAGGTCCATTACAGCACGCACACCCCGCGGCAAACACGCGAGTACTTGGCATTGGCCAAGCAGCTGGACTTACTCGTCACCGGCGGGAGCGATTTCCACGGCCTCACCAAACCCGATATCGATGTCGGCATCGGCAAAGGCACGCTGCATGTTCCTGGATCGCTACTCGACAAACTGAGGAATACGGCTGCCCAGCGTTAGACGGATGCGTCGCCTGCGACTTTCCTGCTATTCGTTGACTCCCTTCCGCTATCCGCTAGACTTTGATCAGTCTTGAAACTCACATATCCATGATCAACGCATCCAGCTGGACACTCCAATATCTTGTCGTCGTTCTCTTTGTCCTTCTTGTCGGTCCGGCATTGAGCAAGCTGCCGGCCGCACAGGCGGTTTCTCTCACGCTGTTCGGCCTGGACAGTGCGCAGACCGTTCGTCTGGTCGTTGAGGGAAGCGGGCTGGCGACTCTTTGTATCCTTTCGCTCCGCGGATATCGACGGATGCCGGACAACGGCCAGGGCTTTTCGTTCATTCGCACGCTCGTCCTGCCGCTCACTTCCATATTCGTGCTGATCGCAACAGACAAAACACTCCGTGTGGCGGGACTCTCGCTCATTGAACAGATTGGATCACAGCGCTACGCCATCGCGTACACCGCAAGTCTCGCCTTGATGGCCCTCTGGGCTACCGCCGCCTGGCTGCTGAATTTTGACGCGCTCCACCGTTTCTTTTCTGCGTCCACGCCGGAGGAGGACAGCGACGAATCGGCCTCAGCCGAGGACGAACACAGAGAGGTACAGCCGGATGAATCCAGCGGCGAAATAGAGGCCGGCGCCGCTATTCTCAATGCCAACAAAAATCCTCCGAGCACGCTCGGCCGATACCGGGTCCTCAAAGAATTGGGACGAGGAGCGATGGGCGTCGTCTACCTGGGAAAAGATCCCACGATTCAGCGGTTTGTCGCCATCAAGACCATGAGGCTCGACAAGATTGATGCCGATGACAAATTGCAGGAAATCAAAACCCGGTTTTTCCGAGAAGCCGAGTCGACCGGCCGCCTGTCTCATCCGAACATCGTCACAATTTACGATGCCGGCGAAGAGGACCATCTGGTCTACATCGCAATGGAATTGCTACAGGGCTCAACCCTCAAGGAGTGGACACACACGCCTAATCTCATGGCTGTAAGCAAGCTGCTCCCGATTCTGGCCACCGTCGCCGATGCAATGGATTACGCCCATCGACAGGGCGTCGTCCATCGTGACATCAAGCCGGCCAATATCATGTTGACGACCGACCACGTCGTGAAAGTCATGGATTTCGGCATTGCCACGATGGCGTCGTCGGCAAGGACCAAGACCGAAACCGTGCTGGGCACTCCCACCTACATGTCACCGGAACAGATCGCCGGGAAAAAAGTGGACGGGCGATCCGATGTCTATTCGCTCGGCGTCGTAATGTTCGAACTTCTGACCGGCCACGCGCCCTTCAAGGCCGATAATCTCTCTGCCCTGCTCTATGCGATCACCCATACACCGCCGCTCCGCTTGTCGGCGGTCCGTGCCAATCTCCCTCCCCTCATTCAAGACGTCCTGACCTGTGCGCTTCAGAAAGATCCCGTGCGCCGCTATCGCACCGGGGGCGAATTCGCCCAGGCCCTCCGCAGCATCCTTGAACAGATCGCCGCGTAGTCCGAATACCGAACCGACGCTCGATCCCCACGATATGTGTCTGTTCGTCGCGGCACCCTAGGCGCACACGTATCTCATAACGCGTGAAGCGCAGGACTGAGAGTCTGTTTCAGTTATTCTGAGAGAAACGCCTCGCGAGATACGAGCGACGAGGAACAGATGCTACCGCGCCATCCGCTCGCGGACGATATGTTGGCAGGGTTGGGACAACTGCTTCAAATGTCGGGCCATGCATTGCAGCCGCTCGGCTCCCATCAGCGAATCCGGGCAGACTCGCTGCGCTTCCGCATCGCATTTCACTTCCGCAATTTGCTTGGCGCGGATCTCACGGGGCACGGAAAACCCGCCGGTTGTGGTTGGCACCGCCGGCGCACCTGAAGGCTTGGCGGGAACCCCCGGAATCGAGAGATCCAGCTCCGGCACGGCCGGCGCAGCAGGAATCGCCGGCTGCTCCAACAGCAGTTCTTCCCGTGAAGGCAGATTGGCCCACACGATACTCCAGACTAAGGCCAGCCCGACAAGAGACGCCACGCCTGCCATGGCTTTCCCGGAAGATGCTTGTTTCTCTTCTCTCCCCATGTCGCCGAGAATAAAACAAGGCCGCGAGAAAATCACTCAAACGCGCATTTCCCGCAGCACCCGGCAGGCAGCCTACTGGCACTCTATTGTTTTGTGCGAGAAGATGGGGCAACAGAGGACTGATGCGGGCTAGTTTTCAGGTGCTTCGACGATATGATTCTCGAACCTGGTACAGCCTTCGGCCAGCAAGCGATTCGTCAACATTTCACCGGGCCACTCGATAGGCAGATCGGCTGTAAAGACCCACACATCGGAAGAGGTCCAGACCGGACCATGCTCCTCAGGCAATTCAGGGTCGAACAGGTCGGTCCATACGGGCATGTAGACACCATTTCCGCATTGTGTATGCAGATGCACAATCGTGCGAGACCGCACCAGCGGATCCAACTCCCGCCAAACCGCCGCCGTTTCATCGGCTAAGTGGTGAAGACGCACGGCATTCTGCGCATCAAACATCGCATAGGCGGCATAGACCGGCGCATCGATTGTATCGGGGGCATGCGCCAGTTCCGGACATTGTTCCACCAGCCCTTCCAGAATCGCGCGCCGATAACGATCCTCCCATGAGTCCGGCAAGCCGGGGTCCGGCGCTCCGATCAGTTCGAATAACAGAAATGCGGTATTTTCGACCGGCGGAAGCAGCCGCGCCGCCACCGACGGCGCGCGGCGTGAGTCGGCGACGGTTGCGAGGTGATCGTGGAGCGATTGAAGATTGAAAATTTCAAGCGTGGCATCGGTGAGCAAACGCGGCTCCACGCGGACAACAGTTCCCGGAGGAAGCTGTAGATGCCGGTGGAGCAGTTCCGCCGTCGCGATCGGATCGATCTTCAATTTAAGCGGAGACGTGAGATTGGCTTGCAGTGGAAGCGCCAGGGCCGCCATGGTGGCATAGGACGGCTTGTCCTCGCTCGGCCCGTCCATAAGCAACGTACAACTGGCCTCGGCAACCAGATCAAACAGCCACTCCGCCATTTCTTCGTCGAGCGCGGCGAGCACCGTCAACAGATCGTGCTCCCGCCCCTGCTCGAGAAACGCCTGCAGGGTATCGATTGCATCGTCGGTATCGCCATGGTCATGGCGACGGGCGTTGATAAGATGGATGAGATCCCGGGTGAGAGGGTCTGGACGAGACCAGGCTAACATGGACACTCCCTATGGGCCGACAACATAGATTGTTCTTCCCGGCGCTGCACAGAATCCATGTTGCCAAACTTTCCCGCCAGGTGCAAGCGCCGAGATAGTTCCCGCCAAGTCGCCTGCATTCCATCCGATGCTGCCGCGCCGGCTCTCGCAGGATGCTCAAAAAGACCGTCCAGCAAGGCCGCAGCGAGCGAAGAGGCGAGGCGTACGCTTCGGTACGTTGAGCCTCTGAGCGATGCGAGAACGCCGCTGGCGGGATTTTTCAGCATCCTGCTACTCGCCGACAACTTTCACTAGGACCCGTTTACGCCGGCACCCATCGAACTCACCGTAAAAGATTTGTTCCCAGGGGCCGAAATCCAGCTTGCCGCCCGTAATGGCCACAACGACTTCGCGGCCCATCACTTGCCGCTTCAGGTGGGCGTCTCCATTGTCTTCGCCTGTCTCGTTATGCCGATACGTTGCCTCGTGCGGAGCAAGCCGCTCGAGAAATTCATCATAGTCGCGCAACAGACCTTGCTCATCGTCGTTGATGTACACACTCGCCGTGATATGCATGGCGTTCACCAGGACCAGCCCTTCCCGCACGCCGCTCTTCCTGACCGCCGTCTCAATCTGTGGCGTGATGTTGAGATAGGCCCGCTTTGTCCCCGTCTCGAACCAGAGTTCTTCCCGGTAGGATTTCATGGCGCGCACATTGTGCCAACGGGACGCCGGGAGATTCAAGAGCGGATGATGTTTTCTTCGAGTCGGGGACTACAATCCGCAAATCGTCTTACGGCAACACTACCCGGCCAGAAACGCGCGAGACATCATCGTCGCATCGCCGGCCACGATGCCCTGGCTTCACGAGATACGAGCGACAAAGGACAGACCGCGAGCACCCTCGCCATACAGCTTACAAATCCGCCTGCCGAAATTCGCTGCAAAATTGACACCCCCTGAGGTTGGTGATAAGTACGTACTCAAGATTTTCGATCAGGACTCGTTCGCCACAGGGAGGTGTTTGATGTTTGCTACCGCTGGAGGCCCGTCGTTCGCCGGCCGCCCTCTGACCTGGAATCTCTTCTTTGCCCGTCAGCCGGAACCAGACCTGGAGTTTACGGAAGAGGAGTTGGAGCAAACGATGGACGTACGATCGTCGCCTCCTAAGAAATCGCCGAAGAAATCGGGTGGATCCCCGCTGATTTGGATTCTCCTGCTGGTCGTGGCAGGGGGCGGCGCCTATGTCGCCATGGAGCCTGAAATGGTCATGGATGTCGTAGGGCCACTTCTTGGTGAGACACCAGAACCTGCTCCGCAGCCGCCGGTGGCGAGGAAGCCTGCTCCGCCAAAGCCCATGCCAAGCACACAGCCTGGTCAGCCGCAGCAAGTTGCACCGGCTCCCGAGAAAGCACCGGCCCAGCCTCTGCAGGCAGCTGTACCGGCACCAACCCCGATACCGGCGCCCGCACCGGCGCCAAGTATGTCGACCGCGTCAGCCCCCGCACCAACGGCGCCGAAGAGCCTCCCAACTCCTGCTGTCAGTGCGCCTCCAACGATAGCAACGCCTGATCCGCTGTTCACCGAAGGACAAAGGGTGACGGTTCTGCCGAACCCGGGAGCGCCTCTCCAAAAAGTCTCTCTCCTGAAGGATGCTGAAGGGACAAAGCCAGGTCCGGCCATTCCTCCTGGAACCGCCTTCACGATTCTCGATGGTGACTTGCAGGAGCGCGGGTGGGTCTACTACGTGCGAAGCGATTACGGCACCAAAGGATGGCTTGCGGAAAAACAGTTGAAACGGAAGCCCTGACACATTCATCAGCGATCCGCATAGAGTTCTAGCACAGGGGGCGGCGGCACACATTCTGTGCTGCCGCCCCCTGTGCTATACTGCGCCCGTTTAATATCCATTTACACTCGGCAGACAGAAAGCGAACGAGCCCCATGCGCGCTGTGATTTTCGATTTCGACGGAGTCATTGCCGACACCGAGCCCCTACACTTCGAAGGGCTGCGCCGAACACTCGCCGCCATCGGCATTCCGTTGACTGAATCCGATTACTATGCAAACTATCTCGGCTTCGATGATCGAGGCTGCATCCTGGAAGCGCTGCGCGTGAACCACCGCCCGGCAACTGACACGATCGTACAAGACCTGATGCAAAAAAAAGCTGTCGCCTACCTGGCGTCGATCCGGGACCACCTCGTCATTTTCCCCGGCGTCAGAGAGTTTGTCGAAGAAGCCGCGGCAGCCTATCCCATTGCCATCGCCTCCGGCGCATTACGGCCTGAAATCGAATTAATCCTGGAACAAGCCGGTCTCAGAAAAGCATTCCGCCACATCACGAGCGCGGAGGACGTGACCAGGAGCAAGCCCAATCCCGAACCGTTCCTGCATGCGCTGGCCGGCTTGAACCGGCAACAGATCTCCTCCACGCTGGCGCCGAACAACTGCCTGGTCATCGAGGATTCGCTCCCCGGCATCAGAGCAGCCAAAGCGGCGGGGATGAAAGTGCTGGCCGTCACCAACACGCACACCGTGCAAGACCTGCACGAAGCCGACGCGATCAGCCCCAACTTGCGCGAGACCCGGCTCGCTGAACTCCGAACCCGCCTATGGCCATTATGAACGCTGCTGACGCGCAAGCCTACTGTACGGCCTATACCAAGAAGAGCGGCAGCAACTTCTATTACTCGTTTCTGTTTCTGCCCAAAGCCAAACGCAACGCCATGTACACGGTCTATGCCTTCTGCAAAGCGGTGGACAGCGCCGTCGATGAACCGCCGGCCAACAGCAACCCGAAAGAAGAGCTCCGGCGCTGGCGCTACGAACTGGAAGCCGCATACGGCGGCAGCCCCTCTTTTCCCATCGCCGTCAGCCTCTCGCACCACGTCAAAGCGCTTTCGATCCCCAAAGCCTATTTCGACGAACTGCTCAACGGCGTCGAGATGGATCTCTTCCACAATCGCTATCTCACGTTCGACGAATTGTCGCTCTACTGTTACCGCGTCGCGTCCGTTGTGGGCTTGATTTGCCTGCATATCTTCGGCGTCACCTCGCCCCGCGCGCAAGACTATGCGGTGTCGCTCGGCATGGCCTTCCAATTGACCAATATCCTGCGCGATATCGGCGTCGACGTGGACGAAGGCCGCATTTATCTTCCGCTCAACGATCTGCGCGCCTGTAACTGCCCGGAAGAAGCCCTGCTGACCAAAACCTATTCCACGGAATTCACGGCGCTGATGAAACAGGAGGCCACCCGGGCCCATGAGTATTATGCAAAAGCCCATGCCGCTCTCGCCTCGCTGTCACCGTCTGAACGCCGGTTCCTCACGGTCGCGGAAATCATGCGCGGGATTTACAGCCGCATCTTGAAAGAGATCGAACGATCCGGCTATCGGGTCTTTGGGCCGCGTATCAGCCTGTCCACCAGCCATCGGCTGGCCATCGCATTGGGGATTTGGTTTCGCTCCCGATTCTCGTGACCACTCAGAGTCCACCCACCGTACTCATTCTAGGCGCCGGCTTGACGGGACTGACGGCGGCCTATTTCCTTTGCGAACAGGGATATCGTGTCACCCTGCTGGACCATCCCAGCTGGCAAGATGGGTATGGAACCGACCCGGTCGATGCGGCGCCGATGCTCTTCGGGTGCCACCAGAAAACGCAGACCCTGCTCCGCTCGCTCGAACAGAGCGAAACTATCAGACCGGACGCGACGATTCCTCTCGAGTTCCGGCTGCCCGATGGACATATTGAGGCCTATCGATCCACTCATCTCCCAGGCGCGCTCCAATGGATGACCAGCCTCTTCGGCTTCCATGGTCTGGCCTGGCATGACCGCTGGAATCTCTTTTCTCATCTCGAACAGATTTGGGAGCAGGCCGCGTCCCTTCCCACAGACTTGAACAGCCGGCTTGCAGACGAATGGCTGGCGTCGATTGGACAAAGTCAGGAGGCCCGCGAACGTATCTGGAGCCCGCTTACTCAATGGTTGACCGGCAATGCCTTGGGACGCCTCTCCGCCGCCGTCTTTGTGCGGCAGCTGTCGACCATCTTTCTCGGACACACGATGGATGCCAGGCTCACATGCCTGCATGGATCCATCGGAGACCGCTTCATCGCTCCCATGAAAGGGGCGATGGAAAAGCATAGCGCCACGATTCTGCCCCAGATACAGCTACCGGACGTTCGATTCGGGCAGGATGGTATCAGCGGCATCCGGCTGACCGATGGCTCCCAGCTGCAGGCCCAATGGTACGTCGCCGCTCTCTCCCATCTGAAGTTGCCGGCCCTGCTGCCGGAGCGCCTGCTGACACGGTATGCCTATTTCGCACAACTCGGCGAACTGCAAACCTTGCCTGAGATTGCCGTCCGGTTTTCCGGCCGCGCCACGGTGGCACATCCACGGCTGCTCTTGCTGGCCGGTCGGCCATTTCACCAGCTCACCATCACCTCCCACGGACCTGACACACTCCGGTACCGGCTGTCGGTGATTAGCCATCCGCCGCTTATGGAATCGGGCGATGAAGAGCTGACCACTCTGGGACGCGCCGAACTTCGCACACTGCTCCCGGACATCAACCATGACACACTGTCATTCGAGGGAATCTCCCGTCAGGACCAGGCTGCGCTGTCACTCAATCCTGGCGCGGCCTTACTCCGGCCGATTCAGAAGAGTCCGGTGAACAATCTGGTGATCGCCGGTGCCTGGACCGACACAGGCTGGCCCGCCAATATCGAAAGTGCGATCGTCAGCGCCGCGCGTTGCGCAGAAATTATTGCAGGCAAGCAGTCGATCGCCTGACCCGCATGGTTTATGGCAGTTCACCACAAAATCATCTGGACGCCTGTTCCTAGTGAAGCGTATCTCGTGAATCCCGCTTCGCCGGCTCCGCGAAGCGAGCGTGAAGCGCAGGACAGAAAGAGAGTGCCTTCCCTCTTTGTTTGCGAGATACGCTTCACCAGCGACGGCGAGGAAATACGAGCGACGGAAAAGATAGCACCGCATCGACATGCGTGCCGGCTAAAACTCATAGCCCTTCAAATAGCACAGATCCTCGAACCGCTCGCCGCGCAGATAGTTCGCGATCACCGTCCATTCGCCCCGAGCATCCCGCATCGCAACATACCGATGATTATCCACAATGAACGGCTGAACGGTGAAGACCATATTCAGGGCAGGACTCCCCTTACTTGACTCTGAAGACATCGGAAGCGCGTTCAGCGGGTACCTGCCTCCCGTACGCTCGAACTTGTCGCGAGTCGCCAACAAAGGCGCCATATCCTGCCAGGAAAGCTGTTCCACAACGTGGCTGTCGGCAGGAAACACATACAAGCTGTCGCTCGGCGCGCCCTTCATGCAGAACGTCGCCTTGATCACCAGGTCCTTTATCCCATCGTTGTCCAGATCCAGCAGCGCCTGGTCGAGACTGGCACAGTGCCTCGTCTTCGGCCCCTGCCCCTTCAACTCAACCGGTCTCCATTCCACCATCTTGAATACTTCAGAGTCGGGCGTCGGCCGTTCTCCAAACAACGCCGCCACTTTCCTGCAAAAAGACTGATCTTTCCACGCGGCCACATCCACGGAAGCCGCCGACACCAGCGCAGGCACACTCAACAGGCCCAGCAGACCGAGGAGACCCGGCCAGCCTCTGAAGCGCAGCCCCCCGTTTCTCCGATGTCCCGGCTCAAACGTCCATAGCCACATTGACAACACCACCCTGCCTTTCTAAGATACCGTGAATTTTCGTCTGGGGTTATTCAACCATGACGCTCACGCCGTTCCAAGAACTTGCGAAATCTCTTCACAACTGCCAGCGCTGCAAACTGGCTAAGCTCGGACGGAGCCAGGTCGTCTTTGGAGTCGGCAACCCGCATGCGAGCATCATGTTCGTCGGTGAAGCGCCGGGCGCCAATGAAGACCTCAAAGGGGAACCGTTCGTCGGCGCGGCCGGAAAGATCCTGAACGATCTGCTGGCCTCGGCCAACCTCTCACGCGATCAGATTTATATCGCCAACGTGATCAAGTGCCGTCCGCCGGACAATCGCGATCCTGAACCGGACGAGGTCGATACCTGCAAACCATTCCTGATGCAGCAGATTCAAATGATCCGGCCCAAGCTCGTCTGCACCTTGGGCAACTGGGCGACCCAGACGCTCCTGGAACGCAAAGTGGGAATTACGAAAGTGAAGGCGCAGGCCTTCTACATGAAGGACTTCGTCCTCTTCCCGCTCCTGCACCCGGCCGCCGCCCTGCACCAAGGCAACCTGCTCGATACGCTGAAGGAAGACTTCAAGAAGCTGAAAGAATTTCTGGATCGGAACACCAAACCGGCCGAACCCACCAGCGCTGCCTCACCAGCCGCCCCAACGTTGCAAATCGATCCGCCGCAGCCGGCGCAGATGGATTTGTTCGGATAGTTGGGCCGCTTGCTCCCGCGAGGGGTTACGCTGCATAGCCTTGCCGCCGCTTGGCTGTGCAACTCGTTCCGTTCTGGATTCCATCCGAACGGAACTTCGAACAGTGCTCGCCATCGCCTCCGGCGACCGCAGCGACTGGCCATGCAACCCCTCACAAGTCGCAGTCAGCCCAACCATCCTCACTTGATGGAAAAGATAACCACTTCCCTTACTTCAAATGCTGAAGCTGCCCGTTGCTTGTAAATCAATGGCCTTACCGCTATTCTTACGAAGCGAATGGCTCGCAGATTGATGCCCCGCCAACGAGGTGACCATGCCTTCAGCGAAAGAACAGATCGCCAAAATCCTTCAAGACCAGCCAGACGACAGCTCCTACGATGAGATTCTTCGGGAACTCGCCTTTGCGCGCATGATCGAACGAGGACTAGCTGACTCCGATGCAGGGCGAACAATCAGTCACGAAGAGATGGGGCGCCGCATCAAGACATGGCGGAGCTGATCTGGACAGCTAAAGCTGAACGATGGCTGCGCGACATCCACGACTACATCGCACAAGGTAACCCTGCCGCCGCAACCAGCACCGTCGAAGCGCTCTACCAGAAGGCTGAAATCCTTCGAGAGTTCCCTGAATCAGGCTACCGTTACTGGCAGCAACCAAATCGACACATTCGCATCCTCCTTCACGGACACTACCGAATCGCGTATGTGATCAAGAGTCCAGCAGTGATCAATATACTCGGGGTCTTCCATGGAGCACTCAATATCGACCGCTACTTGCTATAGACCCCACACGTATATCGACCCGCCCCAACTGGGTAGATGGATTGGTTCGGCTCATAACTCGCACATTTTTTCTCTCTCACGTCATAGAGTGACACTTTTGAAATCAGCAGCCCAGAGGAAGGCCTCGAATGGAATGGCGGGCAGCTCCGGCTTCGCCATGATGCGATGGAGTAAGACTGCAAATAAGCGTTTCACTGTTCCCCGTGCGCCTTGCCGGACCAGAAGAACGGCGCGCAGCACCTGGTTTGGCAACTGGACTGGCATCTGACGCCATAGCGAACCCTCTGTGCCCATTCTTTCCATTCGAGGCTTGGTTACAATGGACTTACTTTGGGCACGGTGCTACGGTTACAGTGCTATATGGGTGATGCTGGCCCGACGCCCCTCACTTTCACGTTAGCAGTCAACACTATGTCGCCTGTGCAACTCTTGGATCTCCTCACCGGCCTGTTTCCCGAGTTTAGGGACGTGTGGGATGACGAAGACAACAACTTCTACCGAACTGGCGATGACTTTACGGCTCATGGGATTTGTGCCGAATTCAGCCACTTCTACATCGAATGCGGGGCGACAGCTAATCCGGGCACACTTGCAAAGCTCTTTCAAGTAATTGAGGAGCAGATCGTCGCGGATCCTAACGACCAGGATCCAGTCGCCAATGCGGTTTGCACCTGCTTTCTTGAAAACATAGCTCAGTTGCCCGCTGGCGAAAGGAGCATCCCATTTATGGGGCCAGAGAGTCGCAAGTTCTTCGCACATTGGCATTTTGAGCGCTAACAGCACGTTGTTGACTGACGCTTACACCTCGCCGCTACGCGCTGAACGCGGCGTTGGAAAACGCAAACGTTAGGCACATGCCAAACACCGTTACCCGTCTCGGCATCGGCGCACTCATCATTCTTACGGCGGCAAGCCCCACCGCGTATGCGGTGTGCCTGGACCCGGAGACACTGCTGTCTGGCTACCAGATCCCCCTCAACAAGGAAATCCAATCCGCCGAGGTTATTGCCATAGGCACGGTCACTAACAAGCAGGCCCTCCATGAAGACTCAAGCGATTCCGTAGATATAACGGGTTACATCTACACAGTTCAGATATTTCGACAACTCAAAGGTCGTGCGCCTCAGATCATTGGCCTGAGGGCTGAGAATGACTCCAGCCGATATTCTGTGGAAGTTGGAGAGAAGCATCTGCTCTTCCTGAGCAAGGAGGGACAGTACTTCATCGCCAATAGCTGCGGTAACTCGTCTGCGCTGCCCGCAGGTGATGCCATGCTAAAGAAGGTGGAAGCTACGATGGCGGGGCGCACTGATGTGCGCCATAACACTGGAGAATCCATCAGGGTCAGTTCTTGACCTAGCAGGCTGTTGACAAACCCTCTTCTCCTCCCGTCACAGATGTGATAAGAGGACGCTTCATCAGGAGGAGTCTTCCTATGATGGGTACAGCCGATCCCCAGCCATCGATGTTTTACCACATCAATTTGGAGCAGTACGTGACCGCCGATCATCCGATGCGGAAGATTCGGCCGTTGATCGACACGGCGCGGATTCGAGCGCTCTGCGCGCCGCTGTATGCCGACATCGGTCGCCCGTCGATTCCGCCGGAGCAACTGTTCCTGGCCCTCCTGGGCGGGTATCTGCTGGGCGTCACCTCGGAGCGAGCCTTGGTGCGCGAGCTGACGGGGAACCTGGTGCTCCGTTGGTTTGTGGGCTTGGATTTGGATCAGTTGCCGTGGGATCACTCCACGTTCTCGCAGAACCGGAAGCGGCGGTTTACCGAGAGCGGGCTGCTCGAACGATTGTTTGATGAGACGGTGGCCCTGGCCATTAAACGGAAGCTGGTCTCTCACCATACGACGCTGGACGGCACGCTGGTGCAAGCCAATGCCTCACACAAGAGCTTTGTCCCCATGGACGTGTTCCTGACGCCAGCGGAATACAACCGCCGGATTCGATCTCTGGATGCAGGGCTGGAGCCGGATCAGGATCCAGGCAATCCCACCGTCACGTTTCGTGGAGAACGGCGCTCGAACCAGACGCATGTCTCGACGACCGATCCTGATGCCAAGTTGGCCAACAAAGGCAATGGGACCGCGGCCATGGTCGGCTACACCGTGAACGGTCTGATGGAGAATCGGCATCGGCTGTTGCTCGGGATCAATGTGGCGTCGTTTCGCGGGCCAGCCTCCGAGACGGACGGCGGGCGGGAGTTGCTGGATCGGTTTCATGCGACGCACGATGTTCGGATTCAGACCGTGGGGGCGGACAAGGGGTATTTTGCGCAGCCGTTTTTGACCGCCCTGTTTCGGCGGCGCATTCGGCCCCACATTGCGGCCAAGACGACAGGACGGGAGGCGGTGCATCAGCGGGTGCGACGGCTGAGCCGGACCGTGGGCTATCGGCGCTCGCAACGGGCGCGCAAAAAGATCGAAGAACTCTGGGGGGAGGCGAAATGCTGGCACGGCTTCCGGCGCTTTCAGCGGCGGGGGCTCCTGCAGGTCCGGGACGAGGCCTATCTGATGGGCTGGTTGTTGAATCTGAAGCGACTGGCGAACATATGCCCGGCACCAGCCTAGGGGCACACGGGAACTGGGGCTGTGCGGAGGGAGGAGAGAGCAGGTGAAGGACGACTCACCTGCCATGACAGACGGACCAATCACTCAACAGAAGCCTGCATGGTACAGCCGTGACGGTGATCCAGTTTCAAAAGGCTCGTTTGTCAACAGCCTG
>FRDC01001513.1_pt1 | contig 74720 bp, 71 predicted proteins | sample 1106171 | NCBI WGS metagenome assembly FRDC01 (sample SAMEA3930566, study PRJEB13176) | freshwater metagenome | biome: Drinking water system; feature: drinking water; material: water | place: Singapore | collected 2014-12-20 | reverse complement strand
GCTGCATAGGTGAGGCCGGAAGAGAAGGTGGTGGTGGCGACCCACGTCGGTACCCCACCAACGAGGGCAAGGGTTTGGCCGTTGGTGCCCGCAGAGGTGGTGGCGAGTCTGTTGGTGCCATTGCCGAGGAGGAGGGTGTTGGCTTGGAGGTTTGCCCAGCCGGTGCCGCCGTTGGCTATAGGGAGAATACCAGACACATCAGCAGCAAGGTCAATGAGTGCGGTTGCGACTGCTCCGGCAGTTGCTTTGAGGAAGCCGGTGAGAGAGCCTATTGAGAGAGACCCAAAGAATGCTTGAGTGGAGGAAGCGTATGAGGCAGAGAGGTTGGTGGTGGAGGCGTTGGTGAGTGTCGTCTTCCCTGTCAAGACGGCGGTCGCAGTGTTCGGGTCGAAGTAGTATTCGGCGGAGGTGGTGGCGGTGGAGCCGATGGCAACGACGTCAGAGGAGTTGTTCGGGTAGTTGATGAGGGTGCCGGCAACCTGTGAGGTGGTGGTGGACCAGGAGCCACCACCAGAGCCGCCGCCCGTTGAGTCAGTGCCCCAGACAGGGACGCCGCCAACCACCTTCAAGACTTCTCCGGTGGCACCAATACCAAGCTTCGTGAGTATCGTACTGTTTGATGCGTACAGGATGTCGCCGGTGGTGTATGACGCTTGGCCAGTACCCCCACGCGTGGCAGCGAGGGTACCGATGGTATCGTCGATGGCAATACCCAATGATGAGGTGGCGAACTGCAGCCACGTGTTCCCTGCTCCACCAATTAAGAGTGACGAGGAGGCGACGGAGGTGAGGCCGGTGCCACCACGGGTGGGTGCAAGACTGCCACTCCATGAAGGAGTGAGGGTGAAGGTACCTGAGGAGTTGGTGATGGAGAGTCCTATGTTGGTGTCAGAGGAGGTGGCGAGGGTGATGGCACCCGTTTGAGCTGAACCAAATGAGTGTTGGAGGGAGGAGAGACCATTGTTAATAGATGAGGTGGCAACACCAATCCATCCCCCATTGAGGAAGGCCAAGACTTGGCCGGCAGTGCCGGTGAAGAGGTTGTTCGAGGTCGAGGCCACGGTGAGGGTGAGGTCGCCGCCGATGACGGAGCGGCTCCCGGTGACGGAGAGTGCTGAGTTGGCTGAAGAGACCGTGCCGGTGGCGACGGAGCCAATCGTCGTGACACCACTCGCGTTGGTGTAGTAGGCGAGGCCGGAGACAGAGAGACCTGAGGAGGTGGCGATTCTATACTTGTCGGTGAGTGAGAGGGTGCCGGAGGAGCCGCCGACTAAGGCACCGAAGGTACCTGAGTATGAGAGGCCATCACCAATTGAGGCTGAAGTGGTACCCACACTGGAGAGTGCGTTCGTGCCGTTGCCGTATAAGAGTTGGGAGGAGGTGAAGGAGGTGGCGCCGGTGCCACCCTTGTCGATGCCGAGGGTGCCAGCGATGGTGGCGAGCGTTGAGGTGGCGGCACTGTATACCCTGCCGAGTGAGTCGAGGGCGAGGCCGCCTAAGGAGAGACCGTTCAATGAGAGTGTGCCGAAGAATCCTTGGGTGGAGGAGGCATAGGTGGATGAGAAGTTGGTTGAGGAGGCGTTCGTGAGTGTGGTCTTGCCAGTGAGCACTGCCGTGAGTGTGTTGGGGTCGAAGTAGTATTCAGCGGAGGTGGTGGCAGAGGAGCCGATGACCACCACGTCAGTTGAGTTGTTCGGGTAGTTGATGAGAGTGCCGGCAACCTGTGAGGTGGAGGTGGACCAGCTTCCGCCACCAGAGCCGCCTGAACCTAAGCTTAACCACCCGCCAGAGCTATTTTTAAACTCAAGTGTACCGCCGTTGTCACGGAAGCCGTAGCCAGAGGAGCCGTTGGTGTCACCGAAGTTGAGGTATCGATTTGCGCCAGAGAGGATGAGGTCGCCGTATACATCAAGCTGCGCGAGTGGTGATGAGGTGGCAACACCCACACGACCGTTAGAGCTGATGAATATCGTTGAGGTGCCAGAGAGTGTGGTGCCGGTCGATTCGTAGAATGGGAGGAAGCCTGCGGTGGCAGACGAGACCGTGCCAGAGCCAGAGCCTGAACCAATGCCTGAGGTACCCGAGATGGACCCACCGGTGATGGTGGGGTTAACGAGGGTGACGTTCTCTAAGCGATCAATGCGCTGTGAGGGTGCGAAGGTTTGGGTGGATACCACTGAAGACGATGGTGTGCCTGAGTATGGAATTGACTGTGTGCGTGACGAGTACACCAGTATTTCACCGCGCAACGTGTTTTCGAGTTGTTCGAGGCGAGCACTGAACTCAGTTGGTGAGATGCCTGAGTATGTGATGGACTTGGTGATTTCTTGGATGACGGGGGTGCGTTCAACGATGCGCTCGACGGTGCGGGTATGTGTTGTAAGCGATGAAGACGAAGAGGTGGCGACGGTTCTTGGTGCAACAGGCGGTACCGAAGCATACGGCACAGGTGGCGAGTCTTCACCAAACAAACGTTCCCATGCACGGTGGACACGAGAAAAAAATGACGACGGGGGTACAAAATTCGGAGTCGTAGATTTTATCCCCGACTGTGTCACCTGCGAAAAACTTTCGAGCACAGCTGCAAGCGACGATACACCAGAGGCACCTGAACCCAACGCAATAGCTGACGCGGCAAGAGTTATTGCGAGTAAGAAGCTAATTGCTCTTAGAAGGAGCGGACTCACCGTGTTGCCTTGATTTGATTTTTTATATTCAAGCTTTCGTTCCCTATGTAGTTCGTCTCGCCGAACACTCTCGACAAGTGTCACGACTTTGATAAATCTGATGAGTGATTTTTCATTAATGAACCATGTGTGTCCAACTTTCTTTCCAGTAATTTTCCCTTCTCGTGCAAGACGTGCAATATAATCTGGAGAATATCCAAATTTTTCTCCGGCCTCTAATGAGGAGAGTAGTGTGTCGGATCCAATAATTTCAGGCATGAGGGATTATACCCTTAGTATAGTAGCTATATCGCCAAAACAGATAAGCTAATTCTCGTAGTCCTGTGTATAAATCAAAAACGTAAATCAAAACTATTGACCAATATTTTTTAAGTAATCAAAACCAGAATTATAAAATTCAGCAATCGAATTGAGTAAAAGATCCAAGAAATTTCGGATCAGCTGCACTCCTGCAGCAAAAAAATCTTCAAAGTATTCAAAAATCATTTCAAAATCTGTCTCAAATGAAAAACTCGTTGAAGCGAGAAGTGGAGAATTACTGTATGACCATTGTGACGTGAGAAAGAGTACCGACGGAAGTATGATGAGGAAAGCAACGAGAGTCACTGCTGCGCTCAGTTTTATAGAAAATACAACAGTTGATGGTGCATTTTTTACAACGTGTTGAGTTTGTTGGTTAGAAACAGCGGTGGTCATATTTGGTGCCCTCCTAACGACTCGAATTTCTTCTTTTTTTGTTGTTCGTTCAGACGAAATATCTATAGAACTCGTGTTTTTATTTACATATATCTTTTGTCCGAGATTTTTGTTAACTTCTTGCGATTTATCTTTTTCTAAAAGGGTTGGCGTTAAAGTTTCGGTGTCTTCTAAGTATTTTACCTCACCCCATGCCGCGAGCGACTGAGGAGTGCCTTCGCGGTGCTTTATTGAATTAAGCGGATACGTACGGCTCGCTGCTACCGCGCTTACCGCAGGCTGTGCTGCGGCAACGAGCCCTGCGTGCGCGCGGACGAGTGCATCGTCTACGTACCAACTTCTGCCAATCCGGATTGCTGGTACCTTTTGTGTCCGTACGAGCTGGCCGACGTAGTCCTTAGCGTACCCTGTCACTTCGGCAGCTCGCTTAGACGAGATGTATTTTTTACCTTGTATTTCAAGCTCATCCACGTCTTTATTGTAATAGAGATAATGACCGTTCGACTACTCTATCCCCAGTTGTGTATTGATTAACTCCGTCAATTTTTGTGGGTTGGCCGAGCCCTTACTCTCCTTCATGCCTTGGCCAATAAGGTACTGAAGGGCTGCCGCCTTGCCTGCCTTGTATTCTGCAACTACGTGGGGGTGAGCAGCGAGTATGGTGGTGACTAACGCAGGGAGAGCGCTTGGGTCGAGGGTGGCTGCTTTGACTCCGGTCACGATGGCATTTTTCGCTTGCGGCGAGTGTATGTCCCCCCTCTGGTAGGCGACCACGGTTTCGACGAACAGCGCTTCGTTCGGCAACCACGACGACTCAGTCTTCCTCTTCCCTGCGATGTCATTGAGTATGAAGTTTGCTGCTGCTTTGAGTGCCTCGGTGTTTGGTAATTCCTTTGCTACGCGATCAAAAAATTGTGACAGCTCAAAGTCGCCGACCAACTGATCAACATCTTGTGTTTGTAAAAATCCTAAACTACTGAGACGCGCGCGCTTCTCCTGCGGCAACTCGGGCAGCGAACTCATCAGTGCCTCGTGCGAAAATTCAGAGACGCGAGACAAACGGAGCTTCGTGATGTCAGGCTCAGGGAAGTAGCGGTAGTCGTGCGAGTTTTCTTTGAGGCGTTGGGAGAATGTTTTTTGTCCGCCCTCGTCCCACCCACGCGTCTCCTGCACCACCTTCCCTCCCGCGTCGAGGAGTGCGCTCTGGCGAGCAATTTCAAACGTGATGGCTCGCTCAACCGAGCGAAATGAATTTAAGTTTTTCACCTCAACCTTGGTACCGAACTGCTCAGTCGGACTGACGGAAATATTGGCTTCGACGCGCATCTCCCCTTTTTCCATGTTCGCCTCTGACACACCCAGGGTTCGCAGGAGGAGTTGCAGCTCACGTGCAAACTGCGCGGCGGTCGTGGCGTCGTGGATCACTGGCTCGGTCACGAGCTCCATCAGGGGAACGCCCGCGCGGTTGTAGTCGATGAGACTGTATTCCCCTCCCTCGTGCTGACTCCGCGCTGTGTCTTCCTCAAGGTGTATGCGCGTGAGTGCGACGTCAACGAGCGACCCGCCGGACACGAGCGGGTATTGGTACTGACTAATTTGGTACCCCTTGGGCAAGTCAGGGTAGAAATAATTTTTCCTATCAAACTCGGTGTAGTCAGCGATGGTGCCGCCAAGCGCTGTGCCGACGCGAAGCACGTGGTGGACCGCCCGCTTGTTCACGACCGGGAGCGTCCCTGGGTGCGCGAGGCAGACCGGGCAAATGTGCGTGTTCGGCTCGGCTGCGTGCGGGTCATTCGCCGAGCGGCAAAACATTTTTGTCTTGGTCTTGAGCTCAGCGTGTATCTCTAAACCAATGGTGGGAGTGTAGGTAGCCACTACCTACATCATAGGCACACTGGCGCTATTTTGCAAAAAGCTGACGACCGCGTACTCAGCGGCGTCTAGCTGTTCCTCATCGAGGATGGAGACAGGGACCACTACTGGCGCCACCGTTTGTAGTGCATCAAGCTTTTCGCGGACCACCTCGGGCGACACCTCATCAGTTTTAGTCAGGAAGACGATCTCGGGTTTTGTAGAGAGCATCTCGTCATACCGAGACAGTTCAGAGCGAATGCCTTGGTACGCAGCTACCACGTCGGCATGCTCAACCGAGACACAGTGGAGGAGAATGCGCGTACGCTTCAGGTGTCTGAGGAATGCGTGGCCGAGGCCCTTCCCCTCCGCGGCACCCTCTATTAAACCGGGGATATCTGCCATGACGTAGCCGTTGAAAACGCCGAGGTGCGGCTCGAGCGTGGTGAAGGCGTATGCGGCTACTTTCGACCGAGTCTTGGTAAATGCATTCAAAATACTCGACTTGCCTGCATTCGGAAGTCCCACTAATCCGACGTCAGCAATAATTTGCAACTCAACACGGAGCGTGCCCTGCTCGCCCGCGCTACCGTTTGTTGCCTGTGTCGGGTACTGATTGGTTGAGGATTTATATTCAGCATTTCCCAAACCTCCGCGTCCTCCACGAAAGGCAACGATTTCCTGCCCGTCTTCCAAAAGCTCCCACACCTCGCCGGTTGTTTCGTTTACCACGCGCGCACCGATGGGCAGGTCAATGGTTCGACTCTTCCCTCCCCTCCCTTCCATCTTGTTGCGTGAACCGTCATGGCCCCGCTCTGCTTTAAACTCGGGTGCTCCGCGGTAGCGCATTAAGATGTTGAGGTCGCGAATTGCACGGAGGATAATGTCTCCGCCCTTACCTCCGTTCCCGCCTGAGGGCCCGCCGAACTCTTTACCCTTTTCATGCAACCAGCGGACAACGCCACTTCCCCCGCGCCCCGCTTCTGCTCGCAGTACTATTTCGTCAACAAAAGCCATCGCCTATTGATATCTTATTTAAAGAAAAAGTCGAGCACCCACAGAGTGGCGGTAATAATGAGGCTGCCCAAGAGCGCAGCAATAAATTGCTCGGGTAACGTGCCGCTGATGGAGAAGCCGTCAATGAACGACGCCACGAACAGGAGCATACCTGCGTTGACCACAAACGTGAAGAGACCGAGCGTCAGTATTTGCAACGGGAGCGCAATGAGGAGCACGAGCGGCTTCAGGGTAATGTTGATGATACCGAGGATGAGCGCGGCAATGGCCGCCGCGTACACGCTGTCAACCACAAACCCAGCGACATACTGCGTGGCGACGAGAAGTGCAAATATAGTCCCTAAAAAGCGCGCGACCAAGCTCATGCATGTACTATACCACCTCCTACCCTACGATGCGCCAACCCGCCTCGAGGAGTGGCTCCGCCTTTTTCAACTTCATTTCGCGCGTTTCTTTTCCATCCGTTATTTTCACCACGTCGTTGCGGCCACGCTTTTTGAATGATTCATCACGCATGAGTGCCGCGGGGGCAGCGACTGGCGCCGCGCCTATCTTAGGGATAGCCTCGACCACGAGTGTTGTTAAGTTTTCTTCAAGACCGCGGAACAGGCGAAGCCCCTCTTTCCGGTACTCAATAAACGGGTCGCGTCCACCGTACGAACGCAGGTTCACCGACGAGCGGAGGTAGTCCATCGTCTCTAGGTGCTCAATCCACAACATGTCGTGCGCCTGGAGGAGAATGCGCCGTAGCGACTCAGCGAGTGCTTCCTTTCCGAGCTCTTGTTCTTTAGCCTCGAGGAGCGGCATCACCTTCTCGTCGCCTCCAATAACTTCGCGCGCGGCCTGCACCACGTCGTCTGCCCCTCCAGTGAGGACTGTGGTGCGCCGCCCATAGACCGTGCGCCGCTGATGGTTCAACACATCGTCAAACCCAAGCACATGCTTGCGCGCGTCGAAGTTCACGCCCTCAATTTTTTCCTGCGCACTTTCGAGGGAGCGGGTGATTAATTTGTTTTGTATCGGCTCGTCTTCGGGGATACCCAGGCGGCCCATGAGGCCCTTCACTGCTCCGGAGGCGAAAATGCGCATCAGCTTGTCTTCGAGCGAGACGAAAAATTGTGTCTCTCCGGGGTCGCCTTGGCGACCTGAGCGGCCACGCAGCTGGTTGTCGATTCTTCGCGCATCGTGTCGCTCAGTACCGAGGACGAAGAGTCCACCAAGCCGACGCACCTCTTCTGCTGCCTCAGGGGTCGTCGGGTTACCGCCGAGCTTGATGTCAACACCTCTGCCTGCCATGTTGGTCGCTATAGTCACTGCCCCTCTCTTCCCCGCCTGAGCAATAATTTCACCTTCACGCTCATGGTTTTTCGCATTTAAGAGTTCATGGGGAATGCCGGCGTGGCGCAGTGCGGCCGAAAGTCGCTCGTTCGTCTCTATTGAGGTAGTACCAATAAGCACTGGTTGCCCCGCCTTGTGGTGCTCGGCAACGCGCTTTGCAATCGCAGCAAACTTCCCTTGCTCGGTTTGAAAAATGAGGTCGTCTTTATCAACCCGAGCGACCGGCTTGTTGGTGGGAATTGCGACGACATCGAGGTTGTACACTGAGCGAAACTCCTCCTGACTTGTCATGCCGGTACCGGTCATGCCTGCAGTCTTGTCGTACATGCGGAAGTAGTTTTGAAATGTCACGCTCGCGTACGTTTGACTCTCGCGCTGGATGGACAGTCCTTCCTTTGCTTCTATTGCTTGGTGGAGCCCTTCACCCCAGCGCCTCCCTGGCTGCAGGCGTCCGGTAAACTCGTCAACAATAACGATCGCGCCGTCTTTAACCACGTACTCTTTGTCTTTAGTGAAAAGCGCGCGTGCCTTCACTGCGGCATCGAGGTGGTGCGCGTACTTTACGCCACCTTCTGCGTACATATTGTCGATCCCGAGCTTCTTCTCTGCCTTTTCTATTCCTGTTTCAGTGACCTGTACGGCGTGCTGCTTTTCGTCGACGGTATAGTCAGTGCTGGGGACTAACGATTGGGCAATGTCAGCAAATGAGTAGTAGAGGTTTTCAGAGTCGCGCACCGGGCCAGAAATAATGAGCGGCGTGCGTGCCTCGTCTATTAATATAGAGTCGACCTCGTCGATGATGGCGAAGTGGTGGCCTCCCTCTTCCTTTGACCGCTGCCGTAACTCACTCTTCTGGTACACCAAGTGGTCGCGGAGGTAGTCGAAGCCAAATTCATTGTTCGTACCGTACGTAATGTCGGCACGGTAGGCCTCACCACGCGCTGCGGGGCGCAAAAATTCATACACAACTTTAAAACTGCCTTCTCGGTCTCGCTCGCGGTCGAGCGCCTCGCCCTCCGAAGCCTTGGCGAAGGACGGGTCGTAGGCGTATGATGATTCGTGATTGATAACGCCAACCGTAAGTCCCAGTGCGTGGTAAATTTGCCCCATCCACACGGCATCGCGCCGCGCAAGGTAGTCGTTGACGGTAATGACGTGCACACCCTTTCCCACAAGCGCATTGAGGTACACCGGGAGTGTGGCAACCAGCGTCTTACCCTCCCCGGTCCTCATCTCTGCAATGCCGCGGTGGTGTAACACGTAGCCGCCAATGAGCTGCACGTCGTAGTGACGCTCGTTCAACGTCCGCCGAGACGCCTCACGTACGGCAGCAAACGCTTCAGGCAAGAGGCTGTCGAGTGACTCTCCGTCCAACAGTCGCTTTTTAAACTCAACAGTTTTTGCCCGAAGGGCGTCGTCAGAGAGTGCCGTGAACGTAGGTTCGAGCTCGTTGATGCGCGGCACCAAACGCTCCCCTGCTTTCAAGAGAGGGCTTTGCGAGTGGATAAACTTGGATAAAAAGTTCATGCCTAAAGGACAGTTTACCCCCACACCTACTTTGAATCTAGTGCACTCACTGTAGTATTTATGTCGTAGGTGTGGGGGTATAGCAACTTAGGCAAAAAAACAAAAAAGACCCCGGGCAGCGGGGTCTTTTTTGTTTGAAGCGAGACTATCGTCGGCGCTTCTTTGAAGCTTTTCGCTTCGGTGCTTTGCGTTTTGCAGCTTTCTTAGCTGGTTTGCGCTTTGCAGCTTTTCTTTTCTTTGCCATAGATTTTTATTTTTATTTCAAGAACAATGTATTACCGGATAACAATGTGCTTGCTTCAACCGCTCGACCCAACATGATGTTGTAGTGCGTTGCAGTACAAGCTATTTTCATTATGCGCTGTATTCACGCACACACAACACAAAAAAATAATGCGTGTGGATAACTTCCACACGCAAAAAATTTTCGTTCGTGATTTTTCTGTGAAAAAATTTTTTGTTCTCTCCTCTGTGCGACTGACGGGCGCGAGCTCCAAGAAGATCTTATATGAGTGCTGCCGCCAGCCGCACGCAAGAGACAACAGTATCAGAATAGCATTTAGAGAGCCGTTTGAAAATCGAGTGTGTGAGCAGAAACGAAAAAGCCCCTTGCGGGGCTCTATCGTAGATCTTTCGGAGCTGACAGCGCAAACCATCAGCACTCACTTGGGAATCCTAGCATGGGGCTCAAATTATTGCAAGGGCCTGCCTGCCTGTATGTCTTCAATGTACGCCTGGCCTTGTTCAGCAAACTCTGGGTTCAAACGCATTGCCTCGCGGAGGGCCTCAACGGCTTCTCCGCGGCGCCCTGCCTCCAAGTACGCACCAGCGAGCTGCAGTTGGTATTGGAAGTTGGTGGGGTCCTGCGCGACAAACGCGCGCGCCGTTTCGACGATGCGCTCAAAGTTGCGTGTGTCAATGTACGCTTGGAAAAGGATGAGCTCGGGCGGAGTCGTCGTTTCGAAGCGCTCGAGAAGTAGTTGGTCAGCTGCAGCAGTTTGCCCCGCGCGGAGCAGTGTTGCAGCATAGTACACGCGCGCAGTGTCGTACTCAGGTTCAAGCTCAAACGCCTCTTTGAAAAGCGCGAGCCCGCGTGCGCCATCGCCCCGATCAAACGCAAGCGCCGCGCGTTCAAAGTAAATGGTCTGCTTCGTCGGTGACAACTCGTGCGCGCGGTCAAGCGTTGCCGCCGCGCCGGCGGTGTCGCCAATGGCCCGAAGGAACGAACCGTAAAATACCTGCAGTCGTGCATCGTTCGGTGTGCGATCAACCTCCTGCTGAAATACCTCTCGTGCGTAGAGCGCTATGTCGTTTCGCACTTCTTCAGTCGAGAGTGACAAGAGGTTGGGGTTTCTGATTTGCGACGCGAAGTACAAGAGCTGCTCGTGCGCTTCCTGTCTGCCGAGTCCTGATGGCCCTATTGTTTTTTTAAATGATTCAAAATTACTACTAATGCCGCCCTCTTGCGGCTTCAGTGCGTCAATGAGATTGTTTGCCCGAGCAATACCCGGCACGTGCGCACCATACAGAACAAAGACCAGTGCCACGAGTACTACCCCCGCCACGCCTGAAGACACTCCTGGTGAAAGGTTTGTGTCCTTCCCTATCGTTGGTGCCTGCTCAGTCGTGCGCGCGGTGAGGTACCCTAACACCGAGAAGAACATGACGTAGCTCATGAGGTTGTCGAACACGAAGAGGTTGTGACACGCGTAGCCCGCTAGTAGTCCCGTAACGACCGCGCGCTCAACCATCGAGAAAGTAGTGCCCTTCCGCCACAGGTACCAGAGCGCGATACCGAAGAATGAGAGGTAGAGGACGAGTGCCGGCAAGCCGCCCGCAATGAGCCAGTCAAAGAAGATGTTGTGTGCGCGGTCAAACCACGGCTCCTGTCCGTAGAGCGACGGGCGGTAGTATTTATTGAACACGTAGTTGAACCCTTCCTGCCCCCACCCAAAGATCGGTCGCTCTTTAAAGCCTTCAAGCGCCATGCTCCATATGGTGAAGCGCGTGGTGCCCTCAGCAAGAGAGATGGAGGCAATGCGCGTTAGGATGTCATTCTCGCGGACAAAGCTCGTGTCTTTGACCAGGAAGAACGCACCAGCCACCACCACCAGTGCTACGGCAATGCCCGCTCCAATGCGCCGGAGGTGCGGCTGCTCCTTTGACAAAAAGACCATGATGAGTCCGGTGACGAGCAACCCGCCGACAAGCCCTAAGAGGGTACCGCGCGTCCCTGCGTAGATAATCATTGCAACCTGAAGCACAAGCGCGACCAGTAACAGAAGTTGCGCCCACCGTGCCTTTGTCCACTTCAGTAATACAAAGAGCGAGAGGAAGACGTGGAAGAGCATGTAGACCGCAAGGTACGTCGCGTTGCCGAACGTTGCGTCAACGCGGACACCACCTTGGTTAATAGTGGTCCAGCCCATGAGTTGCGTCACCCCGTAGAGTGACAGGAGAACTGACGCGACAATAGAGGTGGTGAAGAATCGTCGCCACAACTCTTCGGTCTTCATAACTGAGGTGAGGACGAGGAAGTACGCGCCGAAGTGGAGGAGCGAGATGTACCCCTCCATCCGCTCAAAGTTAGACCAAAATGCCTTTGACGGATTTTCCGCCAACACCGTCGCCACGCCAAGCCACACCAGGAAGGCGCCGAGCGCGTACAGGAGCGCCGACTTCTTTGGCCGCACAGACGGGTCACGAAGCGCAAGGACGATCCAGAGCGCGAACACAATCTCAACAATAATCCTAAACGTAAAGTTCTTCCCGGTAATAAACGGGAAGAAAAAGTCGTTCGCCACAATAAACGGTATAAAAAGAACGGCAAACAGCCCCGCATAGACCCCCCACCGAAGCATCTCATTCATACGTACGACTATACCATACACACCACCTTATTTTACGTAATACATTCCTTGTTTATAAATAGCATTAATTCCATCAACACCTAAAATTTCATAGGGGGATTTTTTTAGAAGATTCTGTGCCGAGGTAAGTGACTCGGAACTCACCAAAGCTCGATACTGACTCATCTCGCCACCAAGCCACTGAACTACCTCTACAGCGGCAAGCGTGTGTCCTAATGGATTCCAGTGTCCGTCGCACCAATAGGAGAAGAGTGGGCTAGGAAGGTTCTGAGTCGTACGGTAATTGCGGAAGCTGTCTTCGAGTCCAAGAAACGGAATACCGAGATGTAACGCTGCCGCTTCAAGACGACGCTCAGGCTCGTGTGGGTCAATATCCTGCGGGAGTTGAGCGCCGCCAAATCGGTCACTCAGTGAGCGACGCGAGTCATTCGAATAAGATAAGTAACTTGGCACAGAGACTATAACCAACCCAGCTCCCGCAGCCTCGACTGAGGCTTTGAGTTGACTCAATGCTACTTCAGTAATCTGCCACGACACTTCAATGTCCTCCCCTCCTGTGTGCGTGGGTGCATACAGAGCAACCTGCTCGCGAGAAACTTCTTCGGGACGCGCTCTCCGAAAAGCCTCCCGATCGATTGCGTTTTTGATCAAGAGGCATGTTCTACATTGTTCGCGAATAAACGAACGTAGGATGTGGTTACCCGCTGTTGAATAAAAATTGGTGGGAAATGAAACGATACCATCAATAACCTCGCCGCACGATTTAGTTACAGTCCCATTAGCTGCACGACTTCCTCGACAATTGTTGTCATCGACGTCATTCTCTGCAAAAAAAGCAAGAATAACGAGTTGTGGGTTCAGTGGGGAACCAAATTTTTCGAATACCGCTAACTCACCGACGGTTCCGAATGACGAGCGTCCGAGGTTTGCGACAGGAATACCGAGGAGAGACTCAAGCATAGCTGAAAAATGCTGATTGTCTCCCACTTGGAGGGCTTCCATGTAAGAGTCGCCGAGCACGACAATTGGTTGATCACCCTCCCATTCTTCGTCACGAAATCCGTGGCTGTTGGTTGAGGCTGCAACCGAGAAACACGCTGACTCACTTCGTGAGACTTGGTTAGGTTTACGGAGAAATGCGATGTCTGGGTCAGCCATAAGCGCAAGTTCTTTAGTGATTCCGGTGACTGAGGTTGGGAGGAAGCGTAACCCAATTTCAACTAATATTATCCCCAAGGCTAACGAAATGACGACGGCAAACACGTTACCTAAAATAGGTTTAATCGGCTCCATGAGTGTCTTCGAGTGTTAACACGCTGTGTGCGGGTTGATCTTTTTTTAATAACAAGTAGGACCCGATGGCCAGTGCATCCATGTGGGTATTCATGAAGCAGCGGTACGAATCTTCGGGAGAACAGACGATGGGCTCTCCACGGACGTTGAACGAGGTGTTCACAATGACGCCGTACCCCGTTTCTTTTTTAAATGCTGAAATAAGGGCATGGTAGAGTGGGTTCGTCTTCTTCGACACTGACTGTAACCGTGCGGAGTAGTCGAGGTGGGTAATCGACGGTATGTCGGAGCGAAGGTGGTACAGCTTCTCCTTCCAGGCGAGGTGCTCGTACCCTTCGGGCTCGGGCTTCCTCCGCTCACGCACAACCGGCGCAGTAAAGAGCATGTACGGGGAGTGGCGGTCGAATTCGAAGTAATCGCCAATATCTTCCTCCAATACTGATGGCGCGAACGGACGGAACCCTTCGCGGAATTTAATACTGAGGTTTAATTTTTTCTGCATGTTCGGGTTTCGTGGGTCGGCAAGAATTGACCGCGCGCCTAAGGCGCGCGGTCCCCACTCCATCCTCCCCTGGTGCCACCCCACAATTGTTCCCGCTGCCAACAGGTGGGCCACCTCACGAACGAGCTCGTCCTCGCTCTCGGTCTTTTTCCATACCGCACCGAGATGCCCTAGCGCAACTTCAATTTCTGCATCTGACCAGGACGGGCCGAGGTATGATCCGTCCATAGCATCGGGAGTATGCGGAGTGAGCCGTTCAGCACCAAAGTAGAGGTGGTGGACAGCGAGTGCTGCCCCGAGGGCGCCGCCGGCATCTCCCGCTGCCGGCTGAACCCACACATCATCAAAAATCTTCTCGCGAAGGATGACGCTGTTACCAACGCAGTTGAGTGCAACACCCCCTGCCATGACCAAGTGCTTCGCCCCGGTGAGCGTACGCGCGTGTCGTGCCATACGGACCATCGCCTCTTCGCACACCTCTTGAATCGCAAGCGCGAGATCACAGTGCTCAGTACGCAGTTCCTCAGACTCACTCCGTCGCGCCATGCCAAACAGTGTCTGCCACTTTCGCTCATTAATCATCGTAAGTCCCGCTGCGTAGTTGAAATACTCTTGATGTAGAAAGATCGAGCCGTCTTCCTTGAGCGAGATTAGTTTCTCAAGAATCGTCTGCTTAAATGCCGCTACTGCGTCACTTCCGTGAGTCCCGTAGGGCGCGAGACCCATCAACTTGTACTCACCTGAGTTCACCTTAAACCCTAGGTAGCGCGTAAAGGCACTATAGAGGAGACCGAGCGAGTGCGGGAAGTGGAGCTCTTTGATGTTTTTGATGTGGCGCCCATTGCCCTGCATGATGGAGGCAGTCGCCCACTCCCCTACCCCATCAATAGTGAGGATTGCCGACTCAGCAAAGGGCGAGGGGTAGAACGCGCTCGCCGCATGCGAGAGGTGGTGCTCTGAAAAGAGGAGCGGGCATGCCACCGCGTTGTACGCCCCTACTTTCTTGAGCTCACGCCTGAGCGTGTCTTCGAGAAACAACTTTTCCTTAACCCACACTGTCATTGATGAAATGAATTGCGAAAGTCCGCGCGGGGTATAGAGCAAAATAGTCTCAAGTAGACGTTCAAACTTGATGAGCGGTTTATCATAAAACACAATTGCCGACACCTCAGAGAGGGCAACGCCCCCCTCCTTGAGGCAGTAGCTGACTGCCTTGTGAGGAAATGAAGAGTCGTGCTTCTTTCGAGTAAAACGCTCTTCGTGCGCCGCTGCCACTATGGCACCGTCCACAACAAGCGCTGCTGCCGAATCGTGATAATACGCACTAATACCCAGGACGATGCTCTTCTTTGGTTGATCTACCATGGTTTTTTAAAATGCTCTGCCTCGTAGACCCGCTCGACGGGCGTGTAGTAGGACTCACGCCCTAACGGATCAAAAAAATGTGTGGTAAGTTTGCGTTCGATAGCTCGGTAGAAGTACCCATACGGAATTACCATGATGATAAATATGAAACCGAGCGCGAGGTTGCTGATCGTAGTTCCTACGGTGCGTGCTATGAACTCGAAGGCGCGCACCACCGGAAGGAGGACCGTAGGGCGCGCTATAAGCACACCAACCATCAGTATGACGACCCAGACAAAGAATGACCGTGCAGTAACAACCGAAAGCACGAGACTGAGGAGGATAAGAGGGAGAGCTCGCCGAAGGTCCATGGGCTTTAAAAAATAGTGTAGATGAAGGGGGCAACTGCCGAGTGGCTCGAGAAAATAATGAGGAGGCCCGCCGCAAGAACGACCAGGATGATCGGCGTGAGGAACCACTTACCGCGTTCACGGACGAAGAGCCACAAATTTTTCATATCTAAACTATACCCGAAACAAAGGCGTCCCACAATCACACCTCGCAACCATTTCAAGAGCGCGCTAGTATAAAGCGCATATGCTTCGTAAGGCTAAAGAACAGCTTTATCGCCTACTTCGGTGGTTACAGCTGTACCTAAAGACCGACATGGTGTATGCGGCTCATGGTGGCCTTTGGCTGACCGTAGGTCAGGCACTGTCGGCACTTTCAGCCTTCGCATTGGCAATTGCCTTTGCAAACTTCGTGGAGCCGGAAAAGTATGGAAATTATAAATACATCCTCTCACTAGCGGGTATTATCGGTACATTAACACTGACCGGCCTTGGGACAGCCGTAGCACGAGCTGCTGCTCGTGGTTACAGAGGTACCTTGCGGTACGCGTTCCGCATCGCGCTCAAGTGGTCTGCAGCAATGGTTGTTGTATCGGCAACGATTAGTACTTACTACTTTCTCCAGGGCAATACATTCCTCGGAATTTCGCTTTTAATGATTGGCGCAACAACACCAATTATCGCTGCATGTTCGTTCTATCGGCCCTTTCTTATGGGTGCCCGAGAATTTAAACGTGCTGCACTGTACGGATCTCTACACAGTGCAGTACCGGCGATTAGCGTACTAATTGGAATTGCCATCAAAGCACCTGTCCTTTTGTTAATAATCGCCTATCTGGCCTCTTCTGCAGCCACCTGTATCATACTCTATCTCCGCGCTTCAGCAGACACTGAAGGCAACGTAGACCCGGACACTGAGCATATTGCCAAACATCTGTCAGTGATGAGTATTATATCAACTGTCGCCACAAAACTCGACGCGATTTTATTATTCCAACTTCTCGGCGGTACGCAACTTGCGGTGTTTGCGTTCGCTATCGCTATTCCTGATATTATTCGAGGATCATTTAAAAACCTCGCCACCCTCGCGATGCCAAAGTTTGTAGGAAAAACAAAAGCGCAGCTCAAGAGAAGTGTCTTTACAAAATCAATACTCATTTTCATAGTGGCCTCTACTATAACCGGGGCATACATCGTTGCCGCTCCGTACATTTTCGATATCTTTTTTCCTATGTATCAGGAGTCTATCATCTACTCTCAAGTGTACGCCGTGACGGTTCTCTTCACGCTTATATTATCTACAGCTTATTTTGACGTTCAAAAAGGTATTAAGGAGCGATACATACTGAATATTTTTTCCTCAATCATCACGGCCATTACTGCCGCTGGTGGTATCTACTTGTTTGGTTTATGGGGTGCTATCGGGGCTCGAATTGTGGCGCGCGCACTCATTGCAGGCATGTCTACCCTTCTCATTGCCCGACATTAAATTAAGCCTTCTCGTTTCCTAAATAGTTGCAGAATGGCTTCATAGTCTTCGGGGGTGTTAACTTCTCTATTTTCAAAATCGTACTTCAAGGTATTGACGCAATACCCCCGCTGAATGAGCCGGAGTTGCTCAACGTCCTCCACCGCTTCAAGTCCTTCACGGGGAAGCGAGCCATACATTTCAAGCAACTCTCGGCGTATGACAAGCGCGCCGGTTGCGCTGTAATACTGAACTGATTCGCCCGATTTGTTGTATGGTATCGGCGACCTTGAAAGGTAAAGGATGCGATTGTTATTGTCGGTAACTACCTTACCGACACTTGGATCATTAACAAATGCAGGATCGATTTTAAAAGAAGGCACTACGGCATCACAGACAGTATTAGTCAGCATGCACTCAATTGAATCATCGATCACTGAAGCGGGATACAGGGGACCGTCTCCCCATATCACTACTACAATGTCAGGAACAAAGTCAGTAAATAGTTTCGTAACCTCAGCGGCAGCTTCAGTTCCATTCTTGGTTGCAGAGGTCCAGCGAATTACCCGTGCGCCAAAAGAATTTGCCTCTCGCTCGATGTCGTCAGAGTCGGTCGCCACCACCAGGGCGTCAAGTTTTTGAGCAGCTACCGAGCGTTCGTACGTTCGACGAATTAACGTTTTTCCAGCAAGATCTTTGAGCATCTTCCTTGGCACACGCGTCGAACCGATGCGGGCAGGAATGACCCCGAGAACTCGCTGGACAGGTTGTGTAGTCATGTATTAATTTCCTACGATACGCTCCAAGGTCGTATTAATATCTCCAGCACCAGCACTTACTCGGTCTCGACGCTCCTTCAATACCCAATCCGGTGTGTGATACGCCCCGAGAAGTTGAGTATATACGTCTCCTTTGTCGATGTCTATAAGGGTAGCGAGGTTGTCGGTATCTAATCGATTAATATTTATAAAGTCGGTCTTTAATATACACACCGGCAATCCTGTCTCTAGCGTTTCGTCGAGAAAACCAGAGTAGACGCCGGCCACCACATCACACTGTCGCAGCGCTTCATCTCGCTGTGATGATTCCATAAGTATCAACTGCGGACTATGACGCTGAGCCTCGGGAACATATTTGGTAACTTGCATTTCAGCATTTATCTGCTCTACAGAACCGCGCAGCATAAGCAAGATTTGTATCCTGCCATCCGTAAGCATCGCGTCAACGTAGGGCATAACCTGATGCGATGTTGTCGTAACCTCGCAAGGCATGAGTACGACCAGAGGGTTCTTGTCACCCTCGGCCATCGACCTCTGTACCGTCATTGGTGTTGCCGGGGTGAACGAACGACCGCCAACCTGTATGCGCTCCTGGTGCGCAGCAAAGAATGGACTAATTTCCTGTACACGCCGCAACCAGTACCTATTCCAGGTGTAATACATGGTAGGAAATACATACACCGACGGTGGTTCGGTAAAAAGGCCCGTCAGGTACCCGAAATTCGAGTGCTGAAAAACATAAGTAGGAATACCCGCTTCTTCACAGGCAATCATAAGTTCAGGAATGTATCGAAAGTCATCAACCGAAAGGTAGGTGGTGACCCCTAAGAATCTGAAGAGCGCTCTGAACATCGGAATACTGCTCCGGCTCTCTTCTGCACGAAGCACTGTCTTGATGATCAGGGAGCGTACAAAGTCCTGCTCCTCCTCAGTAAACAGTCTGAGGTCGAGGGTGGCGACTAATCGCTGCGCTTTTCGACGAGCGCCGAGCGAGCTTGTTAGTCGTGCCAACGTAGCGACTGCTTCGCGGTACATACCGACCCGACGATACCGAATGATGTTGCGGAAGAAAGCCGCCATGGTGGTGATGTGAAAAAGCTCAACAAACAAAACACTCCGTTCCTTCAAAGCTACATAGATAGTACGCAACCGAGGGTTGGGAAACGGAGAAGCATTGAGGAAGTCTGAAGAAAATATGAGTACTACCGGCGCACCAAAACGCGCCGCGACGACACCTATGCCCGAGACAAGCACAACAATCGCGTCAAAAAAACCGAGGCGCAGTCGGGATATAATCCCGTGTCGAGGTGTAATTTCATCGACGTAAGACGAAAAATTTTTACTCTTGCTGAATATCTCAATCTGGGTGAAGAGGTAAAACTGCTGCATCGACCACAGCGAATAGGCGCCCCGCATAAAATACTCGCGGAGCGGTTTCCCATCACTCATTAGTGAGTTAACTTTTGCAAGAAGGTCTACGGTATATCGTCGATCAGGAGCCTTCACCATACAATGGCTAGTATAGCAGGGACACCGAAATCGAGTGTAGTATGGTCACATGCGCAGCATATTAAAAAACCTCTGGCACGCTATCTTTTCATACCCACAACGATCAATTGGGGTGTCTAGTCATTCGTATGATGAGTATTGGGAAGCGCGGGGACGAACGGAGGTTCGCATTTCGCCATGGCAGAAAGAACGTACCGAAATCATGCTTCGACTAATACACGAGGGTCAGAGCGCTGCTTTTACCGTTGTCGACGTCGGCTGCGGAGACGGTGCCGTACTTCAATATATTCGCGAAGCACATCCGTTCATGAAAGGCGTCGGGGTTGATTTTTCAGAAACGGTCCTCGACCGAGTCAAACAATCCGGATTTGAGACAGAGTTACTTGATGTTTCTAACCCTCTCTCTGTTACTATTCCGCGAGCAGATTACGTGGTACTTTTCGAAGTCATCGAGCATATCCGCGACTCAGAGGTGCTCATCGAAAAGAGTCTCGCAAGCGCAACAAAAGGAGTATGTATATCGATACCCAATTCAGGGTATTTCACTAATCGCCTCCGACTTCTTTTTGGGAAATTTCCAATGCAGTGGGTAGTCCACCCTACTGAGCATTTGCGCTTTTGGACACTGCGTGACGTGCACTGGTGGCTCACAGCACTTGGTTGGAGGCAACGCGCAGAAGTGTACACCTATCAAGGTATCCCGATCCTCAAGTCTTTGTTGCCCTCGTGGTTCGCAGCAGGGATAGTGCTGTATATTACGTCCTAGTCCATATGGTATCGAGATATTCGCACCAAGAGTGGTAAATAATTTGGTGGACTTCCTGAACCCGGGCGGTTTCGGCCGAGGGAACGGTGATCTTACAATCAACGGGGTACTGAGTGTTTTGTCCCTTTTCTCCCGTCAGGAGTACAGTGCGCATATCCTGCTTCCTTGCCTGCTCTGCTGCAGCCACGATGTTAGGTGACTTCCCGCTCGTGGAGATAAGCACCAGTGCGTCACCAGGGTCGCCAAGTGCTTCTACTTGGCGCCTAAACACATCCTCGTACCCGTAGTCATTGGCTAGTGCCGTGAGCGTCGAGGTATCGGTCGTCAGCGCCTGAGCCCGGAAGGGGGGACGTTCAGTCGTGTACCGACCTACCAGCTCAGCAGCGAAATGTTGTGCATCAGCCGCAGAGCCTCCGTTACCACAGATAAGTATCTTTTTACCGTTCTTAAGCGTCTGGGCAAGTATACGCCCACCCTGCTCAATAGTGGGAAGAAGTGTGTCTGCGGTCTTTTCAACAGCAGTACGATGTCGTGCAAATGCTTCTTTGAAAACCATATAATTAGACGAGAGTGGGGCGTTTAATAACGGTTACCCCGCGCTGTTGAACCACATCACCCGCACAGAGGTTAGCGAAACGAATAGACTCTTCTATATCCCCTGTCTCGGCGAACCGTACCACGAGTGCAGAGAAAAAACTATCGCCAGCTCCTGATGTGTCTTTCACTTCAACGACATTAGGAATGGGAAACTTCTTCCCGTTGAATTCGACTGAGTCCCCTCCTTTAGTACAAATGAGTCGTTTGAGAAGGTACTGAGGGATAGGTAGCGAGCGTTCCAATTCAAACTGATTAATTTTTATATACGCAGCACCCTTGAGAAACCCACTGACAGGTTTCTTGGTGTCAACAAACACAAGCGGATGGTTACTGCAAATGTGCCGTATATCTTCTCGCGTAAGAAAGCCTTTATCATAATCTGAAACTGCCACAATGTCGTATTTTTTCAAGTTGATTTTATGTATATTGATGCGATCGATTGGGGTATCTGCGTCAACGCGCATGAAAGCTTGATTCGAAGAGTTGTGCATGTATCGAGTCTTAGTGACGCTCTGCCAGTTATTGTTTGTGATGAGTACACAGTTTTTGTATATAGCGCGCACGTTTCTGTGGACATTTTTTGCCATGCCAGGGTTATGGGTCGTTGACGCTATCTGAAGTACAGGCACCGGAATATCAGGCGCTAAGCGACGGGCAGCGCAATAGACGAAAACGTCTTTACAGCTGTCCCCGATGACCAATATTTTTTTCATGGAAGGGTGAGGGATGGGGCAAGATGGAGCTCGTCAAATGACAGCGTCTGCGTCAGCGGCGGCTTGTTAAACATCGTAAGAATGGCATTCGCCACATCAACCTTAGTTGGGTAATACGCTTCGGTAAGAGCTGGTGATGTCGGGCACGGAACGCTGGGGCAGGAAAGGGCGATCGGCGCTTTAGGCAACAATCCCCTCTTTGCCATTGCTGCAATAACGTCGGAACCGACTGAAAATTCAACATTGGTTGTATCGACGCAGAGTAACTGTCCAGTTTTTTGAAGTGATCGCTCTACAGTTGCATAATCAACTGGGTTGATAGTCACCAGGTCGATAAGCTCAACATCGACCACTCCTTGAACAAGTTCGACCGCCTCGCGCGCGGCGAGTAGCCCGTCACCATAGGAAACAATAGTTAGCTGTTTACCTTCTTTCACCACGTGAGCTTTATCGAGAGGGTATGCATACAGCTCTTCTGAAACTGGACCTTTCAATTTATACAACCACCTTGGCTCAAGAATAATGACCGGGTTAGGGTCGCGTACTGCGGCCACAAGCAACCCCTTGGCCATGTATGGTGACGATGGAATCACCACCTTCACACCAATAGCCGAACCGAAAAGGCCGTAGAGCGACTGAGTGTGCTGAGGACCATTACCCCACTGACGCCCTACCGCAATGCGAAATACAATTGACACGGGGTTACCGCCACCAAACATATAATTCCACTTCCCCGCCTGCGTAAAAATTTGGTCAGCGGCAAAGAGGGCGAACTCCACCCGCCCATGGTGAACTATCGGCTTCATGCCGCTGAGGGCAGCGCCGACCGCCATGCCGGTAACCGAATTTTCAGACACTGGCACATCGAGCACACGATCGCTGTACAAGTCTTTCAGCCCCGCTGTTGTTCCGTCGGCGCCATTTTTATACGAAACACCCTCACCGAGAACGACTACTGACGGGTCCTCTTTGAGGAGCTGCTCGGTCGCTTCCCGCAGGGCTTCAGTGTAGGAGAGGATGCGCGGTTCACTCATAGACGTGGGTGTAGAGACTATCTTTGTGAGGATACGGAGCTTGTTTCGCAAAGTCAATACTCGCCTCGACCTCAGCGACAACGTCCTGCTCGAGGGCACTGACCCGCCCTTCTGTGACTCCTCTACCGAGCATATGGTTTCGTAGTTTAGCGAGAGCGTCTTCCCTGGTTCGTGTTTCCAACACGTCGTCTTTACGACAACTTTCATCAAAAATGGGCGCGCTGTGGGCCATATGTCGGAATGTAATACACTCCAACACTGCCGGCCCCTCCCCGGCCCTTACTGACGCCACTAGGGTGGCGGCCTTTGCCCGCACGTCGAAATAGTCATTACCGTCTGCCCTTTCATATCGAGCGCCCAGTCCCCTAACAATGGTCTGCGAGTCATGTCCTGCAGCACGCCGGTCAGTGAGCGTCGAGTTAACAGCGAAGAGATTATTCTCTACGACCAAGAGGAGTGGAAGTTTGAACAGGCCCGCAAGGTTGATTGTCTCGGTTACTGCCCCCTCTTCAAAAGCTCCATCGCCAATGAAGGCAGTGGTAATGTGCGGTCGATGATTGAACTTCTGCTCAAACGCAACGCCGGCTGCGAGCGGTACGACGCTCCCGAGAATGGGTGTTGAGCCCACAAAGTTGACCGTTTTATCGATCATGTGCATCGAACCTCCTTTGCCGTGCGATGACCCTGCTTCCTTGCCCAATAGCTCGCTTACCATTCGTTTCAGGTCTCCTCCCTTCGCTAGGTAGTGCCCGTGCGAGCGATGATTCCCAAGCATTTTATCCTCGAGTGTGAGGCAATCAGCCACACCGCACGCCACCGCTTCTTGCCCGATGTAGAAGTGGATGAAACTCATGATCTTATTTTTGAGGTAGAAATCAGCAATTTTTTCTTCCGCTACCCGAAGAAGATACATCTTCCGGTATGCACTCATAAGCTCAGTTTCTGAAAGTAGTTGACTCGTCATAGGTCGATCATGATGCGGTTTGCCTTCCCGTCTCGCATAAGCTGTATTGCGTTGTTGAGGTTGTCGAGTGTCGTACGGTGAGTAATGAGGTGGTTAATATCGAGCGTACCGTCGCGATACAGTGCAAGGTAACGAGGAATATCCCGCGTAGGAGCAAACCCTCCTCCCTGGGTCGCTCGAATACTCTTCCCCTCGCCGTCAAATAAATGCTTTGCGTTCTGTATGACGATCGACTCGCCAGGGGAGGGCTGACCAATCATAATATACCGTCCTCCTCCGGCAAGGTACGGCAGCGACCCCTCCACTGCACGAGCGCTGCCCGACGTTTCAATAATGACGTGCGCGTCTTTCGCTCCGTACCGCTTCTCCAAACATTCGCCAATATCTTCTTTTAAGATATTAATAAAAAGGTCAGCGCCCAGCGCTTCTGCCGCGCCTCGCTTGCTGTCGTGGATATCAGTCACGATGACGGCACCTGCCTTTGCTATACGCGCTGCCTTGACGACCGCAGCGCCAAGACCGCCGAACCCGACCACCAAGACCCGCTCACCCTCGCGTACTTGCGCCTCCGTAAAGACAGCACCCAGCGCAGTCGAGAGGCCACACCCAAGGAGCGCGCACACATCGTCGGGTATATCGTGAGGTACCGAGGTCACGCGGTTCTCTGAGACGATGGTGTATTCACTAAAAGTTGTGACCTTTCCACTCCGTATTTCCTTCCCGTTAAATGTGTATGAAGGAAAGTCAGATTCAATACCTTCTCCCTTCTTCCAGTGCAAAATGACCTTATCGCCTTTCTTTACTTCCGAAACATCCGGCCCCACCTCCTCAACAGTGCCACACCCCTCGTGTCCGAGGAGGTGGGGTACGAACTTCGCATTCCCCTTAAACCCCGCGATTTCCTGCAACTGAGCACCACAAATCCCGCTCACCTTCATTTTTACCAACACCTGACCACGCGAGACCGTTCCCAATCCAACCTCGGCGATAGCGAGCGGTTCGTTTATCTGCTCGAGTACAGCCGCTTTCATAGGGCACCTTTCAACTTTGTCACCGTTGACGTGGTTGACAGCTTTTCTCCCTGCTCGTCACGAATGAGCGAGCAGACAACAACCTCTATCGAATCAGGGATGTCGTCAGTTTTTCGAATGTCTTCAACTAAATATTCATTTCCTTTCACTACAATGTCGGGCATGAGTTCGTGAATAAGCGCTGTCGGCCTGAGACCGTCAAAAATAATAACCTCGTCAACATAACGAAGGTTTTCGAGAACAATTTTACGGTGAAGCTCTGAGTGGATTGGCCTCTCCTCACCCTTTAACTCCTTAGTCGAACGATCAGAATTCAAGCCCACCACCAGCTTGTCCCCGAGCGATTTGGCAAATTTCAACAGCTCAATATGCCCGGGGTGTAAGAGGTCAAAGATGCCATTCGCGAAGACCACCTTCGGCTTTTTTTCCTTCTTTTGAGCCATACTTAAAGAAGTATACTTTTTACAGGAGCACTTGGCAAACTAACATATCACAACGAACGCGAGGTAATAAGGTTGTGTAGTTTATCAACTGCATGAGTTACTTGTGCTGTAGTAATTGCCTCTGCTTGGCGGCGTGCCTCGGCATAGTCAAACTCGCGGTTCCTGAGTGGGTGCATGGCTGGCTCTGCATCACCGCGGTTGGAGAGGGCGAGGTGGAACTCGTCCTGGTAGGCTACCCAGTCGGGTGCGGGGCCAAGAATGTCGATGGTTGGAACATCGAAGGCAATTGCAATGTGAAGCGGTCCCGCGTCGACACTAATGAAGAGATTCGCCGACGCAATAAAAGCCTTTAGCTCGTCGAGGGCGAATGCGTTCGATGCGTCGACGACGGTAACGCCGGGCGGGAGCGACTTCAGAACGTTCGATACCTCTTCTGTGTCAGTGGGGCCGCCAATAATAACGACCTTGGCGCCATACGTCTTTTGAACATACTCTGCTACTTCAGCAAAGCGGCTCGCCACCCAATTTTTCGCCTTGTTTCCGCTTGAAGGAAAAATAATAACGATAAAATCCTTGTTGGGCGTAATGCCATGCGTTGTGTAAAAGGCGTTGACGACTGCTCGGGCCCCTTCAGAGTATCCGAGCTTACTGCGGGTGTCGGACGTGACGATCCCGAGAGGTTCGAGAAGAGTGAGGTGCTCCTTTAACATGTTGTATCCTACCCGAAGCGGCAGTGAGACAACGAGAGAACGTAGTGCGTTGAACGAGGCAGTATCATGCAGGCGGTCATACGAAGAGACCGATGCTCCAACCTCGTGGACCACACGGATTGTAATGATATGACGTACGCCCCCAAGGTAGAGCCCAGCGAGTGCGACGGCATTGGCTTGAGGCAACACCGCCACATCAATATGGGCCCGCTTCACGTAGGTAATAAAGTCCCGTACCCCCTCTTCACTGAAGGCGACAAACTCGTCAATGTCATTGTTGTGTGCCAAAAGGTCACGGTAGGCAGCTTTACTCGCGACATAGATGCGCGCCTGCGGGTAGTGTACGCGTACTTGACGAATGAGCGGGGTAATCGCGACTGTGTCGCCCAGTTGCGCCAGCGCGAGGATCATGATGCGCTGACACGTCTTCGGGTCAATGGGCCTGCGTGCACTCACGTGCCAAGGCGAGGTAAGATAGCACAAAGTAACAAGGAGAACTCTTGTAAAAGAATTGCGGACATGCTGAAGCGCGTGGTTCATGGAACATCTCGAAGGTATGTGATAGTATAACAAACAACAGAACTCACTATGCGGGTGCTCGTTACTGGAGGTACTGGCTTTATTGGCTCGAACCTTGCACTTGAGCTTCAGGCGCAGGGACACGACGTCTATATCACCGGCAGCATGCACGAGCAAGAGCTGCCAACGTTTGGTAATCGGATCTTCTACGCGGGTATCGCGGGTATTGACTGGGACGCACTGGGACCCCTCGATGTTGTCTTTCACCAAGGAGCCATCTCTGACACACGGGTACCCAACCGTAAGGAAATCCTCCGCGCTAACTTTGAAACTTCAAAAATTCTTTTCGAGACCGCTGTGGCACACGGCGCCAAACATATAGTCTATGCCTCATCGACGGCCGTCTACGGCACGCTTCCACCCCCCTATCGGGAGAGCGGCCCTGTGGCGCCGCTGACGCCCTATGCTGAGTCGAAAGCACTCCTCGACGAGTACGCTATGGATTTCGCTGTCAAACACCCTGACGTGCGAGTCGTGGGGCTTCGTTACTGCAACGTCTACGGTCCCCGCGAATACCACAAGCGAAAGACTGCGACAATGATTTACCAGTTCGCCCAACAAATGCAGAAGGGCAATCCGAAGCTGTTCGCGAGTGGTGAGCAGCGGCGAGACTACATTTATGTCAAAGATGTCGTGAGTGCGAATCTTCTGGCCCTACATGTATCCCAGAGCGTCGTGGTAAACTGTGGTACCGGCGTTGCCACCAGCTTCAACGACATCGTAACCAATTTGAACGAAGTGCTCGGACTTAACCGTACACCCGACTACATCCCCAACCCCTACGGCGAGCAGTACCAGTCCTACACTGAGTGCGATATGACCTACGCCAAAGAAAAACTAGGGTTCACCCCAACGTTCACCATTACGGAGGGAATCCGCGACTATGCGACGTCGGGCTTCCTTACAACCCCTCCTTTATGAAGCGGAGGGCTATTTTTCTTGATCGCGACGGCACGCTCATGGAAAGTGAGCCGTATCCCACCTCGATTGCGCAGTGCCGGCTCTACCCCTTCACCATTCCCGCCCTCACCCTCCTCTCTGAGGCAGGCTACCGCCTCTTTGTGGTTACTAATCAATCAGGGGTTGCAAGTGGACTCATAAAAGAGTCTGAGGCGCAGACGATCAACGACTCCCTTCGATCCGAGATGTCGAGCGCTGGAGTGATCATCGACGAAATCTTTATGTGCCCACACCACTCGGAAGACGGGTGCGCCTGTCGTAAGCCAGGCATGGAATTTCCCACCCGCGCCCGTGACACCTTTGACCTCGACCTTGCACAATCTTGGAGTATTGGAGACTCTGCCTGCGACATTGAATTGGGGTACAACTTCGGTGGCCGCTCAGTATTAGTAAGAACAGGCAACAGAGGTGCGGACCTGACCGGAAGCAGTCGTCAGCCGTCCTTTATTGCCGACACACTCCTTGAAGCGGCGGAATATATTTGTACACTGCATGCTACTTAACGCGGTAAAGTACTATCCCCTCCTTCTCCTCGATCGGCTCGAGGAACGGATACTTGGTTGCATCAAAGTCCGTATCACCGGCAGAGTCCGACACTACGTAGTCTAGGCGGTACATGAGAAGCGCGTCGTGAAAGTCTTGCTTATAGAATAGTGCGTAATCGGCGATTATCTCTCTTGTAGTATCCTCGATCCATTTCTCAACTTCCTCTCGATCACTCACCTCTGTAAGCCAGGGGTCGTGTGAGTGATAGAAATAATCTTCCCAATCTCGGAAAAAGACGCGCCATATGAGCTCGGGGCGTTCGTCGAGATAGGCAGCAAGTGTCGACGGCGTGACGCCTTGGAATCGAAGGTGCACGAAGAAATTGTGTCGGACGCGCTCTGGCGGAACTCCGACAAACGTGTAGTGCGTGCTGTACGAGTCGCATGACGTTAGTGCAGTAATGAAGAAGTTAAGGTGTTCTACTCTCTCGATCGGCATTACCACACAGGGAGCATCAAGGCTGTTTAAGGTGGAAATGAGAGGTGCATAACGATTAATTCGCGCAAAGTCTTCCATCTGAAACCGATAAGTGGGGAGCGCAGCAACAGCGAATGCTATTGAGAGTCCGATGAGCGACAGTGGCACAAGCGATGCCAGTCGTCCTAGACGTGGTGCAATGTAAAGCGCATACCAACTAATAAGAGATAAATAGACCAGTGGGGTGGTGAATTGCACAAAGTGCTGTGGCCACACGGTACGACCAGTGAGGACTTGTTGGTTCATAGCGCATAATCCAGCAAAGAGAACAGAGGTGAAGAAGATCTGAGGAGCGATCAATGAGAGTTTCGTATGGCGACGAACATCGAAAACAAGGCCTGCGAGCATTACCACAAGTGCCCCGAGCAACACCTTGCTGATGAGAGGGGTGTGGGCGAGAAACATTCCATTCTGAAGCGCATCATACGTGCCGGTACCACCGACCGTTGGAAGTACCGCCATGAGGTGGGGAGTGACAAGCACCATCGATCCCGCCCCCACAGCAAGTAATGTTCCGGCGACGCGCCACTCGCGGAAAAGGAGGGCGACCAGTACGAAGAGACCAAGCGAAGCCGAAGCCATGCCGAAAGCGAAAATATACCCGATGCTTAGCGCTAAAAATATAGAGCTGGGGACACTCCACCACCACCGCTTCTCGAGAACCTGACGAATCGAAAAGAGAAACGAGAATAAAAAGAGCGCGCCAGAAATTGGGTGAACAAGACGTGTCCACACAGAGAGGTACACCTCGCTCGAGGCTCCCGTAACGATAGAGAGGACTTCAGAGAGGTGGGCGAGGTCAAACCCGAGGACGGCGAGCGAGGCCCCGGCAAGTGCAGACAATCGCCGTATGGTAGTAGTAGAGGGCAGTGCAGAAAATACCAACGCGTAGAGAATGAGAAAGAGGAGCGCGGGGAAGACGAACTTACTCGCTACCAGTACCATCGTAAGGGATATACCGAGGAGATGCGCAGGTAGCCAATAGAGGTGCTCGCCGATTGGCGGCATAAGGTTCACCCTACCCTCTTTGTATTCATGCAAAAACGGAGAAGAGACACTTCGATACCCATCCTGAAGCTCCCGGATGCGTGAGAGGTATACTACTTCGTTGTCTTGGTAAAGATATGGGATTCCGTGATATGCTTCGCCGAGTTTCTGTGGCGCAATTAACATCGGTCCGGCAGAGAGGATACCTGCAATAGCAGCGAGCACGAACGCAGCGATATGCCTGCGCGCAAATTGTACCAACATGAGGAGGAGAGGTGAATCCACTCCAGTCATACGCGTCACTATATCATAAGAGGTCTGGGGCAGCGCCTGCACTTCCTTTGCGAAAGATCACGTGCTTGTAGACAAAGTAGGAAACAACAGCAATACCACCTGAAATTAAGATCTGCGACACAAGGTAGTGGACGTGGAAATACTCAACAAACATATACAGCAGCGCAGTATTGACACCAAGGTTGATGAGTCCTACCACTAAATGCGCTGAAGCTTGGAGCGGAACTCGTTGCAAGTGCGGGTCATTAAAGGTCCAGAATTTATGTAACGTAAAGCTTGTTACGAATGCGCAACAAAATGCAATGACACTCGAGGCTAGGTACCATACCTCAAGAACCTCAGTGAGAGCAGAGAGGACCCCAAGAAGCACCAGCGCTGCGGTCCCTCCAGAAATTAAAAACCGTAGCGGCGCGCCAAATTTTTTCAAAGTGGATAGTATGAGCGGCGGTACAAAATGCATACACAGAAAAAACAGTACTCGCACTATAGCATGGGGTACTATGTGCTACAGCGAAGATAACAATATGAACCCACCTGAATTATCGGTTGTGATGCTTGGATACCGGGCAGGAAGAAACTTATACAAGTCCGTTCCGCATATGATCTCTCTGTTGGAAAAAAACGTTCAACAGTATGAGTTAATCCTTGTCGCAAATTACGACACCGCGGCCGATGACACACCCGAGGTGGCAAAAAAATTGGCAACTAAAAATTCTCATATACGGATAACCGTACAACAGAAACAAGGGATGTACGGATGGGATGTTCGAAGCGGTCTTAGTCTTGCTCAAGGAAATTATATCGCGTACGTCGACGGCGATGGGCAGGTTCTTTTTGAGGACATTGTGCGCGCATACGAAACAGCGAAAACGACCGGGAGTGAACTTGTTGTAGCGTATCGTACAAAACGCGGTGACACTGCGTGGCGTTCTTGCATCTCTTTTATTTTTAATATACTTTTACGTCTCTTTTTCCCAAAAGTCCGCACTAAAGATGTTAATGCGAAGCCAAAGCTTTTTACCAGACGAGCGCTCAAGATGCTTGACCTGAAATCAAGCGATTGGTTTATTGATGCAGAGCTCACCATTAAAGCCCATCAAATGAATTTGACAATTAGTGAAATTCCAACAACATTCTACCCACTAGAGGGACGGAAATCTTTTGTTAAACCCTTCACTATCTTCGAATTTTTACGAAACCTGGTGTTGTTCAGGTGCTTTGGTCATGTTCGTTGAATGAATTGCAAAAAGGTAAAAAAAGTCTAAGATGGAGGTTAAATGAGTTTTTGGAAAAATGAGCGGGTCCTCATTACCGGCGGGAGCGGCTTTATTGGCTCACATCTTGCAGACACATTATCGCGAGAAGGTGCTGAAGTAAGCATCACCTCGTGCGGAGAAAGGTCAACCAAACTAAGAGCGAGGGCCGCACAAGAGCATCTTCTGGTACTTCCTGACGAGGCTCGTGCAGAGGAAATAATTCGGAAGGTTAAACCGAGTGTCGTGTTTCACCTTGCGGGTATCGTCAGAAATCCCCGTGCCTCTTCTGAAGATTTTCATAACGTGAACACGCGAGGTACTCAGGAGGTCTTTAACGCATCAAAAAGAGCTGGTGTTAAACACTTCGTAACGCTAGGCTCGGCTCTTGAATATCAAGGCCTCCCTATACCGTGGCGCGAAAATAGTGAAGGGAGGCCTGACTCTCCCTACGGCCAATCCAAACTCGCTGCAACCAAGATACTGGCGTCAGAGGAAGCCTCAGAGACCATAACTACTGTTGCCAGGGCGAGTACTGTTTATGGACCACGCCAAGAGCCAATTATGGCGGTCCCAATTTGGATTAGGGCCTGCCTGAACAGTGAGCCAGTACCCCTCCCCCTAGGAGAACAAAAGGCGGACTTTCTCTTTGTCGAAGATTTAGTACAGGGGTTGTTAAAAATTGCAAATCGGTCCCGTGGCGGGTTCGAAATCATTAACCTCGCCTCGGGACGAGCGACCAATGTACGCACAGCAGCGCGAATTATAAAAGAATATCTGAACCAAAAAAAAGGAAACCAGTATTACCCAGACTCTACAAAACGAATACAGAGACTCTCTATTGAAAAAGCAGAAAGACTCCTGGACTGGAGACCAACGACCACCCTATCTGAAGGCCTGCGAAAGACTAGTGGCTGGTATCGCGACCAGACCATAACGGCAAAAGAAATAAGTGCTGAAGCTTCGGTATCTCCACAGACAGCATGATAGGAGCGTTAAAAAACTTTTTCAAACGGCACCCACGGCTCTACCGGGCGTCAGTATATGTCTTTGGCGGGCAACCTCAATTTACAACTGCACACGACTTTGTAAAAAAGTTTCCTCACAATGCTCTCATTGTAAACGTCGGGTCAGGGCCAAGAAACTTAGGGAGAAACGTTACCAATATCGATATATTTCCCTTTGAAAACGTTGATATTATCGCAGACGCGACAAAACTACCGTTTGAAAACGAGAGTGTTGACGCTGTCGTCTGCGACAATGTACTCGAACATACACCACGACCTCATGATGTAGTGAAGGAAATACTTCGTGTGTTAAAAAAGGATGGCAGAGTATATATCGCGACGCCGTTCGTGATCCCTTACCACTCATCACCTGGTGACTACTACCGATGGAGCGAAGAGGGGTTGCGCGAGCTTCTCAAAGACTTTTCAGAACAGGAACTCAGGGTTCAGTATGGTCCGTCTGCGGCGTTTACGATGGTTCTTTCGGAGTGGTTAGCGCTCCTTCTTTCTTTCAACAGCCAGATACTGTTTACGGTTTGGTACGCGTTTTTTACCGTCGTCACTGCCCCACTTAAACTGTTCGACTATCTCTTAGTTCACTATCGTGGAGCAAAAAATCTCGCTCTCGACCTTTATTTTATTGGTTTAAAGAAGTAAGTGTATTGTATATTGTTTCGCCTCTTTTTTCCCACGAATGCGTCTTCGCGCGCGTGATTGTTTTTGGAAAAGTATCATTCAACACATTCGCAAGAGATTCTGGCGCATCTGGTAAAAAAAAGGAAACGCCTTCACTCTTTAATACACCTCGAAGTGCAGGAACATCAGAAGCGATAATCGGCTTTCTTGAGGCGAGGTAGGCGAAGGCTTTCATGGGCGATGTGTATTGTGCCGCATCGACATCTCTAGCTGAATTTGGCAGCACCAGTACATCTGCTACCGAAAGGACGCGAGGGAGGTCGCGGTACGGTGTTTCAGGTAAAAAAAGTGCTTTGGGATACTTTTTTTGCAGTGACCCTTTTAAAGGCCCTGCGCCAATAAGCACGCATGCAACGTCGTTGGAAACATACTCACTTGCTGCTGCGAACGTGTCAGTGCCTTTTGCTGCATCAATGCGGCCTATGTAAAGCGCCACTTTTTTATCAAGAGGAATGCCGAGCTTTTTTCGTTCTTCGACCATATCAAACGATTGTTGAAATGCCTCAGGGTCAACTGCGTCGTGCGCAACGGTAACTTTTTCTTTCGGAATACCGCGCGCAAGGTACGCGTCACGAAGTCCTTCTGAAATAACAATGAGCTTGTAACAACGTTTAGCAACTATTCGAGAAACAAACGTCGGGCGGGTGTGCGCTTCGTACACTAACTTCCTTCCAAGCAGGAGGTACTGAAGGAGGACGAGGGCATCGCGGGAGTAAATAACATTAGCAGTCCAAAAACTTTTCCGAAGCTTCGCTGCTTCAGAAAACCAGAGTGCTGAAATAATAAACCCGATGGGTCCGAAACGAACCCAATCTGGCGTAGCTAGAGAAGTTAGCACGAAATTGTGTTGCGCGTTATATGCAGTGAAAGGATCCTCGAGAACGGTCGTCTTTCTTCCAGGAATGACAAGCTCTAGCTCTGCTCCCTGTGTCGCCAATGCCTCGCATGTCTTAACGATCTGCACTCCATGTGCCTTTTCGGTAGGCAAACGAACGAAGGCAAGGTAGAGGATGCGCATGTTAGCGATTCCACGTGGGTTTTTTGATAATACCGAGCCGCTTGGTTACTGTATAGAGAACACTCTTGATCGCCATTGCAGCTGACACATGCTTATCCGGCCAAAATGAATACCACTCAGGCATGAGAGGGTGCTTCTGTTCAAGCTTTTCCTGGATGGCATTCGATGCGTACACTCCTTCGAAGAGTAGTACGCGTACCCCCGCATCATTCGAGGCACGAATAAAGGCGCGCGTATCCTTTGGCAGGCAATGACCCTTGAAGGCGCGGCCGTATCGCATGTACGGTCGTCCGTCGAACATAAAATTCACCACCCGTTCAATTGAGGCAAGTTCTTCTTTGTTCGAAGGTGTGCCGATTGCGTTTCCGAATTCATTGACGAAAGCTATGCGCGTCGCATTCCATATATTTGAAAGATATTTGAGTTGTGACGCTTCCTCGGGCGTCCCTTCAAATACTTTATATGCACTCTTTCTCCAGCGAGAGAAAAAAGAAGGTTCGAGTCTCTCGTTTCGCTTCCCAACAACAAAAAAGTATGGGTCTATACACTCTTCAACTGCTTGTTTTTCGTGCAAAAACTCTGGAACGTAAAAGTCAAACGTAAGGTCCTTAAGATGCTGAGGTAATACTGTTGACCGAAGAATCACGGTGCCTTGCGTCTTCTCGAGTGCGTTGAGTGCCTCCTTAATTCGTGCTATGTCTTGGACTCCGTCTTCACTTACTCGGTCCCCAACACAGACAACGAAGCAGGTTGATGGACTGTCGACATCTCGCGGATTGATAATACGTGTAATGCTGGCATAGTCTGGTTCAAACCGCTGATGGTGGTGCGGAGGTTCGGCTGGATCATAAAACGAAACGGCATGCCCCATACGGGACAATGCAATTGCATTCGCTTGCCCAACCCATCCAAAACCAACGATAATAATATGCTCTTTATTCATAGGGTGTTGCTAGCATATGCAATAGCCCTACGTATAATACCAAGTGTTGCTTTTTCTCCAAAAAGTTTCTCGGATAGCGCATGACTCGCGTCACTTATTCGGGAACGTGCCTCAAACGATCGCAAGGTGCTTAAGGCGGAAATAAATTCAGTAACAGTATTAGCAAAGAAAACTTCTTTTTTGTCTTCGAATGGATACGCTCCTATTGCACGGCGGGAGGTGATGGTTGGAACACCTCGGCAGAGAGGCTCGAACACTTTGAGTTGCATACCATGCCCTGCAATCCGCGGGGCAACAACAATATCAGCGGTTGCAAAAACCGTGTCCACGTCTTCTACGTATCCTACATACTGCGTATTGTTTGGTAGACGGTTTGCAAGTTCTGTAGGTAATTTACCTCCAGTGATTGATAGAAGAAACACGCCTGGGAACATCCGTTCAAGTTCGGGCATGAGCTGCTCAATAAGAAATTGAACTGCCTTTACGTTGTGTGGTATGGAATATCGCGACCCCAGAAATACGATGGACACCGGCGAGTGATGCTGAGGTTTATGGCGCTTATTGACAAGATCAGGGAGGGCCCCTGAATGAAGGGTAAAAATCTTACTGCGCGGGCACAGCCAGCGGTATTCCCGCGCTTCTTTTTGAGTGACTGGTAGTAGTACGTCAGCGATCATCACTGAGCGCCATTCAGAAAGAAGTTTGGTGAAGAACTTTAGAAGATTCACGAAAGATATGCCGTCTTCAGAAAGGAAATGGAGTGCTTCAAAGTTATGTGATCGCATCAGAACCGGAATACCGGCACGGCGTGCAAAACGTACTGCAGGCCACAGAAAGTTATACTCAACTACAATCAAATCAGGTTTTTGTTGGGCAATGTCTCGGAATACCGCTTCTTTAAACCGAGGGTCAAAGTACTCATCAGTGGCCCCGTCCCAACGAAAAGGATTAACGATCCGAGCAATCCAATACAGAGCCACGTGCTTCGTATACACCCCTCGTTCAACAAGAACCACCGAGACTCCATAGGCTGATTCTTCTGCAAGAAAACGTTTACTTAGTTGGTCTTCACGTGCCTTCGCCACAATTGAGATGGTTCCGTAGCCCAGTTTTTTTAAAAGGCGGATGACGCCGAGGCGGTTCTGCTCATCAGCGCCCAGCGCAGGAAACGGCGGCGTCGGCATGAGGATAAGAGCTTTTTTCATCGCCACATATCACTTAGAAAGTGCGTTCAAAAGTCGCGCCCATACACGCTCGGTGAGAGAGTACCGCCCGAGCACGAACCCTTTTTTAAATTCAGGGTCAAATGGATAGTCGTGGACCCGAAGATACTCAGCGAGCGGATATTTATATCCTCTATTTTTTATTTCGGGAGTGAGTAACAGAAACTCTTGCACAAACGCAGGATCAAGAAAGGGATACCGCCCCTCTATGCCGTACGCGCCGGAAATGTGTTCCTCTTTTGCAAGGTAATCTCGCTGTGCTCCACCGTAGAAGTTGTACCAGGGAAAGTGAGCGGCAAGGTCGTGAGGGAATTGTCCGGCAAAGGTGCTGTGTGACGCAAGCTTCTTCCCCTCCCTACCGTAGTCAGAAATGATTTCGTCTGCACCCTGCCCCGACAGGTAGATTTTTACGCCGTCATTCTTGGCTATCGAGCAAATGTGAGAGAGGCCGATGGCACCCGGATCTTCCCGAACGTCACGGACTTGGTAGGTGGGATTGATTTCAAAGGTGTGCGGCTCAGCGTGCTTCTTGTTGTACTCACGTGCCTTGAGAATGTTCGCGTAGGTGAGGTCTATGAGGTGCGGTGGGTACTGGAGCAGGCGGTGGCGTTGCGCAAGGATTTCTTTGTTCTCCTCACCGACAATGCTGTATGCCTCAAAGTGGACTTTAAGGTGAGTCATCGCAAGCGCGAGGGCCCCTGAGTCATGACCTGAGGAAAGGCCAATAAATATTTTTTCACGAAGATTGCGTGTCCGTTTCTCGACAACATCCTCAAAAGCAGCGAAGAAGTCGTCGAGAGACTGTTTGTGCTGTTCGAGGGAAAAGTCAAACACAGTACGTTCGTCAACGAGTGTGTGGTCAGCAATGCGGTAAACACGTGTTGTATTTGCAGTAATTTTCTGAGGATCTATGAAGCCAAGCCTTTCCAAACTGGAACGGTACGACGCAACACCAACTTTGGTTCCCTCGTGCGCGACCCACAACGGCTTGGTAGCAAAAACATCAGCGGAGACTAAGTATTCGCCTTTATTGAAGTCGAACATGACGAGCGCAAACTCGCCGTCAAGTTTCCGCACAAAATCCCATCCATATTTTTTATAAAGTGGAATAAAAATGTGCCCATCAGAAGGATACGTTCCAAAGTCTAGATAATTGTATATTTGACCATTGAACAAAGCCACAATGTTTGCACCCTCATCTATGAATGGTTGGGGCGTAAAGTCTCCAGTGATTGACAGAAGGTCGTGGAGGAAGGTGAACCCATCCTTTTTAAAAAGTGATGTATGGTCGGGCCCCCGACGCTGCGTAAACTCATTGGCATGAGTAAGCACCGGTTCTGATTCCTCTTTATTTGTTACGATAAGTCCACACATAGTGTCATTATACGGAAATACCAAAGCGTTTCGACCAAAGCTGAAACACTAGAAGCGCGATCAAAGCAGGCGCGCGGTAGGCGCGACGCGCGCGGTGCGCGGCAAGGGCGGCCCGGACACCTTGCCAGTTGAACAGCTCGTCTGTCCCTGACGCAAACCCTGGGGCAAGAGCGGCGTCGATCGCGTCGGTAAGCGCTCCGTGGCGAAGCCACTTGGCTCCTGGCGAAAACCAACCGCGTTTGGGTTGATTAAGAATCCATCGCGGAAGTGTGTCTTTGAATGCACGTTTTAAAAGAATTTTAGTGTCAAACATTGAGACATGGCGCTCAAAAGGAATATCACGGACCGCAGCCATAAGTTCGAGATCAAGCAACGGGGGCCGCGCTTCAATACCCCCCGCCATACCAAGCTTGTCAGTCCGCACTAGTGCCTCGTCAACAAGCCATGTGTGTCGATCGGCCTCCATAAGATTTTTAGCGTCATATAAATCAATTGATGGTTTTGTGGGGAGCTGCGTCAGTACATCACTGAGTTCATGATCCTTTTGAAAGTGAAAGAGAGCGAACCGATCGGTCAATGATTCTATTCCCAATTTCTGTACAGTGGGGTGCGGAAACGCGCGCATGAGTCCTGGCGTAATAGAGCGCTGCGCTGCGTCCATGAGTTGTGACAGGCGGTACCGTTCGTACCCACCAAACACTTCGTCACCTCCGTCGCCTGTTAATACCACGACTGCTTTGTCTCGTGTAAATGCGGAGAGTGCAGCCTGCGCCGCGACCGTTGCATTCCCTATTGGCTGATCTAAATGGTAGACAGCTTTCTCAAAAAGTGGAAACACCTCTTCAGGAAGGACGACGAAGTCATGGTGCGTCGCACCATAGTGCCGAGCACTTCGGCGCGCAAGGTCAGCATCTGCATTAAACTTCCCCGCCTCCTCTTCTTCCGAGAGCGCAAATGAGACGGAAAACGTGTCCATCGAACCGCGAATTTGGGCGGCGGAAGCAAGAATCGCTGATGAGTCAATGCCACCTGATAGGTAAATACCTAACGGTCGATCTGAAAGAAGTTGGCGTGAGACTGAACCTATCACCGCCTGTTTTAGACCTTTCGTATCGCACCAGTCCAATGATGCTGCCTGTGCCCGATATGAAAATTTTTTCATATCCAGCTCTCTCCCCGTAATCCGTACAACGGTGCCGGGCATTACGTGCTCAACGCCTGCAAACATTGTTGCTGGTGCGGGGACATAGAGGGTGCGCATATACACATCGAACGCATTCCTATTTAAAGTTCGAGGAATACCGAGTGTAAGGAGTGCCTTTATTTCTGAAGAAAAAGCGTACCCTTGTTGCGTTTTGGAAATATAGAGAGGCTTAATCCCGACAGGGTCTCGCGCCAAGATCACCGTGTTAGTTTTGTTTTCATATATCGCAACCGCATACATGCCGTTGAGGCGTTCAAACACCGCGCCACCCCATTTTTGGTACCCAGCAAGAACTACTTCAGTATCTGACTCAGTTCGGAAAGGGTAGTCGGAGAGCTCTTTTTTTAATTCCTTAAAGTTGTAAATTTCACCATTTAATATAAGCGCGAATTGTCCATCAACGCTCATCATGGGTTGGTTCGAACGTGGTTCAGGGTCAATGATGGCGAGTCGGTTATGTCCAAACGTTGCTCCTTTAAAAACCGCCACCGCGGTCCCGTCGGGACCGCGGTGCGCGGTCGCGGCGTTCATAGCACGCACGATTTCTTTATTACTCCAGGTTATGCCATTGATTGCGCACATGACTAGCTCTTACCCAGTATATCCCTCCAGATAAAATTAAGTCCGTACAAGAAAAACTTTGGACGTTGAGGAGCGGTGTAGTGACGGACGACCACGTTTTCGTTAATTGTTCCCTTAATTATATACCTATCAATAGGAAGAAGCGTGTAATCAGTTGACCACGACAACCACGCCTGATCGCCAAAGCGTTTGTTGATGTAGTCACATTTTTCCAAAAATGCTTCGAGTGTTTCCGGTTTCAATTGATCTTCACGATACAGCGCAATCCCGTCGTTAGGAAGTGATGTTTTGTCGTCGGTCTGTGATCCATCAGCAAATGTCATGCGAACAAACTCTCCGTTACTTGCCATGAGAAATTTTGGTACGCCCGCTCGAAGTGCACCAACAATCTCTTTTGGCTCTTTAAACCATAGGAGGTCTGAGTCGATGAGTAATCGGTACTTTTTATCAGAGAGAAATTGATAATCAATGATACGAACCTGGAATTTCTTATAGCTTTCACGGAATTTCTTGAGAACAGGATATTTACTCAACAGATGTCCGTGAAGTTTCAAAAAATTCTTTGTGTCTTCTATGCGCGCAGACGGAAACAGGCGTAAAATGGTGGCGAAGTGTTTTTTGGTTAGTGTCCCATCTGAGTGGATAAATAGCTTTCCACGCTCAGGCATGACACGGTATAGACCAGCAAGAGACCATAGCGCCATGAGGAAATCGCGCTTCCCAAACATCATATGCATCGAAAAATCATCGCGGGTTGCAGGTTTTTCGAGAGGTTTAGTTTGTTTTAAAATGAGGGGGGCAATAATGTATCGCATATAAAGATAAAGCAGTCCTTTGTGGTAAAAGAAAAAGGCTTTGTAAATATGCTTTAGATTTTCTTGAAGGGGTGACCAGAGGCTCATTCTGTGAGAAACTGTACCATAATGATTGAGACCGCGCTTATAGGCCGAGGTCGGTGGGGAGGACGCGTCGCTCAAGCACTTGCCTCAGTGAGCGAATTCAAAGGGTCCGCTGGACGAACTGGTGAACCTCAGTGGGAAACACTATTATCCCGACAAGATGTGCAGGCGGTGTGGATTGCAACTCCTATTGCAACACACTATTCAATTGCCTTACGAGCTCTCCAAATGGGAAAACATGTCATGGTTGAAAAGCCATTAGCTGAAACTGTGTACGAAGCGAAGGAGCTCGTTGATATTGCAAATCAAAAAAAACTAGTCCTCGCTACCGGCTATGTTTTCTTGTTTGACCCGGTATATCGTGCATGGAAGAAAAAAGTTAAGGAACGCACAGTTGCTGCAATAAAAATGTCCTGGAATAAATTCGGTAGCTTCGAGGAGAGTATCGAGATGAATCTTCTAACCCATCATCTAGCGATAGCTTTGGATTTGTTTGGGACACCCAATGCAGTGCGTGGAATACGAAAAGAATCAGTACAGACAGAGTGTGACTATATCTCTATCGGTCTTTCCTATGATGGATTCGAGGTGATTTCAGAGATTAATCGCACCGCTGCGCAGCATGAACATACCATCACAGCAGACTTCTCAGATGGAACAAGTGCTCTTTGGAGAGCTAGGGCAAGCCAAGATCCACTTTTTATTGAGGCGGCAGAATTTGTTGACGCTGTCAAAAAAAATAAAGTACTCACTGTTAGTAACGAGTTCGGAGTTGATGTTCTTATGCTTCACGAACGTGTTGCTAAGGCCTTTGGCAGGTAAACAGGAGTATTGAGTAGAGCGAGTGCTTGTTCTGCAGCCTGAACGCAGTTAGCGACTTTACCCGAGAAAATTCGCACACAATGGTCATTTACTCTTTCAACGATGGTGGGGCGCGCGTCAGATACCTCAAGACGGGGTAGCACAGTGCGAATCGTAAAAAGTGAACCGACGTGTTCCGCATCTCTTAAACTTGGAATAAATGTCTTCCCAGATTCAATAAAGAGGGGGGTTTTGGTCGCTATTGGATTGCGAATAATGCCCTGGTTTACGTAGGGCAAATGTGTGGAAGGTATTTCGGGATGGGCGCCAACATTGGAAGCATGTATAGCGTGCACCACATTGCCTAACACGAACAAATCTGAGCCCCCGTACGGGTCAATACACATAAATGGCCCGTCCATAATGACAACCGAGTGTTGTGGAAACGATGCAGGCATGCGCACAACTGGTTTTTCGCACAACTCAAATTGAAGATCGATGGCAGGAGCGGGAAACGGAAGATTCACAGAATTAAATCCTGCGTACGTAGCTACAATGACTTGATCGAAGACAGCAAGTTGTTCTGACGATGGGTTACATGCAAGATGGATGAGTACGTTCTCTTTTTTGAGGCGCTCCTTGACTAGGCGAGTGAGTATTTGGGGGTTGTAGCGCGCCTCCTCAACTTCGATTACCAGATCAACCATTGCCTTATTGATATACGGGTATGCTTCCAACTGAGTGTAGTTGAGACCATGCTCATCACAGAAGCGAAGATAGGCATCGGCAGTAACAAGACTATTCTCGGAGGCAATGGCGTATACATGAGTTCCTTCGGTTACTACCGCTTCTTCATATTCAATTTTAAAGAGAACCTCGGCTTCGATAATTGAACGCACTGTTTCGCTACTTCTGGGATAATGATAGCCACGATGGAGACGATACTGGTTGATTGCCGACGCTGCACACATGAGATCATTTGCGCGTTCGAAAAGCTCTACTTCATGCCCTGCACGCGCAATACGTATTGCTGCTGTGGTTCCAAAAATTCCTCCTCCTACGACGGCTACACGCATAATAGTTATTTGACAGTATAGAACATAATTATGTTTGGTACGAGCTTCGCTAGGGAATGATTATCTTTAACGTAATCAAACAGTGTTCCCTTTTTATGGGGAAAGTTTTTGTATGCAAGACCAGTTGCATCAATAGACGTGTCACATGCGAGTGCTTCGAGTACAACCTTATCAATACTCCCTGTTTCTGATCGATGTACTAACGCTGCCGTCTTGCGATACTCGTCACGGAGCGCTTCCTGTGAAATACCGCCAAGGAATGCAACGTCGACTTTTAACACTCGGGCAAGTGAGTCAAGTGACTCACGGTCGGGTCCAGAGCCTGCAATTCTGAGCGGAAGGTTTTTCTCGTACGCAAGACGAATCGCCAAATCGTGACGTTTGCTTTTAGACAACCTCCCTACCGAAAGCAGGTGCCTCCCGCGTGTGACTGACGGGTCGGGGGTGAAGAAGTCAACGTCAATGCCATGCCCTACCATATGGACTTTCGGTGAGCTGATGCGGCACGACTCAGGAGATGTGGTGAAAATATGATGCACTAGTTTTTCCGCTAGTTGCAGGCGCCACGAAACCGTACCGTGGACGTACCAAAGACCAACTTTTTTACCCATGGCGCGCCAATCAAGGCCACAGAGGAGCACAAACTCAGGGATCATGTGAACAAACACGGCGTCGTATTCCTTGCGCAACTTCCACGAGAGGTAGAGGAGGCGCAGCGCGCGCTCCGGCGATGTATTGTTCCGCTCCTTTCCGAGGGAGTGGACCGCCACATTGGGCGGAAGGTCGTGGGTGCCGACGAGCGATGCAATAACCACCACCGAATCGCAGTGTTTCGCGAACTCTTGCACCCACCGGGGGAAAAACCCCAAATTATCATGGTTTTTATCCAACGCTTGGCAAACGATGAGAAGTTTCATGAAAGTGTGTGTAGCCAGGCGCGCTGCCACGCTTCTTTGGCGAGAAAGGTGAGCGCCAGTGTCGCGTGTGGTTTTGTATTGAGCACCTCAATGACTGCATCAGCCAAATGGTCGCGTGGAGCAATAGTTGCCCCTGCCTCGCGGGCGACCCCGACATCTGGCGCCACGACCGGCACGCCTGCCGCGAGCGCTTCAACCATCGAGGCGCCGAAGCTCTCGGCAGGCGAGGTGGACAGTACCACGTGCGCACGTGCAAGGTACGGTGCCGGGTCCTGCCAGCCGGGAAATTCGATGAGTAACTTGGAGCCGAACATGCGAAGCGCCTCGCTCATACTACCCTCTCCTAACATAATAAGTTTCGCGTCGGGTAACTTCTTCTTGACCTGCGTGAACACCACGAGAGCCCGTAGCGGGTCTTTGTCTCTCTCAAAACGTCCGAGCCAGAGAACAGTTGGTGACGCATCAGGACGCCGAACAACCTGTTTAAAGCGCTCGATGTCTATGTACACCGGCAGTAGGTGAACCGGTGCACTCACCTCCATTTTTTCAACCTGCGCTTTCACTTTCTCCGACACGACGCGCACTGAGTGTGCGTGGCGCAACACTATCTGTGCCAACACGTGTTTGAGGAAGCCGACTGAGTGAAGGTCGGAGTGTACCTGAACATTGAGACGCGCTTTAAGACGTTTCGCTAAAAACACTGCAAGTAAGCCACGGAAAAAAGGATCTTGCGCAGTGACTACGTCAAACGTACCCTCGGGTACTTTGGGAAACAGCGAGCGCGGACTGACGTACAGGGGGACGAGTCGCTCAACTACCGCCGCCTGCAGGTCAAAACGTGGGTGTCCTGGTTTAAAATGTGCATCACCGGTTATAACTAAAATATTCATAATGCTTGAAGTACTTTCGCCGTCTCATCAACCATGGATGCTATCGAAAATTTTTCTAACCTCTTCTTTGCATTACCCGCGAGTCGCAGCCGCGTTTCTGAAGACTCGAGGAGCTTGCCGATGCGGTGGGTTAGAGCCTCCACATCATCTGGCTTCACGAGGTAACCGTTGACGTTATCCTCAATGAGCTCGGGGTTGCCTCCCACCCGCGTCGTGACTATCGGCACGCCGACCGACGACGCCTCTAACAGCACATGCGAAAAACCTTCGTAGCGTGTATTGAGCACAAAGACGTCAGCGGCGCGCATGTAGCGCAGCGCCACCGGCCGCTCAATGTTACCAGTGAAAATAACGGAGTCGGCCACACCAAGTTCGGCGGCGCAAGTCTCAAGCTGCTCCTGGAGAGGTCCCGTGCCAATAATGAGGAGGGTGAGGTCGCTGAACTTTTTCTTCAGCTCAGCGTGAACGCGTATAAGCGCTTCAAAACCCTTCCACGGTACCAACCTTCCTGGAGAAACAACAAGCTTGCCTTTAAACTTGAGGAGTCCGCGAATAACCTGCTTGAGGCCGACGCCCTCTATCTCAATGCCGTTGTACACGACACGTATCTTCTTCTTCGGGATTCTCCATGCCTCCAGTACCCGCGCAAGATACTTTGACGGCACCACGACCACGAGTGCGCGCCTGGCTACCCACCGTTCAACAATACGCAACATCGAGGGGAGCAGGGACAGTCGCGCGGTCTGAAATTCCTCGATAGTGCCGCTAAATCGGAAGCGCTGCGTCGCCTGCTCCCACGCGTAGTCCCCCACTATTTTGATGACAAACTTTTTCCTCGCCACCAGTGCAACCAGTGCCGCTGGCAGTCCAACGGAAAAAGGGTCCTGCGCGTAAATTACGTCCGGCTTGAAACGGAGCGTCCGGGACAGGAGTAAGAAAAAGTACGCGGCGTGACGAATAACTTTCGGATACGTACGCGCCTCTCGGTACGGAAGGACCGAGACTTCAAACCCACGTTTCGGCAGCTCCTCGAGGAGTGTCTTCGAGTAGGTGGCGGGTCCCCCACCTTCAGGCGGAAACAGCCCTGTAGCTATCAAAACACGCATATAGAGGCATTTTAGCTTTCTTTCAGTACGGCTTCAAAAACATTCTTTTGCATGGCGTGAGCGATGGTCCCCCAGTCATATTTCGAAAACGCGAGCGCTTTAGCGTTGGCTACAATTGCCGCTGTGGCGTCTCGATCGTCACTGAGAAGCTGCACGGCGCGCGCAATTTGCTCAGGACTGCGCACATCGACCGCCCTCCCTGTCGGCACCTTGTCGAGGTTTCGCTCTGGGTCAAATAAGAAGTCTGAAATTCCACCCTCTTGAGTTGCGATGACGGGAATTTCTGCTGCCATCGCCTCAACAAAGGAACTACCAAACCCCTCAGAAAGTGACGGGCGGATAAAAATGTCGGAGGCCTTGAGGTACGGCGGCATATTCTTGTGGTCAACGAACCCAACGAACCGCACGCGGTCTGAAACGCCTAACTCTTTCGCGAGAGCACGAAGCATTTCTTCGTCAGGGCCGGTCCCTAAAATAATGAAGTGCACATTGGCAGGGAGCAGTGGCAATGCTTTGATGACATCGTCACAGGCATTTTTCTTCACCAGACGTGACGTGGTAATGAGGAATACATCACCGTCTTTCTTTTGAAGTTTTTCTTTGAGGGCATTAATCTGCTCTTGAGAAAACTGCTGGGAGAAGTGCGCGGTATTCACAGCGTTTGGCACCAGTTCAATGTGTCCGCGATACCCCATCTGTTGAGCCCACGCGCCAAGAAAGGTTGAAATGACCTGTACCCGGTCTGCCATGGTAAACCCGCGTTTAAAGAGCGGCCCAAATGGTGCCATTTTCTTTTCTATATACTCTGGCGGATCGCCCTCTTGCAGAGTGAGGACGTACTTCACCTTTGGAAAAAAGGTTTTGAACAATCCTCCGGGGACACCGGTCGAGTGAGCCATCATGCTCCACACAATGTCGTAGGTATACTTTCGGTGCAGTGCTGCTGCCTCCCACACCGCAAGGAACTGAAACAGTGCCTTGTTCAGGTGGAGCGGAAACTTTTTGAGGTCCTTCATCTCTGGATTTTTGGTGGTGATGCCGACACGGTGCACCAGCACGTTCCCCACCTGCTCCACCGCAGGGAGGGTAGAGTCAAACCGGTTGGTTACCATATGAAACTCGAACTCGTCAGGCGAGATCCGTTCGGTAATGTCGCGGATGGCGCCCTCGGCTCCCCCCACATGTTTCGGGTAGTACGCGAGTGAGAAAATCAGAACTTTCTTTTTCATGCGCTTTTTTCTTGAAGGTATTGTCGCACGATATCAGCGTACGCAAAACGGAGGGCGTTGGCAAAAGCGTCGCCTTCGCCCAACGAACTGCGCGGCAGTGTTTTGCCAGTGGCGTGCGCAGCCCGCGCTTCCTGTGCAGTATGCGAGCCGTACACCTGGTCAGCTCGTGAAAGGAGGAGGGAGAAGAATGCGCGCTGGAGCGGCAGCAACTTTTCAACACTCTGGTCCGCGAGGGTTATGAGGAGGGGAGTTTTTTTGAAACGCTTCAAGAGCAGTGCGGCGCCAGCTGCGTAGCTTGCCATGAGTGCCCAGGTAAAGAGGTATTGATGTTTCTGGTGGAGTGTGAGCGCCTTGCTAATACCAAGGAAGGGAAGTAAAAACTTGTCGCTCGGGGTGCCATTGCCGACGCGGTGAATAGCGACGTTCGGCAAGGGCGACGGTGTGGCGCGGGCCGCACCGGTGAAGCAGGTGGTGACGACGTCAAACGTCACACCAGGCAGTGCACGTGCTAGGTCGAGAAATGCGTCTTCGGCAAGACCGGTAATCGGGTGCATCGTAGTCGCAAACACCAACACGCGCTTCTCTCGCAACTGCCCTGCAGGGTGCGTCGCGGTGAAGGCGCGTACATAGTCGGCGAGCGACTGTTTCGCTCCCCACCCTAACATTTGCGCTTTTGACGTGTCGAGTCCTGAGGACATGCGGTTGCCTGGCCGTGGTGGAAATATAACCGAGTTGCTCATACATCCGAAGAGCTCGGCCACTTCAAGAATGGAGAACGCTTGTTCATTGCCTAGTTCGTATTCGTCACCATGTCCTTTCTCTCCCACGACTACCAATCCTTCGACAATGTCGTCCACGTGAGTAAAGTTTCGCTCCTGTGTTCCCGGACTCACGATGGGACACGGCGCACCAGAGAGGTGAATGCGTTTAAAGTGCTCAATGACCGTTCCGTACACCCCCGAACGCTCACGTGGTCCGTAGACATTATAAAAATAGGTAATAGCGTACGGCAATTGCTCACCCTCACCCACCCGTACAATAGTTTCGGAATTGTCTGCTTTGGTTGAGGCGTACGGTGAGGTGTACCGTGCCGCACCGGCATCACCGAACTTGGTCGACGAACCTGCGTACACTAATTTGCACTTTTTCTCTTTCCAGTATGCGACGACTCCTTCGGTTCCGCGCGTGTTTAAATCTGCAACAATGTCTGGCTCCAATACACTCTGCTCAACTCGCGAATACTCGCCGAGGTGGTAGATGATGTCGGGGTCTTCGGGAATATGCCTCGCGATGTCTTTGGTGTGACCCTCGCGGTACTCAACGCCAGGCACGTGGTTGTCCTTCGAGCCAGTGAAATAGTTGTCGAGCGAAATGACGCGGTACCCTTCTCTCACCAGACGCTCACAGAGATGCGACCCAATGAAACCCGCGCCACCCGTTACTACTGCTACTTTTTTCTTTTCTTGCTCTTCCATACGCTCTTATCGTACTTCGCTGATGGTGAAGCCGGTGCGGGCGGAGGCCTCGCGACGGACGACTATGACACCGAGGCCGGCTACAAGCCCAATGAGTACCGCGCTCGCAAAGTAGCTCACCCACGAAGGAACTCCGGTGGAAGGCGTAGGGTAACTGGCGAAAGAGGGCGCGGCCAGTTCTGGCGCTGCACCTGCTGAAACGGTTATTTCTGCGTCGCTGACTTCTGAAACTTTCGGAGCTTCCACCGCAGTTGTTTTTTGCACGGGCTGAGGTTGAGGAGGAAGCGGTAGCGCGACGTAGGAGAGTCCCGGCGTCGCCGTGCCTGCTGCCCACCCCGCTCCCGCTGCGTTCAGCGTAGCTCCGTCGCCTGCCCCGCCTTCCGCCTTCGTGTATGACGCGGTACTTACTGACGCGCCGGTCGGGTCTTTAAAAATAAGCGTCTCTCCGGTGTTGCTGAGTGAAAATGCGCTGTCGTACAGGACGCCGGCGAAACCCGGCCAGTCATCCAGAAACTTCGCGCTATTGTCCGCAATGACTGCGTACCCACCCGGTGGCATCATGCCACCCATGACCGAGGTGAGCGTGTGGTTGGTGTCTGCTTCAAACAGCTTCCACTCTGAAAGAATAAGTGGCTCGGTGCCAGTGTTTTGCACCTCGACCCACTCGCGACCCTCGTCGGTACCGGGTAGGTCGTACATTATTTCCGTCACGGTGACTGACGCGAGTGCTGCAAGCGGCGCGAGGAAAAGAGCGATCGCAACAGGTGCCACAAACACGAGTTTCTTGAGTGTGGTTTCATCTACTTCCCCACTGCTCGTAGTCTCAGAAGGTTGAGGTTTAGGCTCAGGCTTTGGTTCAGCCTTTACTGGTGCCTGAGCTGGCTCCGGAGACGGCGCTGGGGCGTTCGGTTTAATGGCCGCTTGGGCACGCTCCGCCTGTTTGGCAAAAATGTTGCGGAAAGCGTCTTGGAAGTTGCGCTGCTCGCCCGGGCCGTCTCCTCCTTCGTCTACGTCATCATCATCGTCCATGAGGTCAGCGTCTTCGTCACCACCATGACGGTGACTAAATCCAAGGTCGATGCGTGTCCGAACCGTCGCATACTTTCGACGCGACTCAACCACGAGATCTTGGTACGACACGTGCTCCTTCTTCGAGAGAGCCACCGCTTGTGCAAAGAAGGGGAGGCTCCGCACCCCGTCGATAGACAGCGCAGCAACAAACTCGCCGAGAGGCAGGTCAAGAAGGTCTTCCAACGATACGTGCGGAGAAAAGGCACGCCCCACCACCGCCGAGTCAGCCGGGTGCGGCACAAACGAGGCGACCGACCCCACCCGACTGAGGGCAAGTAACCTTCGCTCTATGTCAGCTTCTTGAATAATGGTGTCCGCAATAGTGACTGCGCAGTGGTTACGTGGCGCAAGCAAGTGCTCAATACCCGTCTCAGTTAGGTAGCGGAGTGTGTCGTGCAAGTACACGCCAGCACCCGCCTCACCCACCACTGCGCGGGCAGCGCCGATGAACGTCTTTACCAGAGGCGCCATGCGCGTTGGGTACATGCGTATACGCGACAAGTCAACAATGATGATGGACCCATCGTTTAGAGAGTTGAGCGAAAACTTTGATTCGCGCTGCCCGAGGAGGTTGCGGATGAGCGTGTCGTTGCCTACGTATTTGCCATACTCGTTGAGTGCGGTCGTCAGTTCGGGGAGCTCTTGCAACTCGTCTTCAAACACCTGTTTGTCACTTTCGTGTCCAGTAAAAAAAGTGTCGCGAAACTTTTTGTTAGTGACGAGTGAGTGGAAGGTCACGACACTGACACCCTGTTCGCGGAGCATGAGCTCGGCCACCCGCTCAAGAAACGGTGAGGGCGCCAGTTGGTACACTTCGCGCAGGAGTTGAGCCAAGACTGCCGCCTGCTCGGTGACGGGGAGCGTGCGCAAGTCGTCCACTACATTCCAGGTGAAGGGGTACTCAGCGTCAGATGGGTCGAGGAAGATGACGCGTCCCAAGTCGCCAGGAGGAATACGCTCCAAGAGTCTCGTCGCCGACGTCCCCGTCGCGTCCAAGAACAGGACGCCCAAACCTCGAGCAATGTCTTGAAGCGCCATGGCGACCATGAGGTCGCCCCGACCGGACCCAACCTTGCCTATAACCGCAAAGTGTTTGGTGCGGTCGCTGTCCTTGAGGCCGAACGAGACTTTTCTCTCCCGCAGTGTCGTCGTCCCGAGTGTGGTTATGCCATCTCCCCAATCCATGACTCTTAGTATATACGCCCCGGCCGAAGGACGATACCGTGCACGCTACCAAGAACTTGACTTTTAAATTTACTTATTATATATTCCAAACCAGTATGAACAGGCATGAACGAGACGAAAACTACGTCCCCGGTCACTATGAGCATATATGGAACGGGACAAAGCCTGAGAGAATCTTATTCGCTATTTTCATGGTGCCTCTATTAGCTTTGGCTTGGAAATGCAGCGGGCCTTTAGCGGCGCAGTACAAAGATAAAGCCGCAATCGAAGCTGCTAGTGTGCAGGAGTAAAATTCTATCTCGTGAGGTAGGCGCGCAGACTATCGTAGCGGTTCGCCGGGTCCCAGAAGTACCATGACGTGAGGCCCGCGTCGTAGGTGGCGCGTATTTGCGCGTCTATGTCCTCGACCGTGTACTCCTTGCCGTAGTCGAAGTCCTGAAGCCACGGCCGCAGCTTCAGCTTGTCGTGGACTGGCTTGGTGTAGGTACCCGTCGCAACTTTTTTCGTCGTTGTTGCCTGGTCCGCAGTCGCGGGGACAACGACCTCTTTGAATACTGGCCTTCCATCGAGCGTTTTGACACTTGTCTCAGTCGCGGTGGCACGCGTCACGGCCGCTGCCATAGAAGTGTAAATAACTTTGTATGGGTCGGAGTTCGGGTTGGCTAAACCAGCGAAGCCTTTGTTGTAGTGCGACGGGTAGACCATGGGCGCAATGTAGTCGAAGTATGGGAGCGCACGCTCCAGCTGCTGCCCAATGCCTAAGTCGTCGGTCAGTATGGTCGTGTACCCGAACAGGTCTGCAGACATCACGACACCGGTCGGCGCCACCTGGTCATGCAGGTATTTAAAAAATTTCTCTAGAGCCTCAGCTTTGTTGGGGTCAACGTACGCAGCGTCTGCCATGGGTCCGTCGGAGGGGTAGCGCACGTAGTCGTAATTGAGCTCGTCAAACCCAAGCGCGTACGCCTCTTTGGACAGCGTGACGATGTAGTCCCAATACGGCTCGCTCGATACATTCACGAACGAGAGGCCTTTATGGTCCTTCCACGGCTGTCCAGGGCGCGACACGCTCTGTACCGCCTGCTCGGGGTGCGCTTTCGTGTATGACGGGTCTTGGAACACCGTAATGCGCCCTACTACATAAATATCTTTCTCGTGGAGCTTTTGAATAAACTCTTTCATGTCCCCCGCACCGCAATTGACGAGTGACACGTCTGCAAAGCGCGGGTCCTCGGTGGGGAATCCGATAGTCCCGGAGTAGTCTTTGATGTCGACGACCACCGCGTTTAGCGCTGTCTCATCAATGAGTGTCACGAGCTTGTCGCGAAATGTTGGCGTGCCGACGACACACTGACTCATGTAGATGGCGTACGTCGGCTCCGGCGTTTGCACATGAGCGACGCCGGTCTGAGGCGGTTTGGGCGTGTCGCCTACTTCGTCGCCTGCTACCTGCCCGTCTGGACTACTTGCTGAAATGTCCCACGACGGGCCCGCAAATGAAAAAAGTCCTAAGAGCGCCACGCCACCCAGGGCGAAGGCCGCACCAAGGATGGGCGCCTTATGAGGCTTGAGTGACTTTTTCGCCATAGCCTTCCCTCCCGTTCTCAGTGTATGCGTCGGTCTGGTGGTCGCCCTTCACCGCTCGTATGAGCCACCGTCGCTCTTCTCGTGCCAGGAGCGCGAGCGCGAAAATGATGAGTCCCGACACGACCGCGAGGACGAGCTTGGTCATAGTGGGTATACCGAGGAAGGGCAGGAACGCCGAGAAGAGTCCAAGGAGTGCAATAATTCCCGCTTTTGACATGGGGTAAGTATACGCCACCTCCTCCTGAAGCGAAAAGTGTATATCTTTTCCGGCACCCGCGTGGCTAGCGGCTCGGTCCTAACACCACCACAAACTCACCTTTTTCGAGGATTTTTTTAGCATCACATTGCGCCGTGAGTTCCGCGACGGTGCCGCGGTAGTGCGATTCATGAAGTTTGGTGAGCTCGCGGAAGACGGCGCAGTGGCGCTCGGGTACCCGTGCAGTGAGTTCAGCAAGGAGCTTGCCTATGCGGTGCGGTGACTCGAACAGGACGACCGTCTCTTCTGTTGCCTCTATTTTCTTCAACAGCGTCTGCCGTCCCTTCTTGTGCGGGAGGAAGCCAAGGAACACAAACTCGTTGGTCGGAAAGCCCGCAACGGATAGCGCGGCGGTCAAGGAAGACGCGCCGGGGATTGGTTCAATTTTTACGTCCGGCACTTCTTTTACTATTCGCGCAATGAGCTCGTTCCCTGGGTCGGCAATGCCCGGCGTCCCCGCGTCAGTGACGAGCGCAAGCGTTTTCCCTTCACCAAGCAGGTCAATAATTTCGTCCGCGACCTTGTCCGCACTCCGCTGGTGGTAGCTCTTCATCGGCGTTGTGATGCCGTGCCGCTGCCGCAACTTCCCCGTTACTCGCGTGTCTTCCGCCACAATTAGATCCGCCTCATTCAAAATGCGCACCGCCCGCAGCGTAATGTCCTCCATGTTCCCCACCGGTGTCGCAACTATGTACAGTGTTCCCATAGTTTTGTAAGTGTAACAGTTATTGAGGTTGCAAGGTAAGAAACTCATGCCAGAAAACGGCGAGGGTATTGTAGCGGATTGGGAAGACCCCAAAACAACTCGCGCACGAATCCTCCTCGAGGATTTAACCTATATACGAAATTGCATTACTGAAAATCAGCCAGTGCGAGCATTAGCAAAACTTGACACCATACTCCGCATTCTTGCATCGTACCTACATAAAATGAGAAGACGAGATTAGCCGACGAGCCGCTCCGCGACTTTGTAGATGTCGCCAGCGCCCATGGTTATGAATACGGTGTTCGGAGCGTCGTGAGGTGTAAAGACTGCAAGGACACTGTCCAGAGAGTCGACGGCTACTGCTGGCGTGCCGGCTGCGGTAATGCGCTCGGCTAAGACCTCGCTCGTGACACCTGGCATCGGCGCCTCGCGCGCAGCGTAAATAGGCGCCACAATGACGTGGTTCGCGCCGACGAAGGAGTGTGCGAAGTCGTCCATGAGGTCGCGCGTGCGCGAGTAGAGGTGCGGGTGGAAAGCCGCAACTATTGAATGAGTAGGAAACTTTTCGCGGACGGCATTCAACGTCGCGTGCACTGCCGTGGGGTGATGCGCGTAGTCGTCGTAGACCAACGCGCCATGCGCGGCCTTCCCCCGGTACTCGAACCGGCGCCATGTCCCCGCAAAGTCGCGGAGCGACTGGTCGAGCATATCAGGCGCGAGCGACTCGTCGTATGCAAGCGCAGCCGTCTTCGCACTCTTTGCATTCATGACATTAAACTCGCCCAAGAGCGGGAGCTCCGGCACCGCCACGTCGGCGTAGTTGATGACGCGACACCGCGCGTGAGTTGCCAGCTCTTTCCCAATTGGTGACTCAACATTAATAACGAGTGCACCATCCTCAGGCAATTGCTCAATTGCGCGCTTGAAGGTTTCCTTAAGTTGGTCGAAGGTGGTGAAGTAGTCAGTGTGGTCCCACTCGAGGTTAGTGACGACTAGGATGGTTGGCGACAGCTCGAGCAGGTGGTCGCGGTACTCGCATGCCTCAATGATGAACGGTGCGTCCTCGTTACCTACGACGAAGTTGCTACCAAAGTCCTTCATAATGCTCCCCACCACGACCGTGGGCTCGACCTTCGCGTCAACCAGCATTTTCGCAAGCATTGCGGTGGTCGTCGTCTTGCCGTGAGTTCCTGAAATCGCGATGGTGTAGTAGTCGCGCGACACTTCGCCTAACGCTTCAAAGTATGAAAGCTCGGGCACCCCCCGAGCGCGCGCTCGCGCGCGCTCGGGGTTGTCCTCCGCCACCGCGTCCGAGTACACCAGGACGTCGAGGTGCTCCGGCATGTTTTGCACGTCGTGGCCTATGTACACGTCGATACCCTGGTCGTTCAACAGCTTGGTCGCCGGTGACGGCGCGCGGTCGGAGCCGGAAACACTGAGCCCGCGCGCCTTTAAGAGCTGCGCCAGCGCCGACATGCCAATGCCCCCAATTCCAACCATATACACCACCTCCCCCGCCTTAAAATCCATATAGCTCTCCTACTTTACCACTCTGACTTAGGGGGCGAAAATAATATCCGCAAGATCACGACGAACGGTAACAATAGCATCGGCATTTTCGGGACGAGTTGGGTACGTCCGGTTAGACAACATGACAAACCCTCGTTGCCGTTTAAGGTCAATAATCATACACGTTCCGGTGAATCCAGTTTTTCCCATCATGTGTTCATGCGAATATGCGCCCATAAACCGTGGCTGATTCAACTCCCACCCAATACCCGACCATTGAGCAATAACATCAAGTGCGTTGGTACTCATCCCGACAATACTTCCCAATTCACATATGCGAGCCGTCTTAAAAATACCACCATTGAGAATCATCTCTATTGGATTGAGCAAATCATCAGCGTTGGAGAAAAGCCCCGCACAGCCTGCGTCATACCCTTCCTTTTGCAGCAAGTACGCGGTTTCGTCGTGCACTACCCCCTGTACTACTCCCCTCCAATCCACAATTTCGGTGGGTGGAATATGGGTAGGGTCAGACGGGTGAAATGTTGCAGAGGTCATCTGCAAAGGGTCGAGTATTATTTCTTGAGCAAGTTCATAAAGTTTCTTTTTCGTAATGCGCTCAAGTATGATTCCTAACAAGTTGGTCGGTGTATTGCTGTACTGGTACTGAGTTCCCGGAAGAAACGCGAAAGGTCGCGTGTATAGAAATTCAAATATGTCTCTCGCACTATACCGAGCGTAAGAAAAGTTAGGGTCAGGATTTTTTTGTAAATAATACGTGTAGGTTAAGAGGTGGCGGATACGACCCTTGTCAGCGTCGGGGATAGTTATTTCCGGAATGTACTTGGTCACAGGGTCATCAAGGGAAAGTAAGTTGCGCTCCAAAGCCCACCACACCAAGAGGGCTACGGGGACAGACTTGGTAATCGAAGCTGTGTCATAGACCGTATCGTCTGTTACACTCGGCGCGTCAGAATCGTACGTAAATTTCCCCACGGCAACAATTGCTCTCTCACCACTCTTTTCAACCACACCAACAACCGCGCCCGGAAAGACTCGTTCATATACTCCCTGCTCAAGGCGCGCTTTAATTTTTCCTTTCATAACTTTTTACCAGCGCATTAAATTGGTCGCCGCGGTCGTACTCGTTTTTAAACATCCCGAACGATGCGAAGGCGGGGGAAAAGAGGATGGTGTCGCCCGCCGTGGCAGACGCGAAAGCGTCTGCCACGGCACTCTCCAAATTATTGTATGATAGTGTAGTGTCAGGTAATAATTTTTTGATCCGTTCAGTGCCGCTCCCTTCAAGAAGAATCACTTTTTTACAAAACTTCGGGATTGCTTCGACCAGCTTCGTCATATCGAGCGACTTGTCGGCCCCGCCCAAAATCAGAATCAGATTGGACATCGGATGTCCAATCTTGAGAGCTTCAAGAGCAGCCAGAGTCGCCTCCGGCGTGGTGGCGGTCGTGTCATTGTATATATTCACCCCCCTAACCGCGCCTAGGGCCTCTAGGCGGCCCGGGACGCCCCGAAACTTCGCGAGCGCTGTCCTGCATACCTCCTCCGACACCCCTGCCGCCCTGGCCGCCTCAGCGGCCAGGGCGGCATTGTAGCGATTATGCTCACCCGGCAGGGGCACCTCCCAACCCTCTACAGAAGCCTCGTCAACAACACTTGGCGCAACTGGCGGCGTGTACTTCCCCAACACCTGCGCCTTCGCCTGCGCACCTAAAATAAACGTGTCGCCAGACTTCTGGTAGAGAAATATGTTCGCCTTGTCAGACAAGTATGCCGACCGATCATTGTGGTAGTAGTTTAGGTGGTCGTCGTAAAACGTCGTGAACACGCTAATGTTTGGACTCATGTTCGCCTCGCCCCACCCCTGCAGCTGCCACGAGTCGAGCTCCATGAGGGCAATGCACTCAGGCGTCACCTCGTCCAACAACGCGAGCGTCGACACGCCGCGCACGTTGCCTCCTAACAAGACTGACTTCCCCGCTTCACGGAGCATCGACTCAATCATGTACGTCACCGTCGTCTTCCCCCTCGTCCCCGTGACGCCAATAGTCTTCACTCCCGCAAGCTCCGCGAACCACGACGCACTCATTTTGACCGGTATCCCGTTCTTCCGCGCTTCCGCAATGTACGGTGAGTCCAGCGGCACTCCTGCTGCTTTCAAAACATAGTCGCAATTATTGAAGTCATTCATGTCGTGGCCTCCGAGGCGAAATGTCACATTAGGAAAGTCCTTGAGTCGGTCCACCGACTCCTGAAGCTCCACCTTGGTTTTCAGATCCGTCACGACAAGCTGCGCTCCTTGCCGCGCAAGAAACTCAGCATCGCCTACCCCCCGTCCCAGGAGCCCCAGCCCCATTACTGTTACTTTCTTTCCCTTAAAATAATTTCCCCAATCGCGCATATCGAACATTGTACGCCGGTTCTCCACACCTTGCCTCGTGTCAAAAATGCAGTCACAATTACACCATGCACGCTTTTGAATCTGAACGCGCTCCACTACGCAACAAGAATCCTCTTTTTGTAGAAATTCCTTCTTCTGCGAAACGAGCTGCACAGATGGCTGGATTACGAAATGATGCAATCAATAAAAACCACGAGAAATTTCGTGAACCATGCGTTGATATACGTACCTTAAGTATTGCTGGTGAAAACTATTACCACAAAGATGGAGAAAATCCTCCCTACAACCAACGAATCCCAGGAAGTATCCCTGAACTCTATCTCCGTGAATCCGTTGCTGAAAAATTACTGAAGGTCAACCAACGGCTACGCCACCTCGACTTCGAGGTGCACGTATTTGACGGCTGGCGCCCTCCCGAGATACAAAAATATTTTTACTACACGTGGATGCCACGCTTTATCAATGACCATTTAATACGAAAGGGATTGAAGCCACTGATCGGTGACGCGCTCGATAGGGAGGTAAATCGTTTTTGGGCGAAACCACGCGCTGACGGATCCGTCGACCCTTTGTCGCCACCCGCACATACGACCGGTGGTGCAGTCGACCTAACCCTTCGAGAACGCAGAGGGCGACTTCTGGATATGGGTTCAGGATTTGATGACTTTACTGACCGAGCACGGACGGACTTCTATGAAGGTAATACGTGGAGAAGGCGGGTGCTGCAGAACAGGCGATTACTATTCAACGCCATGCGTGAGCAAGGATTTGAATCTAACCCGAATGAGTGGTGGCATCACTCCATTGGCGACCAAATGGCAGAACGGCTGCGTGGCTCAGAGCGAGCTTTTTACTCTTTCATCGACCCTCGCACGGCGAGCTTAATGTAACCTTCATCGTCTGAAAGGTATATATGTTAGTAGTATGGGGCTTGAAAAAATCACCAACGAAAAGGGGGTCGCGGCTATACGTGACCGCGCCGAAGCCATGAGCCTGGCGGACGCACGCCAGCTGCTCGCTCAGCTCTGGGGAGGTGTTGACGGTTTACGCCCCGAACGCGACTCTGAGACCCACCACGCTGCTGTGTCGGTTGTTGATGATGCTGGTAGTGTGTTTGAACACATCTACTTTGGCATCCATCCAAAAACCAACACACGAGATACACTCGTGCATTTTGTAATAGCCCATGAGCCGGACCTGCGCCTTACCTATAGACGATTCTCTAATGGGAGGTATATGCTGGTTCTATAGAAGAAACTGGAACCCGTCGGCTAAAATGTTTCTTACCGCACTCATTAGTACAAAAAATCTTTCCGAAAAAAGAGTGGTCACTTTCTCGACCCTTAAAACGCTCCCCACAACCTTCGCATGTAAAGGTTCTTATTTTTTCAGTATATCCTTCAGCAAAGCTTAAAGACGCCATGTGTTAGATAGTAGCACATTCACTGGAAAAGTACAGGTGGGCACGAGAGGATTTGAACCTCCAAGTCTTGCGACATACGCTTCTGAGACGTACGCGTATACCAGTTCCGCCACGTGCCCCCACACCTATTTTAACGAGCTACTTAAGCCACCTTCACGTATTTTATACAAATAGGTGTGGGGGCGTGCCCGTACTCGAAACCTTACCAGATTTATTCTTCCGGGGGCAAGAGGACGCGGTCGATGACGTAGGCGACACCATTTTCCACGTAGTACACCGCGACGATGCGCGCGTTCCCCACCGTCGGCACTGACTTCCTCCCCTGAAGAAAGTTGAAGTTAAGCTCGTCGCCTGAGAGCGTATACACTGACCCCGCCTTCTGCAGCCCCACCGCCACCATAGACTTCGGGACTATGTGGTACTGCACCAAGCGCAGACGCTCGGCGTCGGTCATAGTGGCTAACACCTCGCGGTCACGCCGCGACAGGTTGGCGAAGGCGGTGTCGGTCGGAATGAAGAGCGTGTACATAGTTGGTGCCTCAAGGAACGACGCGCCGTTAGCATCGGTAAACAAGGTGCGGAAGGTAGTGCCGAAGGGGTAGTCGCGCACTACGGACTGCAGGTCGGCGCCAGGGTACACGAGATTGGGTGCCTCGAAGGTCTCGCCACGCACAACTCCAGACCCCGCAGGAGCGGCCACTACGTCCCCTGTTGCCACTTCATCCTCATCATCAGCCAGCCTGTCCCGCAGGGACCCGAAGTCGCGTAAGGAGTCGCGCACCCCCGTAATGACGAAAAAGACGAGAAATAGGGCTAAAATGCCAATGCAAATGGCTGCAAATACTTTCATATTCTATAAGTTCAATCCGCGCTTTATACCACGACTTTGTGTAGTTTGCAAGTATTTTTCAGAACTCGTACTTCTGCCCAATTTCCAAGATTTGGAACGGGACGCCGGCGGGTGGAAGGATGCGCGATGGTAGGAGGTGCGTAGAGCCAGGGGTCTTCAAAATTCCTTCGTGAACAGGGAAGGACGTCTTCGGCTTGAGCGCGAGCGCATAGTCTATAGCTTCAGTCAGCTTCATCCACGGCCCGGCGACCGGCAGCGCCAACACTTCAATACTCTTGCCTGGGTTAGTGAACGAGTCGCCAGGGTAGAAAAATCTATTAGCAATGAAGTAGCCGACGTTGTGCGCGGTCGGCCATGAGGCGTGCATCAGCGCGTGGTCTTTCCCGAACCCTTCAATCAACACCCCTTTCTCCTCCACACTCATTCCGTCTTCTAACCGTTCGGCTACAACACCTTCTTTTTTAAGTAGCTCCACCACGCTTGTGTTGGTATATATTTTTACGCCTGGATTATTACGCACCACCTCTTTCACTGAGTCGGTGTGGCAGTGGTCCTGGTGCTCGTGTGTAATAAGCACCACGTCGATGTTAGCGAGACTGTTCTGCCCTTCAGAAAGATTCCCCGGGTCGAGAAGTATGCGCAGGCGTCCCTCCTCAATTAACAAACAACAGTGCCCAAACTTCGTGATGGTCATGGTGCAAGCGATAGGGGTCGAACCTATGACCGCCCGAGTATCAGTCGGGTGCTCTACCAGCTGAGCTACGCTTGCAAGTGAGGAATATCGCGAAAGCTTGCTTTCATGATTTCCGAACGCTGCAAGCGAAAGCTATGCTTACAGCTTGCAGGGTCTATTTAGACTAGTATAGGAAATACAAAAAGTCCATATAGATGGTGCGTATTTTGCAAATTTATGGTATAGTAATACCTTCATAGATTTTTCATTATGGAGCGAGAACCAAACACTGATTTTAGACGTGCAACTAGGACACGTAATCCGCACGTTAAATTGTATCAATTTGTGCGACGTGACATTGATATTCCCTCAGACCCAGAAGAGCGGGATTGGGCTGCAGACCTGCTACGATATGCCGAACTCCAAGAAGCAGTCGAAAAATCAAAAAAGAGAAAGAAGACTCCGGGCCAGGAAACTATTGAGGAAAAACAACAACTTGGAAGATTACTCGAGCCCTACCTCCGAGAACGTCTCAGGCAGCATCGAAAAAGTGTATTGAAGGGGTCGTGGCGCGTTCCTCGACTTCCCCACGAGTCGGGAAAGGACAGTTATGTTTACTACACCGGAACAAAAGAGGAATTTTTGGCACGACCCGACACACCTCGTTACGTTACGAAATATTCTGTACCTAGTCGCGAAGTTACCCCGGAAAATATCGAGTACTTAAAAAAGAAATACCTTGTTTTGAAAAAATTGATGCGGAGACATATTCCTCGAAGTGGGTTTATTTTCGGTGAGTTTCGAAATGGAATCCCGAAACATATGTTAGGATCTTTCTTCTCACAACTACGCGCCATCACAATACAGCGAGAAATCCGCGGAAAAACGTTCGCCGAAATGACACCTGAGGAGCGGTCATCGCCTCGAGTAGTACGCGCACTTATGGAGTCGGTGTACGCATATTGCACTGCACGTGACATTTTAAGAGAGGCATGTCTGGAAGCGGGAGTGCGCCCGAAAACATTTGAACTAAGTCTCGATATTGGCGAAATAAATTGCGACGAACTCGAAACTCATTTCAACCCATCAAATTATTCCTCTCCCAACGTAATGTATGATGAGCAAAAAAATCGCGTCTTCTTTATTGATATGGGATGGGGTAAATGGTCGGCAAAACAAGAAAAAGTGTACCGAAAAATAATGCGAAGAAGCGAGGGTGCACACAGCGCCGCTGCATAATTCCAATCTCTCTCCTGCGTTAGGTTCTATCCATAGTTTCGCGTATCTATGACAGCGAATATACATTAGAGCTGTATATCAGTGCTCCTTGTGTGCTCGATCGAGACACACAACATCGCCGTGTTAATCCCGATTCGCTACCTGAGGCAGCGAAGAAGGACGTTTCCACATGGAAGTGATCCACGAGCAGCTTCCGCTACCCGTGCCTTGTTACGACTTACTCCCTGTCACCGAACTTACCGTTGGCCGCGACGAGCGCGGACTTCGGGTATTCCCGGCTCCCTTGAGTTGACGGGCGGTATTTTTCGATGTGAAATATTACTACTTCACTTGAAGACACCACTGGGCAAGCAGTTTTCCTGCACCCTAGCGGTTTCCATAGGTGCGCGCCTTCTTTCCGAGGGCACGCAACTCGTCACGCGTTTTTAGAATTCTTTGAAATCCCTCATCAGTTAAATGCTCCTTTCGGCGATACGCAAGAACAATGTCCTTGAAAAGAACGTATGATTTTGCTTTCTTCGCCTGAAGAGGATGTGCATCGAGAAACGGGAAGAGAATTTCTTCCATATCTCGAGTGCTGGTCACTTTGTATTTTGAATGTGGATACCACCCATATCGCTCATACGAGCAATCATAGATTTTTCCACAACCAATCGTGACACAAATGCGCTCGAGAATGTCTCGATCATCTGCGCGAACTTCAATTTCGAATTCTGGACGAACTTCGAGCCCGCGCGCTAGAGTTTTATGTTTGCCGATACTAACAGAGAAGGAGCCTTCCCCATCAATAAATCCTGCGACATATGCTCCAACGAGCGGTTCTCTATGAATTTGGTCCTTCCCAAACGGTCCCTGCAAATGCGGATTGCGTTCAAAAGGTTTTCGTTTAGTACTACGACCGCTGCTGACTTCTGTCATATCATTTGCCACAATTGCTTGTGCGCATACCTCGAGGTAAATATACCACGAGGAACATGTCAGATCTCCCACGGTGACCCGAACATCTGTTTGTAACTATCTCGACGCCACTACACGCATGAAAGTATGTGTCGGCTGGATTCTCCCTGTACTCGAGGGATCTCCACTTTCATGCGCCACAAACTGGCGTTCAAGCTAATTACTGCTACTTTCGCCCTTCACGTTAACCCTCACGGATTCAACGCTGCGATTTCGCTTCACCCCCGCCGAGAGGGTGGTCGGACTTTCACCGACTAGATATTCGGATCGCATGGCGACCCGAGTACAAGACTCGAGAACGTATTCACCGTAGTTTGCTGACCTACGATTACTAGCGATTCCGGCTTCATGGGGTCGAGTTGCAGACCCCAATCTGTATTGGCGACGCGTTTAAAGGATTTGCTCCACCTTGCGGTATTGCCTCCCATTGTCGCGCCGATTGTATTACGTGTGCAGCCCAGGGCATCAGAGGGACATGCGGACTTGGCGTCATCCTCACCTTCCTCCCCCGTGAGGGGGCAGTCTCGCTAGACAAATAAAACTAGCAACGAGGGTTGCGTTCGTTACCCCACTTAAGGGAACAGTTCAAACCACGAACTGACGACAGCCATGCATCACCTGCCAAGCGCCCTCGAAGGCTGATCTGGTTTCCCAGACCGTGCAGCTTGGTTTCAAGCCCTGGTAAGGTTCTTCGGTTACCGACGAATTAAGCCACATAATCCACCGCTTGTGCGAGTCCCCGTCTATTCCTTTGAGTTTTAACCTTGCGGTCGTACTACCCAGGCGGTTCTCTTAACGCGTTAGCTTCGCCACAAAGAGGGTCGATACCCCTTATAGCCAGAGAACAACGTTTAGGGCGTAGACTACCGGGGTATCTAATCCCGTTCGCTACCTACGCTTTCATGTCTCAGTGTCAGGAACGTCCCAGTATGCCGCCTTCGCCTATGGTGTTCCCCACGATATCAACGGATTTTACCCCTACACCGTGAGTTCCGCATACCTCGTACGTCCTCGAGCTCAACCGTTTCAGTCGGCATCCTCTTGGTTAGGCCAAGAGATTTCACGACTGACTAATTGAGCCACCTACACATCCTTTACGCCCAGTGATTCCGGGTAACGCTTGGGGCCTCTGTATTACCGCTCCTGCTGGCACAGAGTTAGGAGCCCCTTATTCCTAGGGTACCGTCGAAATGTCGTCCCCTATAAAAGGTGTTTACGTCCCGAAGGACTTCATCCACCACGCGGCGTCGCTCCGTCAGACTTTCGTCCATTGCGGAATATTCTCGGCTGCTGCCCTCCGTAGAAGTACGGTCCGTATCTCAGTTCCGTCGGTGGGGGTCAGCCTCTCAGCTCCCCTAAGCGTCATAGCCACGGTCAGGCCATTACCCTACCGTCTAGCTGATGCTGCGCAGGCCACTCCCAGAGCGATAAATCTTTACTCCTTAGAGACCATCGGGTATTGCGCCGTCTTTCGACGGAATATTCCCGACTCTGGGGGATGTTCCCACGTGTTACTACCTCGTTTGCCGCGGGTCTAAACCCGCTCGACTTGCATGCCTTATCCACGCCGCCAGCGTTCACCCTGAGCTAGGATCAAACTCTTAGCAATGTCCCTCGACCGCCAAAGCGGTCTCGGGACGATAGACCTAAAGCAGGAGAGAAATAAGAATTTCGTCTCCGCTTTGATACCTAATCTAATTCAGGTTGCTGACACCCTCACCATCTTTGGTAGATGTGAGGGTTATGAAATTTTCAAATAACTTCCGCGGATTAAAAAAGCCGGGACTTTCGTCTCGGCAATCGAGTAGCGAAGCAGCTAGGATTTATGATTCTAGGTACTCACTATTCATCATGCCAAGATCAATGCACGGTTGTTACCCGTACCTAGGCATACTACCCCGCCACTACCCACACCGTCAAGCCTAGTCGCAGCAGTCTTTGTGGGCTATGTGCCGGGCCGCCCGTTCGGCTCTATGTAAGCCCGAAATCCCAAACAGGTCTTGGAAGGTCTTCGTGAGGCTTGCTGGAAGAGCATCTGACGCTCCTCTGCAGTAAAGAGCTCATTGAAAGTGGTACCAAACACCTGGGGGCTCTTTAGTAACTCCTCTATCTTGCGAGAGTCTGCATTCTCTATAAGTCGATCGTTCACCTGCGAGGCAATGTGAGCCGAGAGCAATTTCTGAATATCCTGTTTGACCGCATCAATTTGATCATCGCCTATCCCTTCAAGATGAAGAAATTGCTCTAAGACCGAAGTAGATTTTTTTGCGATATCTGATATTGATGTTTGGTCTTGAATCATAATTTTTAATAATTAGTATTCACTTTTTCCGGCCCATAAAATAACTGCCGATACCAAGAGCAGCTAATCCACCACCGACAGCGAGGAGTTTCTCTTGCCCCTCACGTGAATACACATAGTTTTCTAAAAATCCCTTCATCCAGGCGGGGTCTTGGTCAAGTTTTTGCTGAAGCATATTTTCATAAATTTCTTTTGCGGGAACATCTGAACCTGCGGCATCTGACGCCTCAATTGCGTTTATGATTTGATCTTCGAATCCCGCCCCCCACGCGACAGAAAAAAGCGCCAGCATGGACAAAAGCCCGGCACCAATACCCGCGCTTTGGAGCCATGGGAACCGGCCAAGAGCTTCAAGGGCATTGGTGTGTACTTTTGCCGAGACTCCTTCTATTCCTTCAAACCTGTTTGTTTCTGCTCGCAGGCCGTCTATAGCTGCTGTCATAAGTTCATAGTATCATAAAGCGGGGTACAATGGTGTGCATATCCCTGTGAACAAGTATGTCGACAAAAAGTGAACAAACGGTGGTTATTTCGATAGGTGGCTCGCTGGTCGTCCCCGACGGCATAGACACGACCTTCCTCAAGAACCTTAAAGCGTTTATTGAGAAGGGGGTCGCGGAAGGCACCAAGTTTGTCATCATAGCCGGCGGCGGCAAGACTGCACGACGCTACCAAGACGCCGCGGCAGAGGTGGCGGAGCTCAATGCCGAGGACCTGGACTGGCTCGGCATCCATGGCACGCGCTTGAACGCGCACCTGCTGCGCACCATACTCCGCGACGTCGCCTACCCCATCATCATTTCGAACCCCGACGAAGTCGGCGACGTCCCGAGCGACGTCTCGGTCATTGTTGCGTCCGGCTACCGCCCCGGCTCGTCGACCGACCTGCGCGCCGTGCAAATTGCGAAGCACCTCGGCGCGCGAACATTGGTGAATCTCTCAAACATCGACTACGCGTACACCGACGACCCGAAGAAAAATCCGGAGGCAAAGCCCATTGAAAAAATGTCGTGGCCTGACTTCCGCGCGCTCCTGCCCACCGAGTGGAGTCCGGGCCTGTCGTCCCCCTTCGACCCAGTCGCAGCCAAAGAGGCCGAGGCCGACCTCATTGAAGTTGCCATCATCAACGGTTCAAAGTTTAACGAGCTCGACAACTACCTCAGCGGCAAACCCTTCATCGGCACATTAATTAGGTAGTGCGGTACCTTTAAGGCTTCAAGTTTTTATTTTTCGGAGAGATAGCCCAAATTACCGCAGATGCCACCGCAACGATGATAACCACGAGCCCGACGCGTGCTCCGTAAAATAGTGCATCAGATTGAGTAATAGACTCGAAAATCCAGAGCAGCCCAATGATCACCGCGGCAATAATTAAGCAAATGACTGTGAGTAATAGTATGTTTTTCATAGATATCGTATGTTCTTTAAACCAGCGACTTCCTAAGAATACCACTTTTCGAAAGTATTCACACCCAGCTATAGGATTTCGTAAATCCTATGGTCTAGGGTCTGAAACCTGCATTGGTTCTCCTACCGTTGAATAGTATATGTTCCGCCTCCTGCAAAACCTCATGGGCTGATTTACCGGCCGCACCAATAACATGGTTTGCATGCTTCTTAGTTGGTTCAAGAAACTCCTTATGGGCAGGAATAAGTGTTTGTTGGAAATACCCCTCAGAGGGTGAAAATTTATTACCACTCCGACGAGTGACTGAAGACTCGATGGGTATGTCGAGGTACACAGAAAGCGCCGCCCGACTTCGGATACGCGCCTCGTAGAGCGCAAGATGCCCCTCAAAAATTACAAGTGAGGCTGGGGCTATGACCTGTTTCTTCTTGTTTTTTAGAGCCGGCGAATACTCGGGGTGGTACAGCTCGCTTTTCGTCATTACTGTAATTGACCCTCCAGAAAGAAGTGTGTCGAGATCTCTCACTATGTCATCGAATCGTACAGCGTCAGGGTGATCCCAGTGCGGACCACCATCAGAGAGCTGAGGGGCGTCTTCAGCCTTTTTGTAGTAGTCATCCAGATGCACCAAGGAAAAAACTTCGGGATATTTTTTTAAAAGATTTATCGCGAGCGTCGACTTACCCGACCCAGAGCCTCCGGCAACCACAACAAGCTCAGGTCTCATATTTCTCAAGAATGAGATCTAATTTTCTTTGCAAATCCTCGATGGTTCCACTATTCTCAACAATAACGTCTGATTCTTTGAGAGCGGCGAAAATATCTTGTTTAGTTGGGTCGTCGGGGTTAGTCTCAATTTGCTCTTGGCGCAACCATTGCTCATACGTGACATTGTCCGTCTCGCTCCCTCGTTTAAACGCGCGTTCATAGCGAAGTTTAGGTTCAGCATCTATACCCAACACTACTCCTCCTTGAGACTTTATGAATCGCACACCCAACACCTCACGAATACTCTCAACTATTGCGTTTCCTCCTTTTGCTTTTGCTTCATTAAAAAGCGACTCAATGATGTAGGTTGGCCCATAGTTGGCGCGAAGGTCGTTCGCAACGGTAGTCATGGTGTCTCGGTTGACAGGTAGACCCCGCTTCTCTATTTCAGCAGTAATGAATTTTCTGGCAGAGTAGTGACTAAATCCTTTTTTGACAAGGTAGTTGACTACTTCGCCCTTGCCAGCACCAAATGAACCGGTGATGCCGATGATCATAGGTCTATGATACCGCCTTGGTTTTACCTTTTCCCCACCTTTCAATCATGACGAGGAGGGGTGAGGCGAAGAAGATGGACGAGTACGTGCCGGCGGCAATGCCGATCAAGAGCGCGAGAGCAAAGTCCTCGGTCGCGGGGCCACCCAGAAAAAAGAGTGCCAAGAGAACGATGATGGTGGTCAGGGACGTATTAATAGAGCGCGCGTAGGTTTGGGTGAGGCTGCGGCCAACCGTTCGTTCGAAGTCTTCTTGCTTATTAGTCTCCTGGTTTATGCGCAGATTTTCACGCACCCGGTCAAACACAACAATAGTGTCGTGGACCGAGAAGCCGAGGATGGTGAGAAGCGCCACCACAAAGAGGGCGTCTATTTCAACCTGCGCAAAGGCACCAAGGAGCGAGAAGGCGCCGACGGGAATTATGACGTCGTGAATGAGGGTAACCAGGGTCACGAGACCATAGATCCAAGAAGAAACGGGTTTCGAAACGCGCCAAAAGGCAATAGCAATGAACAGCGTGATGCCGAGTGCAACAAGTGCGAGGGCAAGGAGCGACTTGCGGTATAGCTCGTCGCCCAAGGAGGGGCCGACCGAGGAGACACGGGTGACCACCGTGCCCTGGCCTACCGCTGCTACCTTTTCAGTGATTGTTGATACTTCAGCGGGGGTCAACTCGCGCGTGCGCGCAATGAAGCCGCCCTCGGTAGGCCGGACTGAAATGTCACTTTGTGTTACCTCGACAATGCGTGCGGTCAACTCCTGCTCTGATGCAGTACCGCGACTAATTTCCATCAACGTGCCGCCCGTGAAGTCGATGCCTGGCTTCAAGCCCCATACGAAGTATGCCACGAGCGCCGCGAGCGTTAGGACCAGCGACACCCCTATGAACACCGTGCGAAATTTAATAATAAACATGGTTAGATTTTAAACCCGCTGCCGAACAGGAACTTGGCGCGACTCCTCGTCCACCCGAAGGCAAGTGAGGAGAGGAGGAGCCGCGAGAAGGTGATGGCCGTGAACATGGACACCAAGACGCCTATCGCAAACACGAGCGCAAAGCCCTTAATGAGTGCCGTGCCGAACCAGAAGAGGACTGCCGCCGTAATTAAGGAGGAGAGGTTTGAGTCGCGAATGGACGACCACGCGCGCTTGAAACCTGTCTTCATTGCCTCCTCGAGCGCCTTGCCAGCGCGCAGCTCTTCCTTCGTTCTCTCAAATATGAGTATGTTCGCATCAACCGCCATACCGAGGGAGAGAATGAACGCGGCGATGCCTGGCGCCGTAAGGGTTACCGGAATAAGTTTGAAAATAGCAAGCACCAAGATGCTGTACACCGACAGTGCAACAATAGCCACAACACCGGGCAAGCGGTACCACATGACCATAAACAAAGCGACGAGCGCGAAGCCGATGAGCCCGGCGAATATGCCTGCGGCCAGTGTCTCGGCGCCCAACGACGCGCCTATGGATTGCGATGAGAGGAGAGAGATGGGGAGTGGAAGTGCGCCGAAGTTGAGGTCGCGCACGAGCTCGCGCGCTGACTCGGGCGTAAAGTTGCCGGAAATAGTGGCGGTGCCGCCAGGGATAGCCTCTTGTATGACCGGGAGCGAAATAGGTTGCCCGTCAAGGAAGATGCCGAGGACCGAGCCGACGTTTTCGCGCGTTAATTTTTCAAACAGGTCGGCGCCTTCACTGTTGAAGTACAAGAGGACGAGCGGCTCTTGCGTCACGCCGCCTGCTTGTGCAGCGCCGAACTGCAGCTGCGCGCGCGACACAAGGCTCCCGGTGAGTCCAGTGTCGACAAAAATTTGCGTGGTGGTACCTGCAGTCGCTTGCTGCAATTTAAATTCCAAGAGCGGCGTCTTGCCAATGAGCTCCACCGCCTCGTTCAGGTCGGTAACGCCGGGCAGCTCGACGACGAGGCGGTGCTCGCCCGACAGCGTCTCTTCGGTTTGGACGATAGGCTCAGACACGCCAAAGAGGTTGACGCGGCGCTCGACCACCTCGCGGAGGGACGACATAGCGTCGCGGACGTCTGCAGCAGGGACGCTTACAGTATCGGCTTTGTATTCAAGGTGGGTACCGCCGGCAAGGTCGAGCCCAAGGCGGAAGGGAAATCGTGCGGCTTCAGAGTTAGACGAGGCGACGAAGTAGCCTAAGGCCCCAGCCACAATAAGCAGAAAAAGCGCAAAAACCCGCGTTTTCATAACAGTAGCTACAGTAGCATATCTCAGGAGTCCGTTCTACCTAGACTCTTGCCTTCAAAGCCAAGAGGTTTGCAAATATTTCCACTACAGCTACGGGGCCGATGCCGCCGGGGACCGGGGTGAAAAAGGAGGCTTTGGCGGCGACCGTAGGGTCGGCATCCCCAACTATTGCGCCGCCAGACTCCGAAGTGCCCGCATCGAAAATTACCACTCCGTCTTTCACCATGTCTGGCTGTAACAACTGAGGAGAGCCCGCGCCCAACACAATAATGTCAGCCCCTGTGGTGTGCGTGGCTAAGTCGTCACCGTGGTCAAGGGCGACAACATCTGCTCCCCGCATCCGTAACAAATGCTCGGCAGGGATGCCCACCAATTTTCCCTTCCCTACCACCACCGCGCGCTTTCCCTCGACCGCTATGTTGTGCGCATCAATTATTTCATTAATCGCCGACGCCACCGGCGGCATAACCACGTGCTTCCCGGCGGCAAACAGTGCCGCTGCCTCTTCGGAAATAACGTCCACATCTTTCGTGCATGGCATGGCGTTCACGACTACGGAAGCGTCAATGCCGCTCGGTAGCGGCAACTGCACGATGACGCCGTCGTTTTTCTGTGCCGCCTCGTGGACGAGTGCGACTGCGTCTTCGGTGGTAGCACCAGGCGCGAGGTGGTAGCGAACCAGCTCAACCGCAAGTGCGTGTGCATTCCTCTCTTTAATTTTCACATACGACGACGTCACCGGGTCGTTCGAAGCAACCACAATGCCCAATGAGAGGCTCCCGAAACTTTTTCGCTCTTCGTGGAGCGCAGCCAAGCGACTCTTCGCAAATGCTTTTCCATCAAAAATCATGAACTACTTCCCCACGCGAGATAAAATTATTTGGATGGTCCGAAGGGCGATCAGAAGGTCCAGGAAGAACGAGCGGTGTTTGATGTAGTACAGGTCGTACGCCAACTTGACCTTCGTCTCGGTGACGTCCGTGCCATGGTGCGGGTGCGCCTGGTGGTGAATTTGGGCCCAGCCTGAGAGCCCCGGCTTCACCAGGTAGCGTGCAGTGTAGTGCGGAATTTTCTCTGCATACACGGCGGAGAGTGCCGGCAACTCCGGCCGGGGACCAATGAGCGACTGCTCGCCGTTTAATACTGACCACAATTGCGGCAGCTCGTCGATGCGGAAGTCGCGGAGCCACCGCCCCACCTTCGTCACCCGCTTTGTACTTTTTAACACCTCTTTTCCCTGATCGCTCATATTTCCATTCATGGTTCTAAACTTCGCAATGCGGATGAGTCGCTGCGCCATACCCACCCGCTCTTGGGTAATGAACAGCGACCCGCGGTCGTCGAGCAGTATGGCCAGCCACACGAGCGGGTACAGGACGAGCGACACCGCCCCGAGCACCAGTGCGCCCACAATGTCCACCGCGCGCTTCAGCGTGTCGTAGACCGTGTATTTCTCGGTGGTTATGTGCTCCACGAACCACTCGTGCGAGATGAGCGAAGTTGGAATGCGTGCAAATACGTCCTCGTACACGCTCGCCAGGTCGAGAATGTCTATTTTCGTTTGCACGAACGACAAATTGTACAGGAGGGGCAGCATCAGCTCGACCTCGCGGTCACGCAAGTCGGCGACAATGATGGTTACGCTGTCCTTCGCTATGTGTTTCAGCACCTCATTTTGAATATCGTTCGGGTTACCGCCGCGCCGCACATCAGCCTTGAAGACGAAGGTGATGGGGTAGCGCGGGTTGGCATTCACCTCGTCGTACAACTCCTGCATTTCCTTCCCGCTTCCTAACAAGACTGCGCGGTCACGTCGCTTAAACCCAAACTGAGGGAACAGAACGAGACGCCAAAAGATAAGTGCCGCTGAGGAAATGACCAGGAAGATGACAAGGTTTAGCTTTGGCGTGATGTTGAAGTACGGGATGAGGAAGAAAAATGCCGCGGCCAATAGTACGTTCACCATCTGTGCGCGGGCAACAATATCAGGCAACTGGAGACGCGTGAATGTTGTGTGCTTGTCGTAGAGTCCCGCAATGACAAAGACGACGACCCACGCAATAGAGAGGAGCGAGAAGGGTACGAGGTGCGTAACGAAGAGCTCGTACGTCGGCAAGCCCAGGTACCGCACCAGGAGCGTGAGGTACAGCGAAACAACCAGCATTACTAAGTCGCCTACGGCAAGGAGGAGCCAGTCCCGTTTATTAATGGAGCGCATCGCTATACCTATAGTACCCCGTACTACAATTTACTCAATATAGTTCCTTGAGATATGTGTACCTACCACCAAATATAGATGTGGAGAGAACACGGCAAGAAAATTGTAGTACGGGGCTGGCCAGGCTTCAGTGACGTTTGACACAGAGGTGTAGTACTATTGCCAGGTGCCCCAAAAGAGGAAAAAGGTCATATTTGTAGTCACTAAATCAGGCATGGGCGGTGCCTCCCGCTATGTGTGCGAGCTCGCGCAGGCGCTGAATGCGTCGTACGATGTACTAGTTGCAGCGGGTGGCGCGGGCGAACTCTTTGACCGCTGCAGTGCCTCAAACATACGCACCGTGACCATTCCCCACCTCGAGCGAGACATTGGGTTAGTGAGAGAAGTCAAAGTTTTTCTTTTTTTACTTTCTCTTTTTAATAAAGAAAAGCCGGACATCGTGCACCTGAACAGTCCTAAGGCTGGAGGTCTCGGCGCCCTCGCGGCGCGCCTCGTTGGAATAAAAAAGATAATCTACACCGCGCACGGGTGGGCATTTTACGAAGAGCGGCCGTGGTGGGCGCAAAGCCTCATCCGCGCCTTCTCATGCCTCACGGTGCATCTTGCAACGAAAACAATAGCGGTGTCTGAAAAAGACGCGCGCGCCTTCGCGCGCGAGCCGTTTATGAAAAATAAGGTGGTGCGCGTTCCTATTGGTGTCACGCAAAGGTCTGTGGTGACGCGTGAAGCGGCGCGAAACGCACTCGGCATTGCACACGACGTCTTCGTCGTCGGCGCCATTGGCGAGCTTCACCGCAACAAAGGCTACACCTACCTCATAGAGGCCGCGCGCGAGGTACCCGACACGACCTTCGTCATACTCGGCGATGGCGAGGAGCGAAAAAATCTTGAGACGTTAATTGCAAAAAATAATTTACACGACCGCGTCATCTTGAAAGGCTACGTGCCGAACGCAACTGACTACCTTGCCGCGTTCGACCTCTTTGCTCTGCCGTCGACCAAGGAGGGGCTGCCCTACGTCTTACTCGAGGCTGGCATGCAGGGACTGCCGGTCGTCGCATCGAACGTCGGGGGCATCCCCGACGTCATAGGGCACGACAAGACAGGACTCCTCGTTCCTGCCAAAGACCCCGCCGCCCTTGCCGCCGCCATCAAGCGCTTGCAAGCCTCTCCCTCTCTTGCTTCTACCCTCTCCTCCGCCCTCCAATCCAAAGTCTCCCACGACTTCTCCTTCTCCCACATGATCCAACAAACTACAGCCCTGTATTAAATCCGTTCTACCGTGATTCGCGTCCCTCGACCGTCACCATCAATTGACTCTACCGTTACAGAAACAACTTCTTTACTGCTATGAAGTAAACGTCGCGCATCGTTAACCTCATCATCTATATCCTCCCGATGTCCTCGATCATATTTTGATGTGGTGCCGCGACGACTTACTGATCGAAACATCGTTTCCGTGTCTGGATACTTCGTTATTATTCGATACTCGTAGCGGTTCATAATGCATCTATACTACCCATATTTTCTTTCCTGTCAACCTGCGGCGCCGAGGACTTCGTGGCGGGTGTCTTCGTGGACGAGGCGGCCGTACCGGCGCATGGAGGAGATGATGCCGAGCATCAGGTACTCGGTCACCAGGTGCGACCCGCCGTAGCTCATAAACGGCAACGGCGTCCCCGTGACGGGCAGCAAGCCGATGTTCATGCCGATGTGTATGGTCGCGTGGACCAGAATTAAGACCGCAACACCGAGGCTGAAGAGTGACTCAAAGTTAGTCGCCCCCGCACGCGCATTAGTAACAATTCTAAACAGTAATACTGCAAACGCCGCAACTAGGAGGAGAGTCCCGCCAAACCCCCACTCTTCAGCATAGGCCGCGAAAATGAAGTCCGTCTCATGTTCAGGAAGGAACTGGAGACGCGACTGCGTGCCATACCCCACGCCTTTTCCCAGCAACCCGCCGCTCCCGACCGCCACAGTCGACTGAAAGGCGTTGTACCCAGCACCTTGAATATCTTCAAGGGGATGGAGGAAGGTCATGACCCGCTCCTTCTGATAGGGCGCGAGCGCAAACGTCCACAGCAGGATACCTGAAATTACGCCGACACCAAGGAGGAGTGCGAGGTGTCTGAGAGGAATGCCTGCCAAGAGGACAATGCCTGCCCACACCCCGAGCATAATGAGCGCTGACCCGAAGTCGGGCTGCAGAAAGAGAAGGACGAAAATGAGCAGTGTGTACGCTCCAGAAACTATAATGTGCCGAAGCCGCGCTATTTCCACATGCCGCCGAGAAAAGTATTTTGCGAGCACGACAATCAGTGCGATCTTCGCCGGGTCTGCAGGCTGCAAGGTGAAGAACCCGAAGTTAAACCAACTCTGCGCACCCTGAAGCGTCGTCCCCAGCACGAAGAGAAGCGCAAGTAGAAACACTGCAAGGAGGTACAGCGCCACGACCACATCGGTGCGCCGAAGGAAGCGCCAGTCGATCGTATGCGCTATGAAAAATAAGAGGCACCCCACGATGAGCCAGACGAGTTGCCGTTCGGCAAAGGACTGTTCTGCTCCACCTTCGAGAGGTACGCCGAACCCATACATGGTGACCATTCCTAAAGCAGTGATCAAAAAAGCGCTCGCAAACAGTACCCAATCAACTCGAATCGAAGTGCGCATGCGTACCTACCGAAGCGTACGAGGAATAATGTCGACGCGCCCAGTCACCGTGAGCGGTTCCTGCCAGGTAAACGTTATTTGTTTGCGTTCGCGCGGAGCCAGCACGTCAACCGTCGTTTGCGATGCGTATGCCAACACATCGTTCGCGTCAAATATCAGTGCTGTGACCGAAATATCTTGTACCGGGAATAATGTTTGGTTTTCAACGAGTGCAGTAACCTGCCTTTCTTCAGGCACGACATCAAACGAGAGTACGCGAACCTTGGACGCTTCACGTTTCCGCTTCTCAAACGTACCCATGCCTACGTCAACAAAGGTGCGTGTCGGCGTCCGCTCGCCTGTAATGACGTTCGCTTCAAACAGCGGTGCCGACTCACCGGGGAGGAGATTAAACTCTCCCTCGCGTGTTGCGATTAAAATATTGCTCATGTCGAACAGCGAGACCGTGTACGGTACGACGCCAGCTGCCTCAGTGTTCGGGTTTTTAATCAACGCGACTGCGTGGTATACGCCAGGCGCCACCCTGACTGACCGTGCCCAGAGTGGCGTAATGGGTGGCTGCACGCACAGCTGCACGCACGACCCGTCACAGTCGACTCCTACCTCGTCGCCGTTTTGGACGCCGTCTGTACATGACGGCGCTCTATAAAAGAATGCGAAGTACCCACCCACACCAAGAGCCACGGCAACAACGAGTGCGCCGAAAGCAAACACAATTTGCCGCGTTATTGCCCAGTTCATCTCTCCATCCTACCAGAAACGCAAAAACCCCCGCCGAAGGGCGGGGGTTTTGTATGAGCGTTCTGTCCTGGCGGCTACCTACTCTCCCCTTACGAGTACCATCGGCTCAAGTGGGCTTGACTGCTGTGTTCGGAATGGGAACAGGTATTTCCCCACCGACAAGCCACCAGAACAGAACGCTCATATCCTATGAAAACATCAACACACCACAAAGTACAAAACAGTAGTATCATGATTTTCAGAGTTCCACCGGAGAGATGGGCGAATTAGTACACGTCGGCTCAACACCTTGCGGTGCGTACACCTCGTGCCTATCAACCTAATAATCTCTTAGGGGCCTCATAGTGATTTCTAATCTTAGAGTTGGCTTCCCGCTTAGATGCCTTCAGCGGTTATCCATTCCCGACATAGCTACCCTGCAGTGCTCCTGGCGGAACAGCAGGTAGACCAGAGGTCAGTTCATCCCGGTCCTCTCGTACTAGGGACAACTCTCCTCAAAAATCCACGCCCATGGTAGATAGGAGACCAACCTGTCTCACGCATTTCGTTAGCTCCGCTTACGCGGAGGATCGGACTGTAGCTTCCCCTCGTGACTCAAATGCTTGAGTCAGCATGCGCGCAGTACGTCGCACGCATGTGGGTCATGTACGTTCAGTCTCTAGGGGTCCCTCGTCGCTTCGCTCTCTCGGGGCGAATCGCTGCGATTCGCCCCGAGAACACACGAAGTGGTTCGAAGGGTTCCCTCGGAGTTGTCCCTCGCTTACGCTCGGGATTTCTCCGATATCAGTACATTTCAATCCTTCGCTTTCTGCTCTACGCAAAAAGCTCAGGACCGCCGTGATGTGTTGGTTCTATCTATGTTGCATTAAACGAAAAGACTATCTCGATTTTGTTTGTCTGTTATGTATGAAGGATTCAGACGGTCCTGAAGCGAATCGAAATTCGCTGAAGGACGGTCTGAACCCAACTCACGTACCACTTTAATTGGCGAACAGCCAAACCCTT
>FRDC01001390.1_pt1 | contig 74800 bp, 62 predicted proteins | sample 1106171 | NCBI WGS metagenome assembly FRDC01 (sample SAMEA3930566, study PRJEB13176) | freshwater metagenome | biome: Drinking water system; feature: drinking water; material: water | place: Singapore | collected 2014-12-20 | reverse complement strand
ACTGGGTCAGTTTTCGGTCAGCGGCAACAGGCTGTTGTTCGCGAGCAATGCGCGCGCATTCGGAAACGCGACGAGATACGACTGCACGATGCTGCGCAGGCTCGCGAGATCGAGCTGATGCAGCGGCAGCCACTGGCAGAACAGGCCGTCGTCGTTGAGACGCTCACGCACCGCGCGAAAATGCTCGACCGTGTACAACGCGCCCGAGCCACTGCGCGCCGGGTGGAAGTTGTCGGACACGATCACGTCGTAGCGCGCGTCGCTCGCGCGCACGTAGCGCCGGGCATCCGCCGCCAGCACGTGCAGGCGCGGGTTGGGTGCCGCCTCCGGGCGGAACAGCGCCGCCGCGGCGATCACTTCCGGCAGCAGTTCCACGGCGTCGACCGCGAGTCCCGGCACCTCCGCCGCCGACGACGCGGTGACGCCGGTCCCCAGTCCGAGAAACAGCGCCCGCGCCGGTGCCGGGTGCAGCAGCACCGGCAGCAGGGCCTGACGCGCATCGACGCGCCGCGTGGCGCTGCTGCCTTCCTGCTGGCGATTGTCGATGCGCAGCCGCGCGACACGATCGGCATCCTCGACCACGCTGACCGCCGCCATCACGCCATCGGCATAGCGCAGCACGCGACCGCCGTCGGGCACGTCGACGAAGGCCAGCGGCGGCGCCAGCACGGCGACCACGGCCAGCGCGGCAGCCGGCACCATCACCTGCGCGCGGCGCCATTGGCGCACGTCGATCAGCAGCAGATAGCCCGCCACCACCAGCAGCAGTGCCAGCTTCGGCCCCAGCGCCGGAAACAGCAGCACGCCAAACAGCAACGGGGCGTTCATCGCCCCCAGCGTGTTGAGGCCCAGCGCGCGGCCGAAGCTCAGCCCGTGCGCAGAAGCCATCGCGCTCAGGTGACTGAACAGCCCGCCCATGACCATCGTTGCTGGTCCGAACGCGACCAGCGCGAGCACGGCTTCCGCAAGCAGGGCCGTCGCCATGTGCGTGCCCAGTTGCTGCAGCACGAGCGCCTTCAGCGCTTCCGCGCCCCACAGACAGCCGGTGCCGATCAGGCAGGCCATCGCGAGCGCGGCCAGCAGGCGATCCCGCATCGGCTCGTCGTCATGACTGCGCGCATGGGCCGCGTGGACGCGGCGCGCGTACATCGCCGCCCCGGCTGCGGTGCCGACGAGATAGACGGCCAGCAGCAGCGCAAACGTGTAGACCGTGTCTTCGGCCACCTGCGCCAGCACCCGCACCACCAGCACCTCGTAGCCGATGCCGAGCAGCCCGGTGACGGCGAAGCGCAGCAGCAGGCCACGCGAGCCCGCGCCGGAGATCGACGATCCCGAAGACGCTTGCGGCTGCTGAGCCGACCGGGCGGCCGCAGAGGACCCGGTCGCGGTCCGGAAAAGCCGCAATGCGGCGACCGCACACGCCAGATTCAGCGCCACACAGAGTGCCGCGGTACGTGCGTATCCAAACGTCGGCGCCAGCCAGAACGCGATCGCGAGCACGCCGATCACGGCCCCGAGCGTGTTGCAGGCATACAGCGCGGCAATCGAGCGATCGCGCGGCGGCGCCGTCGTCGGCCATCGTGCGGCGATGCCGGCCATCGCCGGCAAGGTCGCGCCCATCGCCGCGGTCGCCGGCAGCAGCAGCACGAATGTCGCGCCGAACGCGAGGCTCCATTGCCGTAGCGCCGATGGCGCGACGCCGGTCAGGTGCAACACCAGATCGCCGAACGGGCTCATCAGCGCGATCAGCAGCAGGCTCCACAGCGCAATCACCAGTTCGCAGGCGGCATACCAGCGCGCTGGCTGCGCGCTGCGCTCGATGCGCGGGCCAAGCAGCAGCGCGCCTGCCGCCAGCCCGCCGAAAAACGCCGTGATCACCGCCAGCACCGCCGCCGCCTCGTGGCCGAGCCACAGCCCGCATTGCTGGGTCCAGACGATCTGGTAGCCGAGGCCGGCAAAGCCGGATGCCGTCATCAGCAGCCGCATCGCGGCCGGTCGCCAGCCCGCTGTCACGGCCGCCCGCAGCGCTGCGTGGATCGAGCTGCGAGCGTGCGTTGCCCGCGCCGCATCACCGTCATCCAGTGAACCCGATCGTGTAGCCCCAGGAATCGAGCCGCGCCGGAATGGCATTGAACGACAAGGTGATGCGCCGCTCGCCGCGGTTCGGCGGCACCGCGTGCATCAGGTAACTCGGAAACAGCACCAGATCGCCGGGCGACGGCGCGGGGCTGATCCACTTGTCGGCACTGAACGGCCCCGGCGTGACGCGGGCATGGTCGTTCCGGAACGCGAAGTCATGGCCGCCGGGCGATTTCATGAACACGGTCTGCGAGCCTGGATGCGTCGGCGTCAGATAGACCACCCCGGAAATGAAGCTGTTGGCGTGGTTGTGCATCGCCTGATGGCCACCGGGCGCCAGCACGTTGACCCACATCTCCTTCAGCGCCCAGCCGATCCGCTCGCCGAACATCTGCGCGCCGAAATCGACCAGCTTCGGCGTGATCAGACCGGCTGCCTCGACGAACAGCGGGCTGTCGCTCGGCTTCAGCATTTCGGTATGCGACAGGCGCGCGGACGAGTTGTTGTCCCGTGTCGCCTTGTCGACGAAATGCGTGATCAGCCCCTCGACCAGCGGCCGGCTCAAGGCCGCCGGGCAGCGCAGGAACGGCGTCGGAAACAGGCTGATCAGTTCATCCATCGGGATGAGGCGGCGCGGTGTCGGGGACACCGCAAAGCTTGGCAGCCGGTTCGTGACGGTTTCGTGGCAACCGGGTTGCCACGGCCCGTTGCCCCGCGATCAATGGCCTAAGGCGTGCAGGCGCGGCCGCGCAGCGTCGCCAGATTCACCGCTTCGGCCAGCCTCTGATACCCGGCAGCATTGAAATGCAGGCCATCGCCGCCGTCATAGCGCGCGTCGATCCGGTCCGGGTCGGCTGCGGAGCGCACCACGGCATCGAAATCGACGATCGCATCGGCCGGGCTTCTGGTCCGGATCCATTCGTTGACCTCGCGCCGCAGGGTCAGCGCGCGCGGGGTTCGATAGGTCGGCAGCAGCGCCGTGCCGGATGGCGTCAGCGTGCCCTGGATCACGTTGAGGCCGGCAGCGTGAAAGCGATCGATCAGCGCGGTGTAAGCGTCGGTCAACTGCCGTGTCGTCAGGAACGGTGTCTGGCCGATGTCGTTGATCCCTTCCCAGAAGATGACGTCGGTCGTGCCCGGAACGGCCAACACATCCTGATCAACCCGCGAAAGCGCGCTCGGGCCGCCAAACGGGATCAGCGAGTTCTGGCGGACGAGATTGCCGCCGATGCCGGCGTTGGCGACGAACAGCGGGCGGTTCGCCGCAGCGAGCCGGCGCGCCAGATAGTCCGGATAACGCTGATTCAGATCGATCGTCGCGGTGTCCTGCGTCGGAATCTGCAGGTGCGTCAGCGCCTTGATCACGTTGCGCTGCTGGTCGCCGTCGGTCAGCGAATCGCCGAAGGTGACGACCGTGCCGGTCGCGGCCGGCGCGAGCGTATCGATGCCGATCACCAGCGGCCGTGTCGTGGTGACCTGAATGAAGGCATCGCCGGACGCATCCCGCGTGCGATCGCCAACACCGGGCAGCGTTGCGTACGAGCGCTGCCGCGCGAGGAAATGATGGGTCGGCGCAAGCAGCACGCTGCTGGTCGACAGGCTGACCGCCAGGGTTTCAAAGCGGCCGAACGGCAGCAGCACCGGGTCGCTCAGCAGGTCGGCACCGGCCGGCACGGTGACCGAGCGCAGCCCTGAAAAATGCAGCGTGGCCAGCGATGACGGATCGACCGCCGCGCCGGACGCCTGCTTGGCAATCGTCGCTGCCGTGATCACCAGCGGCAGCAGCCCGAAACGATTCGAGATCTGCACCCGGACGAACGTTCCGGTGCCGGTCGGCGACAGCATCGACCGGAAGGTCTGGGACGGGCCGACGAACAGCGGCACGAGGCTGTTGTCACCCGGGGTGACGCCGTCGGTAGGCGACGACCGCCAAGCTGCGACCCAGCGCGTGCCCTGACAGGACGACGAGGCATTCGACGCCGCAGCCAGCCCATCCGCCGCGTGCGCGCTCAGGCACAGCATCGCGGCTGTCGCCGCGAGCAGACACTTCAACATGGTTCCCCTCCAGAATTTTCTTGTTGTGCCGCTGACCGCGGTGGCAGCCGATCAAGCGGCTGCCACCGCGCCACTCGCCGCACGCGGCGGCGCCACAGCTCACCAGGCGAAGGTCTTGCTGCCGCCGCCGAGGCCGTCGATGACGATGTAGTCGCCGTTGCGGGTCGCATTGACTCCGGGCGCGGCCGCCACGCCGGTCCAGACCACGCGGCCGTTCATCGCGATGATGCGGTTGGCGCCGAGCAGCGGCACCGACACGCGACCCTGCGAGCCAGCCGGCGCCGTCACGGTCAGACGGAAGCCGCCGTCTTCACGGGTCCAGCGCGCCGCGATCACGCCGCGCGGCGTGGTGACCTGCCCCTGCGCCCACGTCAGGTCGCCAGGCTGCGGTTCGACTTCCCAGCTCGCGAAGCCGGGCGTCAGCGGCCGGATGCCGACGAGGTAGCCGGTGGTCGCGTTCAGCGGACCGGTGCCCCAGCCGTGAGCCGCAGACGTGAAACCGGCATCGGGCCGACGCAGCGACGGCCTGCCGCCATAGTCGAGGCTGATGTTGTAGGCCGGAATTTCGCCGCTCTTGCTGACCCGCTCCCAGACCGTCGATGCCGGATCAGCCACCGTCATGTGTCCCCACAGACGGCGCATCTGGTTCAGGGCGCCGGCGGTGTCGTGCCGGGCAAGCCGCGCCACCAACTCGCGCGAGCCCACGAACGGCGCATGCAACTGCTCCATGAACGGGTCGATTTCGAGCTCGCCCGTCAACGTGCCGTAGGTGCCCTGCAGACGCGTGTCGACGAAGCGCATCACCCGTGCGGCCTGCGCGCCGGTGACCACGCCGCTGAGCACCGCTTCGATGTTGGCATCCTGCGTGTGGTTCAGCCGCGGGTTCTGCGAGTTGCCCTTGAAGGCGCCGGCCGATTCGTCCCAGAACGTGTCCAGCATGGCCGCGCGCCGCGTTTCGGCAAGCTGCGCGATACGGTTGGCCGCCACATCGCCCTGACCGATCTGGCGCTCGAGATCGGCCAGACGGCGGTAGGCGCGGTAGATCACGGCGTTGGTGTGCATGTCCTCGCCAAACGCCAGATCGAACGGATGCCAGTTGATCTCGAACGCATACAACGGCAGGCAAAGCCCTGTCGCCATCCCCACTTTCGAGAAAGTGTTCAGCAGGTTGGCCAGCGCTTCACCAGCCTTGCCGAGCCGCGCGATGATCGTCGGCGGCGGCGTGTCGGAACCGATCTGGCCGGTGCAGTACAGCCCGCGGTTCGAGCGGCTTTCGAAGTAGTCGACGGTACGACGGGCGACCGGCAGCATCGCTTCGGCGAACGCGCGGTCGCCGGTGTACTGGTAATAGTCGGCCAGACCGATGACCCACCACGCGGTGTATTCGCCGATCCGGCCTGCTTCTTCCTGAAAATTGAAGACCGTCGGATTCGGGCCGTCCGGCGTCAGGTCCGAGTAATCGTCGGCGCAGGCCACATTGATCTGGCTGAGCATCGGCAGATAACCGCTCGGGTACTGCTGGCACGCGAACATGCCGAGCGTGGCCTTCATGATCTTCGCGGCGTCGCGGTGCGAGTAGTACGCCGCGAGGCCCTGATTGCCGACATCGCCCAGCCAGACCATGCGGTCGCGCTTCGCGCCGTCGGCGTAGACGTAGCGATCACGCAGCGGGTCCTTCAGAGTCACGATGCTCAGGGTGTACGCAGAGTGCGCCCAGATCCGGTTCAGCAGCGGATCGCTCGACAGGAACTGGCCACCGTAGCCGAAGCCCGGGTTGTCCGCCGTCGACACGCGCAGGTGCGTCGGCCGAATCCGGATGTAGTCGACGCGAGCCGTTCCCGGCCTGTTCAGCGATACCGACAGCCAGCGCTGGGCACCCTGAATGCCCGGCACCACCACACGGCCGCGCTCGGTTGCCGCCACGTCATGGGTCCGGGTCTCGGGATCATCGTCGGTGCCGATGTTGTCGCCGGAGTAATCGCCATCCTCGTTCAGCCAGATGCGGCGCTCGGCGTACGCGAGGTGGATCCCGGTGGTCGTGCCGTCGCACATCCCGACCTCGACGATGCCGCCGGTATCAATGCCGAAATCCACCACTAGGCGATCATTCACGGTGCCGCCCAGCACGGCGGTAGACGAGACGCTGGCGCAGCGGCCGTCGGCCTCACGCAGCAGGCTCAGATCAGCCGACCGCAGTGAACGGCCTTCGGCCGTGACCTGCACCGGATAGACGTATTCCCCGCGCGGGTCGATCAGCGTTTCGGCCCAGCCGCTGCGCTCGATGACCGGCACCGTCGAGCGCTGCTCGGCGAGTGCCGCGGCTGCCGTCGTGCCGGCCGCCTGCGCGGCAGTACCGCTGCCGATGATGACGCCAGCGAGCCAGACCAGCGCCTTGGCACCCGCAGCGCGCGGCCCCGTTGTTGCTTTTTTGATGTTTCCCACGTTCTCCCCCATTTGACCTTGCCACCCCATCCCACTGAAAAATCGAACGACCGTGCCGCGACCGAGGCGGCCGGCCGCTAGCGTCCGCGTGCTGCGTTCGTATGGACTCGTCGAGCCGTTCTGATGCCGCGTCCTGGCGCGCCTCACAGCAGGCCCTCGGCGCGCAGCCAGGCTTCGGTGCGGCGCATGCCTTCCTCGAGGCTGACGGCCGGCGCATAGCCGACGAGGGCTCGGGCCTTTTCCGACGAGTAGCCGCCGGTCCGCGCGAGATAGCGGACCGTGGTCGGGTTGATCTCCGTGCTTTGCCGCCGCAGCCGGGCCACCGTCGCGACGATCGCGGCATAGCCGACGGCCACGCCGGTCGGCACCGTGCGCGGGCTGCCACGGCGGCCCAGCATCCGGTGCAGGTAGCCGAAGTATTCGGCGGTCGACGCCGTGGCCGGACCGGTCAAGGTCAGCACCTGCCCGGCACCGGCCGGATGCGCTGCCGCCGTCAGCAGGCCGGCGACGAGATCATCGACATACACCGGCGAGAACACGCCCTGCCCCCCGGCCGGCAACGCGAACGAACCCGCCTTCATCGCTTCGATCGGCAGCACGACCCACGGCCGCGAGCCCGGTCCGTAGACATCGCCCGGGCGGATGATCGTGGCGCTCAGCTCGCCCGCCGCATGCGCCTGCAGCACCACGTGCTCGCTCGCGATCTTGGTATCGACGTAGGCGTTGCCGTCGGTGCGGACCGGCCAGCGCTCGTCGACACCATCCGGAAAATTCACATCGGAGAACGCACGTACCGACGACAGGTGCACGAGCCGCTTCACCCCCGCCGCGATGGCGGCATCCACGACATGGCGCGTGCCCATGACGTTGACGCGCCAGGTCGTCTCGGCGTCCACGGCATTGGAGACCACGGCGGCGGTATGGATCACGAGATCGCAGCCGGTCATCGCGTTCTGCCAGTCACCGGCCTTCGAGATGTCGCCGGCGACCACGCCGCGCTGATCGCCCGGGTGCGTGTCGACACCGACGACGGTGACACCGTCGGCCTGCAGCCGACGCGCAATGGCCTTGCCGATGAAGCCGTTGGCGCCGGTGATCAGTGCCTGCTGGAAGCCCATGGAAGTGTCCTGTGGTGAGGCGCGCACGCCAGCGAATCGGGAATGGCCGGGTTCACAGCGCCGCAGCGCCGGCGTGAACACGACCGAACGTCGCTTCGCCGAACAGGTGGCTCACGGCTTCACCCGGGAACAGCCAGAACGGCGTGCGCTCGCTCGAGGTCACGCAGTTCGGGAATTCCGGATTGGCCGACGGCCCGGCGAGCGTCTTCTCCAGCACCATCGAGATGTACTGGTCGTTGCTGCCTTCCAGCGTGTTGCCGTTGAGGATCACTTCCTTGCCGGTGGACTGCGCGTAGCGGCGTACGGCATTGATCCGCGAATGCTTCGGTTCGTAGCAGTCCGCGCCGACGCCGTTCTCGCTGGTGACGCGAATGCCGTCCGGCACGCGCGCGGCCAGCGAGTGATTGCCTTCGGTATGGCCCGGCGTGTGGATCAGCGCGATGCCCGGCCCGAGGCTCAGGCTGGAATCGAAGGTCAGCACGCGGGCGGCGGGGATGCCGTCGATGCCGTTCGGGCAGTACCACTCGGCCTGCACCGGCAGCAGCCCCTGCGTCGACGCCCATTCCTGGCGATGGATCAACAGCTTGGCCTTTGGAAAGAACGGCGACGGACCGGCGAGCCAGCGACGCACGTCCTGCGTGTGCAGATGGTCGTAGCTCAGGTAGTCGACGTCCTCCGGCTTGATGCCGCACTCGGCCAGCGCGCTGCTCACCGTGTGGTATTTCGGCGCGATCACCGACTGCACCCAGGCCGGCGAAGCGTCGGCCATGCGCCGGTAGAACGGGGTTTCGCGATTCGCGTCCGGATCGGTCGGCGACATCAGCAGCGTGCGCACCACGCCCTCGTGATCGCGGTACTGCACCACGAACAGTCGGTTGAACAGATGCACCAGCGGGAATTTGAGGCCGCGATCGGCGAAGACGCCGAAGAACGCGTAATAGGTCGGGTACGGCGCCCGAACGAGGTTGAAGCTGCGCCAGAACAGCACTTCCGGTTCGCCGAGCATCTGCTCGCGCAAGCCCTGCGCACGGCGGCGCACTTCCTTCAGGCGGTCCATCGGCGCGGCGGCTTCGCGCGCCCCGTCGAACGTCGTCAGGACACGGAAGCCGGGCGGCAGCAGCATCTTGGTGATCGAGGTCATGGCATTCATAAAGGAATTCCGCTGGATGTGAGTAAGGAAAATCGTGTGTGCGGGCGATCGCCGGCTGCGCTCAGCGCAGCGGTACGGTGCGATCGAGGAATGCGAGCTGGTCACGCACGACGCGCTCGAACGGCTCGCCGAGGTAGATGTCGAAGTGGCCTTCGGCATAGCGCTGCACTTCGCCGCGGGGCGCGCGTGCGGCGTGGCGCAACGTGGCCTTGGCCGGGGCAACCGAGTCGCCATCGCAGACGCAGAACAGCACCGGGCAGGTGATGCGGGCGGCCCGGCGGCCGGGGAAGTAGCGAATGATGTCGAGCCCGAATCGAGCCGCGACCTCGTTCCGGACCGACTCGCCATCGGCCGCCAAGGCGAGATAGCCGGGATAGGCGTCCGGCGCGTTCATCAGCGCCAGCTCGCCGGGCCGGCCTGCCGTCGGCACCATCGTCGGCGCGGCACCGAACCAACTGCCGATCCGGTCGCGCAGCGCCAGCGCCGTGAGCCGCAGCGAGGTCAGCGGGTCAACGGCGAGGCCGGACGCCAGACCGTCGGTGAACGGGCATTGCGCGATCACGGCGGCCAGACGCGCGTCGTCCGCCGCCGTGGCCAGCACGTGTCCGCCGCCGAACGACGTGCCCCACAGCACGACGCGCTCGGGGTCGATGTCGGCCAGACCGCGGACGTAGGTGATCGCAGCCTTCCAGTCGGCGAGCTGCTTGCCGATGTCGAGCAGTTGACGCGGTTCGCCCTCGCTGTCGCCGAAATGGCGATAGTCGAAGATCAGGCAGGCATAGCCAGCGGCGACAAAGCGCTGGGCGTAGACCGGCAGCCGCATGCGCCGCGTCGCGCCAAGGCCGTGCCCCATCACGATGACCGGGAACGGGCCGGCGCCAAGCGGGCGGTAAAACGAGGCCGCGCAGGACAGGCCCTCGGAGGCGAAGCGAACCTCGATCGGCTCCAGCAGCGACTTGGACCAGATGGTCATCGGAAACTCGGCACGGGGGTAATGCCGGCATCTTCCGCATTCACGACGGCGCGTTCTTGACGCTGCGCGCAGCGCCGCTTGACACTTTCCGCCCCCGGACACGCGAGCCAGACGATGGGCATCCCGCTGCACCGACGGGTCGTCCCCACGACGTACACGCAACTGCTTTACGACTATGTCGAGGCGCAGGGCCACCGCCCTGAAGACCTGCTCGGCGAACCGTGGCCGCAGCCCGATGCGGATGGCGTCAGCGGTGTCGACGTCGAGCGCTGGGCAGCCATGTTGGCCCGCGCCGAGGACCGGCTCGGCGATCCGCTGCTCGGCCTGCATCTCGGGGCGTCGATCACGGTCCGTCATCTCGGCATCCTCGGCACGGTGTTGCTGGCCTGCGACAACCTCGCCGCCGCGCTGCAGAAATTCGATCGCTACCAGCGCCTGATCTTCGATGTCACGCCGATGCTCCGGCGCGCCGGTGACGGATACGTCGATCTGGTCTGGGACAACCGCGCCTATCAGCCGGCGCGGCTGGTCGAGGAAACCGGTTTTGCCGTGCTGATCCAGTTCTGCCGCAGTCTGGTGCGCGGCAGCGTGCAGCCACGCCTGGTCGAGTTCGCGCTGGAAGGGCCCGGCGAGCGTGCCGCCTACGAAGCCTTCTTCGGCTGCGAGGTGCGCTTCGGCTGCCCGGAGCCGCGCATCCGGCTCGGCAACGAGCTTTTCGCGATGCCGCTGAAAAGCCCGGATCTGGCGTTGGTCGAGGTGCTGGAGCAGCACGCCAACCGGCTGCTGTCGCAGCTTCCGCAGCAGCAGGAAATCGTCGAGCAGGTTCGCCGGGCGATCGCGGATCGGTTGCGCGAAGGCGAACCCGACATCGAGCAGGTCAGCGCCAAGCTCGGCCTGTCATCCAGAACCTTGCAGAAGCGCCTGCAGAAGGCCGGCACCGGCTTTCGCGACGAGACGCAACTGGTGCGCCGCAGTCTCGCGATGTCGTATCTGCAGGACCCGCGCCTGCAGATCGTCGAGATTGCGCTGCTGCTCGGCTATTCGGAGCAGAGCGCGTTCACGCGCGCGTTCCGCGAATGGACCGGCCGGCCACCGGGCCAGATGCGCGGCGAGCGCGCCCGCGGCGCCTCCACGGCCGACGTCCCGAAGCGCTGAGGCGTCGTCACCCGCCGCCGCAGTCGCGCCGCACTCATTCGCAGCCCGCGCCGACGAACCGGACATCGCCGATCGCCGCGGCGATCGTGTCGCAGGCCCGACTGCTGAAGCGCGGCGCTTTTGAGCCCTGCAGCGTCGCTGTTCGCACGGTGCGTGCGCAGGACCACCATGGCCGCGCCGATGGTCAGCGGCGGGATGTCGACGCGATTCGACCGGTGCGGCCGGATTGTCGGCCCCGAGCCGGACCGCGACAGGATCGCGCGAACCGTCTGCACCAGGCCCTATAAGAACGGCAGAACGTTCCCATCGACGAGCGCGATGGCATTGATCGGTGAGAGCCGCCGGGCTCTGACCCAGCGGCTGCCGGATTCGATCGTGGGTTGCAACGGCGAGCAGCGCTGGGGCCGGAAGCCTCGGACTCCGCGCGAAGGCGGCGTGGCCCGGCTTTGCCGCCGGTGGCGCTTTGCGGCCCGTCCAGGCGTCCGGTCGTGTCCGGGCTGCTGTCGGGACGGACCGCCATCGATGGTGGGCCCTGTCGGACTTGAACCGACAACCAAGGGATTATGAGTCCCCTGCTCTGACCAATTGAGCTAAAGGCCCGTGCTCGTGAACCGGCGGTGCCGCGTATTGTGCCAGCCTCGGAAGACCTTGCCGGGGTGCGCGTGGTGCGTCGGGGCGGTGGACGCGCGCGAGGTCAGTCGTTGTCGATGTCGGCCGGCATCGCGCCGAGCTGGGCGCTGCGCGCGGCACGGCGGGCGCGGCCGGGGCCGTAGCCGTGGATCTTCTTGAATGCGCGGCGGAACGCGGCTTCGGTCTGGTAGCCGAGCTTCTCGGCGATCGTCGCCGCACTCGATTTCGGATCGCGCAGCACGCGCAGCGCTTCGGCCATGCGCCACTCGGTCAGGTACTGGTACGGGCTGACGCCGAGCACTTCATTGAAATGCTGGGCGAAGGCGGTGCGCGACTGGTGCGCGAGATCGGCCAGCATCGCCACTGTCCACGCGCGGCCGGGTTCGGCGTGCATGGCTTCGAGCACGCGGGCCATGCGCGGGTCGATCAGCGCGGCGATCAGGCCGCGGCGCTCGTTGCTGCTGGCGATGTGGTGGCGCAGTGCCATCACGAACAGGGCGTCGGCCAGTTTGTCGAGCACCAGTTGCCGGCCGAACGATTCCTGCCGCGCCTCGTGCGACATCAGCCGCGCCAGATGGCGGAACTGCGAGCCGCTGTCGGTTTCGCGCACGACGATCCACTCCGGCAGCGCGTCGAGGATCGGGTTGCGGCTGCCGGTGGCGAATTCGAACTCACCGCATAGGATCGAGGTGAAGCGGTTGGCGGCGGGGCCGTGGTCGGAATCCGGCGGGCTGCACAAGGTGTGGGCCGCGCCGTGCGGAAAAACCACCAGATCGCCCGAGTTCAGGCGCAGCGTGTCCCGGCCGTTGGCGAGCAGCACCAGGCAATCGCCCTCGTCGATCAGGTGGAACATGCCGTGCTCGCAGCCGCGTTCGGGCTCGACGAAGCTGCCGCAGTAGTGCGGGTTGTCGCTGATGTAGGCGCGCAACTGATGCGCACCGAGCACGGCGGCAAAGGCGGCTTCGGCAGAGCGGTCGAGCATTGCGGGCGGCGGGGAACTCGGGTCGGGGCCGGGCGATGCCGACGGTGGCGGCAGTATAGGAAATCGCATCCCGGGCCGGACTTTGCTTGTAACGATTTGCACGGCGATGCACGGCGCGCGGCAGGCTTGGTATCGTTCCGCTTCGTTTATTCCCTGTCCTGATCGACTGGAGCCCGTTGATGAATCGTTCGAAGAAGCCGCTGGCCCTCGCGCTCGGCACCGCGTTTGCGCTGAGTGGCGCAGCACAGGCCGGTTCGTTGTTCGTCGCCACCGACCTCGCCGCCGGCTACATGGTGGCCAGCGCCGGCGACACCAAGGCCGCCGAGCATGCCTGCGGCGAAGGCAAGTGCGGTGCCATGCCGGCCAAGCCGGCAGCCACGCCGGCCGCAGCCAGCGACAAGCAGTCGTCGGCCACGGCCACCGCCGCCGGCACCGCGAAAACTGCCGCCGCTGCAGCGCCGGCCAAGACCGCCGCCGAACACGCTTGCGGCGAAGGCAAGTGCGGCGCGATGCCGAAGGGCAAGTAAGCGGAATCGACGGTCGGATCGCCGCGCGATGACGCGATCCGCCGTGCGCGGGGCAGGTTTGGGCCTGCGCCGTGCCTTGCTCGACGAACTGGCGGCAGTCGAACCCGGAACCCCGGCCGCACCGGCGTTCCTCGAAGTCGCGCCGGAAAACTGGATGCAGCTCGGCGGGCGACTCGGCAAGCAGTTCCGCGCATTGACCGAGCGCTTCCCGTTCGCGACCCATGGCCTGAGCCTGTCGCTCGGGAGTCCCGCACCGCTCGACGAAGCGTTCGTGCGGCAGGTGAAGCGCTTCCTCAATGTGCACGGCATCGAGGACTACAGCGAGCACCTGAGCGCCTGCAGCGACGAGCGCGGGCACCTGTACGACCTGATGCCGATCCCGTTCACCGACGAGGCCGTGCGCCACGTCGCCACGCGCATTCGCCGCGTGCAGGCGCTGCTCGAACGCCAGATCGCGATCGAGAACGTCAGTGCCTACGCCATGCCCGGCGCGCAGATGAGCGAACTCGCGTTCATCACCGCCGTGCTCGACGAGGCTGACTGCGCGCTGTTGCTCGACGTCAACAATGTCTACGTCAACAGCGTCAACCACGGCTTCGATGCGAGCGCGTTCATCGCGGGCCTGCCGGCGGCGCGTGTGCGCGCGCTGCATATCGCCGGCCATTACGTCGAAGCCCCGGACCTGCTGATCGACACCCACGGCGCAGACGTGATCGACCCGGTCTGGACGCTGCTGGAACAGGCCTATGCCCGCTTTGGCTCGCGGCCGACCGTGGTCGAGCGCGACTTCAACATTCCGCCATTGCCGCAACTGATGACGGAAGTCGGCCGCGTGGCGGCGCTGCAAGCAGCCGCGCATGGCTGATACCCGCGAACTTCGTGCGCTGCAGGCGGCGTTCGCCCGCCATCTGCGCGACCCCGCGCTCGATCGCGCGCAGCACCCGCTGCCGGACGGCGTCGACGAGCGGCAGCTCGCGGTCTATCAGGACCTGTTCATCGGCAATGTCGAAGGCCTGCTGGCCGGGGCCTTTCCGGTGCTGCGGCAGTTGCTGGCCGACGAGGCCTGGCGCGAACTGGTGCGCGCGTTCTATCGCGACCATCCCGCCAGAACACCGCTGTTCCGCCGGCTGGCGGAAGAGTTCGTCGACTGGCTCGATGGCGAACGCCCGCCGCAGCCGGACGATCTGCCATTCATGGCGCAGCTGGCGCATTACGAGTGGGTGGAACTGGCGCTGGCCACGGCGGAAGACCCGGCACCCGAAGCCATGCAGGCGCTGCGGCATGGCGATCTGCTCGGCGGCGTGCCGCGGCTGTCGCCGCTCTGCTGGACGCTGGTCTACGACTGGCCGGTGCATCGCATCGGGCCGGACTTTCAGCCGAAGGTCGCGCCGTCGATGCAGACCTGCCTGGTCGTGTATCGCAATGCCGACGACGACGTGAAGTTTCTCGAAGTGAATGCCGTCACCGCGCGCCTGCTGACCCTGATCGACGAGCAGCCGGAGACGACCGGCGCCGCGCTGCTCGAGCAGATCGCCGAGGAACTGCAGCAGGACGACGTCGACCTCGTGATCAATGCCGGCGGCGAGATTCTTGAGACGCTCAGAGAACGCGGCATCATCCTCGGCACGAAGCCGCGCGGGCCGCAGGCAGACGACTAATCGCTGCGCTTCCAGCTCACTTCGGTGCCGCCGTCTTGCCGCGCCAGCACGCGGCAGCAGACGAACAGGTAATCCGACAGGCGATTGAGGTACTGCGGCACCCGCGGGCTGACCGTTTCCGCAGCACTCAGCGCCCAGACCGCGCGCTCGGCCCGCCGGGCCACGGCGCGAGCCAGATGCGCCGCCGCCGCCGCCGGATTGCCGCCCGGCAGCACGAACTCCTTCAGCGGCGGCAGCGTTTCGTTGAGGATTTCCAGCTCGCCGTCGATCCGCGCCAGATAGCTTTCCTTGACCAGCTCGAAGCCCGGCATCGACAGCTCGCCGCCAAGATCGAACAGCTCGTGCTGGGTCCGCGCCAGCGGCTCGCGGATGCTGTCCGGCAGCGTCTGCACCAGCACCAGACCGATGCAGCAGTTCAGCTCGTCGACGTCGCCCATCGCCGCGACTCTCAGATGCGTCTTCGGCACCCGCTCGCCGTTGGACAGCCCGGTGGTGCCCTTGTCGCCCGTGCGGGTGACGATCTTCGACAGTCTGTTGCCCATGGTCTTGCGTGATCCGGTGATGCGGCTAATGTGTATCTGACCCCGATTTTTATAATGTGTATCTGACCCCGATTTTTAGCGGTAGTCCCAGCGCAGCGTGGCGTAGCCGGCGATGCCGGGCTGCTCGTAGCCGGCGGCGGTCTGGTAATCGCGGTCAAGCAGGTTCTCGACCCGCGCGCTGAGGGTGAAGCCCTGCGGCAGCGTCACGCCGGCGCCAAGGTTCAGCAGCACGTAGCCGCTGTCTTTCGTGTCGGCTCCGGTGGCGGCGGAGATGTCGGCGCGATCGGACGTTCCCAACACATCGGCGGTGACATGGAACCGCCCGAGCTCGCGCCGCAGTTGCGCGGTGATGCTGCGGCGGGCGCGGCGTAGCAGGGACGTGTCGTCGCCGCGATCCTTCGGGTTCTGAATGATGCCGGTGACAGTGCCGCTCCACTGCGTATCGGCGTAGCGATAGGTCAGTTCCAGGCCTTCGTTTTTCGCGCGATCGACGTTGACGGCGCGGAAGCCGAAATCGACGTTCGGATCGTTGTTCGGATCGAACTCGACGCTGATCAGGTTGCGGATGCGGGTGCGAAACGCGCGCACGTCCCAGGTCTGGAATGCGCCCCAGCGCTGCCGCACGCCGATCTCGGCGTTGTGCGAACGCTCCGGCGCCAGATCCGGATTGCCGCCGAAGCCGAAGCGGTCGGTCGCATCCGGTGCCCGGAAGCCGGAACCGGCGGCGATGACCAGGGTGGTCTTGTACAGCGGCCGCGTGTACAGGTCGTAGCCGTATTCGGCGTTGTAGGTGAAGCGGCTGCCGAAGGCGTCGTGGTTCAGCACGCTGCCGGCGAGCAGCACGTGATGATGGTCATCGTCGTACTGGCCTTGCAGGAAGCCGTTGACCAGATCCACCGTCTGCTTCGTGACGCTGCCGAAGCTCAGCGCATCGATCCGCTCGTTGGTCACTTGCCCGCCGAACAGCGCGCGTAGGCCCGGCAACACGGTGACGGTGTTCTGCCAGTCGATCTGCGGGCGAATGGTGCGCGTGAAGTCGTCCGAGGCGTACTGACGCACGCGGTCTTCGCCGCGACTCAAGGTCAGTGTCGTGTCCCAGTTCTGCAGCAGGCTGGTGCTGGCGCTGACGGCCAGCGTCTGGTTGCGGAAGTCCTGTGCCGTGGCATTCAGGCCGAACAGCGGGCTGCAGGAATCGAAGTATTCGGTCTTGCCCTGCGCGTTGTAGGCGCGGGCTTCGAGCGAGACCACGCGAAGATCGGCCGTGGCCTTGGCGTTGATGCTGTTGTTGCGGAAGCCGGAATTGCCGTCGGCACCGGCACAGGCCGGAAAGCCGTCGGTGGTCTGCTGCGCAGTGTCGATCGAAAAGCCGTAGGCGCCGATCTGGTTGGCGTAGCGCGCGCTGCCATCGACCGTGCCGAACGAGCCGCCGCGCACGCTGGCGCCGATCTGCTGCTTTTCAGGTGAGCGGGTGATGATGTTGATGACGCCGGCAATGGCGTCCGAGCCGTACAGCGACGAGCGCGGACCCTTGACGATCTCGATGCGTTCGATCAACTCGGGCGACAGGTTCTGCAGCGCCGCGCCGCCGGACGTCGCCGGGTTCACGCGCACGCCGTCGATCAGCACCAGCGTGTGGTTCGACTCGCCGCCGCGGATGAACACGGAGGTGGTCTGGCCGGGGCCGCCGGTGCGGCCGATGTCGAGCCCCGCGTTGAAGCGCAGCAGTTCGGCGATGTCGCCTGCCTGCGCGGCCTCGATCTGGGCGCGATCGATGACGATGGTCGCCGATGGCACGTTCGACTGCGACTGCGGCGTGCGCGTGGCGGTGACGATCACCGGATCCAGCGCCACGCTGGCCGCGCTGACCGGCAGCAGGTCGGCGGCCGTGTTGGCGGCAGGATTCTGGGCAAAGCAAAGGGAAGGCGCTGCAGCGAGCGCCGCAAGACAGGCGGATTTCATCGACATTCTCCCGCGCCAGCGTCCCCGCAGGCGCAATCTGGATGACCCGCCCGCGACATGCGGACGGGCTCGTTCCAGGCCGGTCTCCGGACTCATGGGCGAAAGTGCGGCAACACACTTTCCTTCGATGCCTTCCCGGATCGGGTTGCGATCCAGTGGCGGGTGACCGAAGTACTCCCATTCACCGTTGCGGGGGCAGTGCCGGGGTTGCGGTCGAACTCCTTCGACGCGCGCACCGGCTTCCCGTTTAACCCTGATCCCGTTATCGAGCGGGGGTCAGGGCACCTGCGAACCCGGCGATGGTAATGCACCGTTCGAATTCGGCGCAAAGCGGCGGTTTATCATGCGCCGCCGCCGCACCGCCTGCGGATCGCCCCGGAGCCTCCCCCGTTGACTCGCCCTGACGCCATCAGCCCCCTGCTTGCCGCGGCACTTGAAGCGGCCGAAGCCGCCGCCGCCGTCATTCGCCGCGCCTACCGCGGCCAGTTTTCGGTCGACTACAAGGCTGACGCGAGCCCGGTCACCGAAGTCGACATCGCCGCCGAAGCAACGATCAAGTCCGTGCTCAAGCAGCACTTCCCGGATCACGGCTTTTACGGCGAGGAGCTGGGGCGCGAGGCTGGCGACAACGAACACCTGTGGCTGATCGATCCGATCGACGGCACCAAGAGCTTCGTCCGCGGCTACCCGATGTTCTCGACGCAGATCGCGCTGATGCAGCGCGGCGAGCTGGTGCTTGGCGTGTCGTCGGCGCCGTGCTGGGACGGCGCGCTGGGCGAGGTGATCTATGCCGAGAAGGGCCACGGCGCCTGGTGCGACAACCAGCGCCTGACGATCGCCGCGACCGACACCATCGCGAAGGCCACCCTTTCCACCGGCAATCTCGCGCGGCTCGCCGCGAGCGCCGCCTGGCCACGGCTTGGTGGCCTGATCGGACAGGTCCACCGCATTCGCGGCTATGGCGACTTCCTGCATTACCACCTGCTCGCCAGCGGCAAGATCGATGCGGTGGTGGAATCCGACGTCAACATTCTCGATATCGCCGCGCTCAGCGTCATCGTCCATGAGGCCGGCGGCGTCTTCACCGACCTGCAGGGCCAGCCGCTGGGCCTCGACACCACCAGCGTGTGTGCCGCAACACCGGCGCTGCATCCGCAATTGCTGGCTCGGCTGGCCTGGACGCCGCCCGCCTGAACGTCCCCGTACGGTGGACAAGCGCCAGCGCATCCTCCGATTCACCATCTGCGGCCCATCATTCGCCTCACGCCTGACGCCTCACCCCTCACGAGCCACCGCCATGTACGACTATTCGAACAAGACCGTCTTCGTTTCCGGCGGCACCAGCGGCATCAACCTCGGCATTGCCCACGCGTTCGCCAAGGCTGGTGCCCGCGTCGCGGTGATGTCGCGCAAGCAGGAGAAGGTCGATGCAGCGGTCGAAGCGCTGAAGGCGCGCGGCGGCGATGCCATCGGCTATGCCGCCGACGTGCGCGACTACACGGCAGTTGATGCCGCGTTCAAGGACGTGGCCAGCCGCTTCGGCACGCTCGACGTGCTGATCTCCGGTGCCGCCGGCAACTTCCCGTCGCCGGCGATGGGCATCTCGCCGAACGGTTTCAAGTCCGTGGTCGACATCGACCTGCTCGGGACCTTCCACGTCGTGCGCGCGGCGTTTCCGTACCTGACCAAGCCGGGCGCTTCGGTGATCAACATCAGCGCGCCGCAGGCGTGGATTCCGATGGATTTCCAGATGCACGTCTGTGCCGCGAAGGCAGGCGTCGACATGGTGACCCGCGTCGCAGCACTCGAATGGGGCGCGGTCGGCATCCGCATCAACTCGATCGCGCCGGGTCCGATCGAAGGCACCGAAGGCATGAAGCGCCTGGCGCCGAACGAACGCGCGAACGAGCTGATCACGCATAGCGTGCCGCTCGGCTGCTATGGCACCACCGACGACATCGCCGAAGCCGCGATGTGGCTGTCGAGCCCGATGGCGCGCTACATCACCGGCGTGGTGCTGCCGGTCGACGGCGGCTGGTCGCTCGGCGGCGTGTCGGCGATGAGCATGGGCTTGAAGAAGGCGATGGGTGGCTAGAGGCCGCTTGCTGCGATAACGCTGCAGAAACCATCAGGGCTAGAATCGAGCCATGGAGCTTTCCCAGATCGAATCCGCTGCGCTGTCACTTCCGCAGGATGCGCGCGCCTTGCTCGCACATCGTCTCCTGTTGAGTCTGGACGAACCTGCAGCGCCAGAATTCGATCGCCTGTGGGGTGAGGAATCCGCCCGACGGGCCGTCGCTGTCGATTCAGGTCAGTCGCAAACCATTTCCGGCGATGTGGTCGCAAACAAGGCGCGAGCCCTGCTGAAGTGAGTCATCGGTTCGTCGAAGCGGCGGAGGCAGAGTATCTCGACGCCATCCGCTTCTTCGAGAACCAGCGGGCCGGACTTGGTGCAGCGCTGATCACTGAGTTCGAAGCCCTGATCGTTCGCGTGGTAGAGCGACCAGCGGCGTGGACGCTCGTGCATGACATCGGCATTCGACGGGCGGGCCTGTCCCGATTCCCGTATGCGGTTTTCTTTCGATTGCTTGCGGACGGAACCGTGGAAATCACCGTCTTTGCCCACCACCGGCGCAAGCCCGGCTATTGGGCGCCACGAATTTCGAGCTAGACCATCACCCTGCCCGCGGGCCACTGGTTCCGGCCTGCGGTAGCCGGTCTCGGGTAGCCGACCGTCGCTTGCGCCACATGCCGCCCGTCACTCGCCCGGCGGCTTGTCGATAACCCGTGGCCCGACGACGATGATCAGCGTTGCGATCGGGCCGAGAAGCAGCGACGCCAGCCACCCAAGCAGTCCTGGGTGCCCTTTCCCTTGCGCCCGTCCGGAATTGATCAGTGACAGGGTGATCCACCCCACGGCGAAACCGCCATCGCTCGGAACGTTCATGGGCCCTCCTGGCCGCTTTGTCGGATTAACAGGGTGCGCCGACGAGTCGGCGATCTCGCAACAGACTCTCAGGTCGCCACTTCCGGCGTCCCTTCCGGCGCCTGGATCACGCTGTCGGTCATCCAGCAGTCGCGGTACGGTGGTTCGGTCTGGCGGCTGAGCAGGAACACGTAGCGGTGCATGACACCGACACGGTCGATGATTTCCACGCCTTGCACGGCTTCGTCACGCTGGATGACGGTATCGGCCAAGGTCGCGCTGCGGTGGTTCAGCAGCGCCGGATAGCCTTCGCGCACCAGTGCGGCAAAGCGCTTCACCGGGCCGGTCTGGCTGCGATTGCCGGGGCTGGCGAAGCCGAACACGGTCTCGAAACCGGCGTCTCGGGACGGCTTGTCGATGTTGGCAAGCGCATTCAGCTGGATCTTCACGACGTCCGCTGGCGACAGCGACGGATCCGGCTTCGGCGCGGCATTGGCGGCGTGGGCGGCAAAGGCCAGGCTCCAGGTCAACAGGCCCAGCAGCAGAACCATCGGCTTCGGCAGCGGTCTCGGAGTCATCCCGTGTTCCTCAGTAGAATTATGTTCACCCGCGGATGGTACGCGGCCCGGAGAGCCAGATCATGCGTGCTTCAAGAACCGTTTTGCTGTCCACCGTCGCGGCGGCCGCCGTCACTGCCTGCGCCACGTCGCCGCTCGGGCGCAGTCAGCTGAAGCTGGTGTCGGACAGCGAGCTCAATCAGCTCGGGGCCACGGCATTTCTGGAAACGCAGAAAGCCACGCCGGTCTCCACCGATGGCCGGGCCACCGCTTACGTGAACTGCGTAGCCGATGCGATCACTCGCGAAGTCGGCGGCAGCTGGGAAGTCAAGGTGTTCGCGTCGAACGACGTCAATGCCTTCGCGCTGCCGGGCGGCAAGATCGGCGTCTATACCGGTCTGTTGAAGGTCACGGAAACGCCGGATCAGCTCGCGGCGGTGATCGGACACGAAGTGGCGCATGTGATCGCCGGCCATTCCAACGAGCGGGTGTCGCAGCAGCAGGTTGCCAATGTCGGCCTGACCATGGCGCAGGTGCTGGTCGGCGGCGGCGTGGCCGGCGGCACGGTGATGTCGGCACTCGGTGCCGGCGCGCAATACGGCGTGCTGTTGCCGTTTTCACGCGCCCATGAATCGGAAGCCGACCTCGTCGGGCTCGATTACATGGCGGCGGCCGGCTTCGATCCGCGTGCGGCCGTGCAGCTCTGGCGCAACATGGCCAAGGTGGGCGGGCAGAAGCCGCCGGAGTTCGCGTCGAGCCATCCTTCGGACGAAACCCGCATTCGGCAGATCGAGGAACGATTGCCGATGGACGTGCCGATCTACGTCCAATCGCTCGCGGCCGGCAAGCGGCCGGACTGCAAGCGGGTCTAGGCCCTCGGCCTCAGCCGCCTGCCGCGACGAAATGGCAGGCGGCGTACTGCTCGCCATCGACTCGCCGCAGCAGCGGCACGGCCTGCACGCAGGCATGCTCGACCAGCGGACAGCGCGGATGGAACACGCAGCCCATCGGCGGCTGCGCCGGATCGGGCGTATCGCCGCCCAACAGGCGTCGGCGCTTGCGCTTGACCGCAGGCGCCGGACTCTCGGCACTGACCTCGCTGCCGGTGTCAGCGGCAGCGGCTTCGAGATCGATCACCGGCGCCGCGTCGAGCAGTGCGCGCGTGTACGGGTGGCGCGGGCGGGCGTAGACATCCTCGGCGCGGCCTTGCTCCATGACCTTGCCGAGATACATCACCAGCACGCGGTTCGATAGCTGCCGGACCACCGCCAGATCGTGGGCGATGAAGATCATCGCCAGTTGGCGTTCGCGCGCGAGATCGGCCAGCAGATTGACGATCTGGGCCTGGATCGAGACATCGAGCGCGGACACCGGTTCGTCGCAGATCAACAGCTTCGGTTCGACGATCAGCGCGCGGGCAATGCCGACGCGCTGGCCTTGTCCGCCGGACAGCTCGGCCGGCTTGCGATCGGCGATTTCGGGGCCCAGCCCGACGCGCTCCATCAGCGCCAGCGCCTTGGCCCGGCGCTGCTCGGCGCCGAGCTGCGGCATCAGCGCCTTCAGCGGCTCGGCAATGATGTCGGCCACCTTCATCTTCGGGCTCAAGGAACCCAGCGGATCCTGGAACACCAGCTGGATCTCGTGGCGCAGCGGCTTCCAGTCCTGCCGGCTCAGGCCGATCAGTTCCTGATTCGCGTAGCGGATCGAGCCGGTGGTGGCGGCCTGCAGGCCAACCAGCGTCCGCGCGAGCGTGGACTTGCCGCAGCCGGACTCGCCGACGATGCCGAGCGTTTCGCCCGGCTGCAGGTCGAAATGCAGATCGTCGATGGCGCGGATCGGCCCCGGACGGTTCCATGGCAGCAGGCCGCGTTTCGGGTAGTGGACCCGGAGGCGACGGACGGACAGTAGCGGCGGGGTTGCCATGATCTGCGGCGAGCAAGAAAAAGGCCGACTTCCCGTCGGCCTCGTCATTTTACGGCTTCCCGCGCCGGCTCATTCGAGCAGCGAGCGCAACATCCACGCGGTCTTTTCGTGCAACTGCAGGCGTTGTGTGAGCAGGTCCGCAGTCGGCTCGTCGCTGGCCTTGTCGGCCAACGGAAAAATCGAACGCGCCGTGCGGGCGCAGGCCTCGTGGCCCTTGACCAGCTTCTTGACCATGTCCATTGCCGGCGGCACGCCTTCGTCTTCCTCGATGCTCGACAGCTTGGCGTACTGGGCGTAGGTGCCCGGTGCCGGGAAGCCGAGCGCGCGGATGCGTTCGGCAACCAGATCGACTGCCAGCGCGGCTTCGGTGTACTGGCCTTCAAACATCAGGTGCAGCGTGTTGAACATCGGACCGGTCACGTTCCAGTGGAAGTTGTGAGTCTTCAGGTACAGCGTGTACTCGTCGGCCAGCAGGCGCGACAGGCCGTGAGCGATGGCGGCGCGGTCGCTTTCACCAATGCCGATGTCGATGCCCGCCAACGGCGCGGCGGCGGCCTTGTCGGCCTTCGACCTGGATTTCGATTTGTCCTTGCTCATGTACACTCCGAAAGCAGTTGAGGATGATGGTGCGGCGTAGCCATCTGACCGCGCCGCGCGGGGATGCGTTCGATCGCAGGTCGCGCCCGTTGCGATCGGTGTCCGCGCGGCGCTGCCAGCGAGCGCGACGGCAAATGCGGATCGGCAGTCAAAGTGCAGCGGCGTCAGCTGGTCGAGACCAGCTTCTGCTTGCGGTAATAGGAAAAGATGTCGTTGAGGTTGCGCCGTGGCTTCCAGCCAAAGGTTTCGCGAAAGCGCTGGCCGTCGAGGATCACCGGATACTTGAAATAGTTGATCAGGTACGGCGGGAAAAACGCGTTCCAGTTCAGCATCGTCGCCACCAGCTTCGGCAGGCTCGGCGGCACGCTGAGTACCGGCAGGCGGCGCGCGCCGCACTGGCGCACGGCTTCCTGATACGGCACATAGTCATCCGGGGCGATGTTGTAGATGCCCGGCTTGTTGCGTTCGAACGCCAGCACCATCGCCTCGGTCATGTCGTCGACGTGCAGGAACTGCATCAGCGGCGAAAAGCCGAGCAGCACCGGCACGAGGCTGCGCGACAACAGGATCGACATGCTGTTGCGCACGCCCGGCCCGAGCACGTTGCACGGGCGCAGGATCGTGATGTTCAGCTCCGGGTGCTTCCACAGGTAGATGTTGGCAAGGCTTTCGAGCTCCACCGAATCGACCAGATCCTGCGTCACCTCGCTGGCCTTCAGCGGCGCGTCCTCGTCGATCAGCGCCGGGTTGTAGGCGCTGGCGCCATAGACGAAGTAGGTCGAGTGGATGATGACCTGACCGACCTTGTACTTGCGGCACAGCTCGAGCAGCTTCTTGCAGCCCAGCACGTTGGCGTTGTAGCGCTGCTGGCGCGTCTTCTCGTGCGCGAAGATGCGGCCGATGTGGATCACGGCGTCGATCTTGTGCTCGGCGAAGATGTCTTCGAAGCCGCGCTTGTGCAGTTCGACCAGATAGCTCGGAATGCCGGCATCGGTCTCGACCTTGCGCCGGAAATCGACCGCAATGACGTTGTAGCGGCCGTGCAGCTTGGCGATCACGCGCTTCGCGAGCGAGCCGGCCGCGCCGGTGACCAGCACGGTCTTCTTCGGGTCCGCTGCCTTGCGGGGGGAGGTCTTGGTCGCCATCAGTAGATGCTCGTGCGCTCGGCGAGGCCGGCCTGGATCAGCGTGCGTAGTTCCGCCTTCACTTCTTCGACCCTTTCGGTCACTTCCGCTTCGCTGGCCACCGGCGAGAAATGCATCGGCTTGCCGAAATGCAGATAAACCCGCGCCGGCAGCGGCAGCAGACTCGGGACGATCGGCAGGTACGGCAGGCCGAGCATCTTGGCGATCGGCGACAGATTGGCCAGTGCCGGCATCGTTTCCTCGCAGCCGACGATGCCGACCGGGACGATCGGCGCGCGATGGTTCATCGCCAGATGCATGAAGCCGTTGCCGAAGCGCTGCAACTGATAGCGCTTCTTGTACAGCTTGCCGGAACCGCGCACGCCTTCCGGGAAGACGATGATCGCTTCGTCCATGTCCAGCATCTTCGAGCAGTTCACCGGATCGCCGATGACACCGCCGAGCGCGTTCAGGAAATTGCCGAGCCACGGCACCGTCGGGAAGAAGCGCTCGATCATGGCCCGTGCCAGCCGCGGGCCGTGCGGGTTGGTGGCCGCGGCAACGCCGACGAGCGCGCCATCCATCGGCAACTGCCCACTGTGGTTGCCGATGATCAGCACGCGACCTTCGCTCGGAATGTTTTCGAGCCCGTGCGCGGTGACGCGGAAGTAGTGGTCGTACAGCAGCCGGGCGGCGCCGAGCGCAACCTTGAACGTGTCTTCGTTGTAACCCCACGGGTCGTAGCCGAAGCTGCCGAGCGGTTTCGGAATGCTGGCAACCAGCGCTTCGATTTCCGGCGTCACGAGACGCGTGGCGATGCGCTGCTTCAAATCGAGCGAGCCAAGACTGAGCATGGGGATGGAGTTGATGCCGCGTGCCGACTCGAAAATCGCTTCGAGCCTTGAGCCGCCGCTGTGCATCAAGTTAGTGCAAAAGCCGGGTTCCGGGAAGGCCGACGCAATGAAAATCTCGAATTCCGGCGCGCCACGACGCAATCGGAGTGGCCATCACCCCAAGCAGGATGCAGGTGATGCGCCGGGGAAGCCGCAGTCCGCCCGGATCGGACGTCGTCCGGCTGCTCAGGCCGCGCGTGCCAGATAGCGGTCGAGCGCGCCGCGGGCCGTCGGGCCAAGATCGACCGGCACCGTGCGGCGGGCCAGCAGATCGTCGAGCAGCATCCGCGACTTCAGCAGCAGCGTGTTGCTGCCGTTGAACTCGGCGAACGCCGCACAGTCGAGGCCGGCGTAATACGCCACGGCCTTCATCCAGCGGCTTTCGCCGCGATCCGGATCGTGGATCAGGAACCACGCCCCCGGCTGGATCAGCTGCTCCAGCAGCTCGCTCGCGCCTTCCGGCGCACCGGCAGCCGACGGCACGTGCAGCTTCACCGGCGGCGCCAGATTGTCGAGCGCCGGGTCCGCTGCCGGCAGGCCCGGCTTGATCTGCTTCAGCGCCCGCTCGAAACCATCCAACGCTTCGGCGACGCGGCCGGACGCAAGGCCAACGGCGGTGAATTCGGATTCCAGTTCGGCACGCAGGCCGCGCACCGATGGTTCGCCGCGCAGTTCCTCGCGCGCCGGATCCAGCATCTGCAGCACGCGGTCGAGCTGCGCCATGCCGCGCTTCCATTCCGCACTTTCCGGGCCGTGATGCAGCAGGTGCATCGCCATCATCGGTGCCCACAGCGAGTTCAGCAGCGGCCGTACGTCGTCGGTGACGGTGGTGCCGCGCGTGCGCAGCTGCAGTTCCTCGGCGATGATCCGGCGAACCTTCTTGACGATGGCTTGCCGGCGCTGGGCTGCCTGCGCCATCTGCTGCTCGATGAAGCGCTCGGCCTGGTCGGTGCCGACCAGCTCGATTTCCGGCGGCGGCTTGCGCAGCGATTCGGCGGCGATGTCGAACTGCTTCTGGATCTGCGCCACCAGCTCGGCGATGCGCTCCATGTGCGCCGGGCCGCCGGCACGCGCGGTCGACGCCATCGTTGCCAGCTCGTTGATCAGGCTGCGAACCGGGTGATCCGGATCGGAGATGAACGCGATGTCTTTCAGCGCAACCTTCAGCGTCGACATGCGCAGGCCGTCGAACTGCGTGCGCAGCGCGTTCGGCAGATGCTGGTCGGCGAGGATGTCGTTGAACATGTGGCCGACGAGGCTCGCGCGCTGCACGTAGGCCGTGGTCTGGCGCGGTGTCCAGCCGACGATGACCTGACCCTGCGCCGCAGCCGCCAGATCGGCCGCCAGGCTGGCATTGCTGTAGGTCGCAAGGTTCGGCGGCACCGAGCCGATGCGCTGCAGGCTCGCCAAGGTCTGCGGATCGAGCGATGGCGACATCATCATCGATGCGGCCAGGCCCACCGGAGCGCGGAATTCCTGTGCCGCCTCGCGCGCCGGCCCGCCGGACAGCGGTGCCGAGCCGCGGGCGCCACCGAAGCCCGGCGACGGAGACGGTGCCTGCAGCGAAGGCGGAATCGACGAGCCCGCTTCAACGCCGTCTTCGAAACCGACCTCGTTCTGCCCGCCGAGGCCGGGGCGGCTGCCCTGCACGAAACCGGTGGCGGCGGCGCGTACGCCGCTCTGCTTCAGGAATTGCAGGATCCGGGTGTAGAGCTCGTTGAGGTCGCTGATGACCAGCCGGTCGAACAGCTTGAACACCACCAGTTCGACCGCGAATTCGATGTTCAGCGCTTCGGCGGCATCACGGAAGGCTTTGCAGATCGTCGCCGGTGCCAGCGCGTCCGGCGAAATCGGGGCCTGATAGTCGTCGATCAGCGACTTCACTCGGCCGCTGATTTCCCACAGCGTCTGCTTGTAGAGACCCTCGGCCTTGGTCGCCATGTTCGACACGGCGATGGTCAGCTCCACCGCTTCGGTCTTCTGCAGCGACAGGTCTTCGTCGTCCACGCGCGCGGAGATCGGCGTGATGCTCGGCGTTGGCGCGGCACCGAAGCTGGCGCCGTAGGCATCGCAGAACTGCGTCAGCATGTTCTTGCGGCCGAGGCGAACGGCACGCATGGTGTCGAAGAACAGGCGGCGGTCGTTGTTGTTGCTGGCGCGTTCGGCAAACTCGAACAGCAGATCGTCGGCGCCGTCGAACATCACGTTCAGGCGATCGCGCAGGGCATCGATCACCTGCGCCTTCAGCGATTCGACCAGTTGCACCGTCGCGTCGCTGGCCTTGGGCTTGCCGCGCAGCAGGCTGACGACCTTGGGATTGGCGCTGAAACCGGCCTTCGCGTTCATCGCAGGACCCCACGAATGCTTTGCCCCGGACACACGCAGGCCTGACCGGCAGGCGGCAGCGTCGGCAAAGCTCTGGAGGGCATACGGCTCATGAGTGCACTGTAGACAGCGACCCCGCGCGTGCGTCGCCCGCTAGTCAAAATACTCTACGAAAACACGCTGTTCTCGGCTCGCTGGAGTTGCTGACGAGCGGTCAAATCCGGTGATATGACATCATATTATCTGGAAAGTATGGTTTTTCACGGCATTCCATGAAATATCGTTAAAATTTGTTCATGTTTGCAAGTTATCGGGCGACGGCACGATTTTGCCGACGTTTCGTCAGCGGCTGCTGCAACGGCCGAAGCCAATTGCCACCGAACGCGCCGCTGGCGACATCCCCGTCAGGTCGCCGCGGCCGTGACGCCCTCGCGCAGTTGCAAATTCCACAATCGCGCATAGGACCCTCCTAGCGCCAGCAGGTTGGCGTGGTTGCCGTGTTCGACGGCAAGTCCCTGATCCAAAACGAGAATCGTGTCAGCGTCGGTGATCGTCGACAGGCGATGGGCGATCACCAGCGTTGTCCGCCGTTCGGTCGCGGCCTGCAGCGCGTCGAGAATCGCAGCCTCGGCGGCAGAGTCCAGTGACGATGTCGCCTCGTCGAGGATCAGGATCGGCGGGTCCTTCAGCAGCGCGCGGGCAATGGCGATGCGCTGCTTCTCACCGCCCGACACCTTCAGTCCGCGCTCGCCGACCTGGGTGTCGTAACCCTGCGGCAGGCGGGCGATGAAACCGTCGAGGTGGGCCAGCTTCGCGGCACGCTCGACGTCCGCCCGGCTGGCACCCGGCCGACCATAGGCGATGTTGTATTCGATGCTGTCGTTGAACAGCACCGTGTCCTGCGGCACCACGCCGATCATCCGGCGCAGGCTGTCCTGCGTCATCGCGCGCAGGTCGGTGCCGTTGATGGTGATGGCACCGCCGTCCGGGTCGTAGAAGCGGAACAGCAGGCGCGCCAGGGTCGACTTGCCGGCGCCGCTGGCACCGACCACGGCCAGCTTCTTGCCCGGCGCGATGGTGAAGCTGACGCCGCGCAGGATCGGTCGCGCCGCGCTGTAGCCGAAGCGCACGTCATCGAATCGGATCTCGGCGCTGGCCACGCCGCGCGGAATGGTCAGGGTCGCGGCATCCGGCTGGTCCCGGATCCTGGGTGCCTGGTCGATCAGGCCGAACATCTTCTGCATGTCGGTCAGCGCGCGGCGAATCTCGCGGTAGACGAAGCCGAGGAAGTTCAGCGGCACGAACAACTGGATCATGTAGGCGTTGACCGCGACGAAACCGCCGACCGTCATCTCGCCCAGCGTCACCTGCGACGCCGCCAGCCACATCATCGCGGTGATCGAGCCGGCGACGATCAGCGCCTGCCCGGTGTTCAGCGCCGACAGCGACATGCGGTTCTGCGAGGTCGCCTTTTCCCATGCGGCGAGGCTGGCGTCGTAGCGGTCGGCTTCCCAGCGCTCGTTGCCGAAGTACTTGACCGTCTCGTAGTTCAGCAAGCTGTCGATGGCGCGGGTGTTGGCCTTCGAATCCATGGTGTTGGCGGCGCGGACGAACTTCGTGCGCCACTCGGTGACGCCGATCGAGAAGCCGACATAGATCACGACCGACAGTGCCGCGATCGCCGCGAACCGGCCGTCGTACTGCTTCCACAGGATGGCGGCGACCAGCGCGATCTCAAACAAGGTAGGCACGATGTTGAAAGTCAGAAAGCGCAGCAGGAAGCTGATGCCATCGACGCCGCGCTCGATGTCGCGGCTCAGGGCTCCGGTGCGGCGCGACAGGTGGAACTCCAGATCGAGCCGGTGCAGATGCTCGAACACCTTCAGCGCGGCCCGCCGCTGCGCGCGCTCGGCGACCTTGCCGAACACCAGATCGCGCAGTTCGCCGAGCAGCACGTTCAGGAAGCGGAATGCGCCGTAGGCCAGCAGCAGCGCGGCCGGCACGACCAGCACCAGGCCGTCCTTTGCCGTCAGGCCGTCGACCAGTTGCTTCATCAGTTGCGGCAGCCAGACACCGGCGATCTTGGCGATGAACAGCAGGGCCAGCGCCAGCGCCAGCCGCCCCGGAAACTCGGCCAGATACGGCTTCAGCATGCCCAGCGCCTTGCGCAGCGAGGGTTCGATGACGGCGTCGCCGGCGGTGTCACCGGTATCGGGCGTGCGGCGCAGGGTGCGGGACAAGGCGTGAATCCGATGCGTGAGGACGCGCCTATGTTGCGCTGAACGGAGGGGATTCAACCGGCCGCCGGCCGGCTGCCATCATTCGCCGGCGTCGGAGTCGCCCTTGTCGTTGCCGAAGCTCGCCTGCACGGCTGGCCAGTCGATGGCCAGCGGCGGATAGGTCTTGGCCGGCAGCTTGGCGAGGTCGGCCTCGATCGCCGCGATTCGGCTGTCGGTCGCCGGATGGCTCGACAGCAGCGCGATCGGCGCGGCATTGCCGCGCTTTTCGCCTTCCTTCTCCAGCGTGCGGAAGAAATCGACCATGCCGCCGGGCGCGATGTCGGCCTTGACCAGCGCAGCCAGCCCGAGGCGATCGGCCTCGGCTTCCAGATCGCGGCTGTAGCTCAAGGTGCCGACCTGATACGCGAGCACGCCGACCATGGCGCTGACATCGCCGAGCACGGCGGTCGACAGGGCCGCCCAACCGACGCCGTTCATCATGGCCTTCAGGGTGTGGCGCTGCTCGATGTGCTGCACCTCGTGCGCGAGCACGCCGGCCAGCTCCTCCGGCGTCTTCGCCGCCTCGATCAGCCCGCGATGGACGACGACATGGCCACCGGGCGCGGCGAACGCGTTGATGCTGGCCTCATCCAGCACGGCCCAGTGGTACTGGTAGCGCGAGCCGGCGGTCAGCTTGTTGCCGATTTCGGTCACGGCATCGACGGCGGGCCCCTTGTCGATCAGCCTGCCGGCCTTGCGCAACTCGGAAACCGTGGCTTCGCCGAGCTTGGCTTCGACCTCCGGCGGCACCCGGCTCGCGGCCCAGTCCAGCAGCGCGCCGTAGCTCCACCAGGCCGCGACGATCGCCAGCACCAGCGTGGCGGCGGTGCCGCCGAGCAGCCACCACTTGGCACTCATGCGCTGGCCGCGGCGGCGGAACTTGCGCAGCGCCGGTTCCAGCGCCGCCGGTGCGGTGCCGAGCGCCGTGGCCCGTGCCGCGGCATCAACCGGCGTCAGCGCCCATTGCACGGCGGCGTGGTCGTGCATCGCGGTCCAGCACAGCTGCAACTGGTCGTGATCGAAGCCGCCGATGTGCACGGTGATCGCGTTGGCATCGACCTGCTGCGCGTCGCTGCCCTCGACATGCAGGCGATTGCCGACAAAGGTGGCGTCGACGGCGATGCCGGCCGACGGCAGGTGCGGCGCGTACAGCCGCGCGGCGAAGCGTCCATTCATACGCCGCCGCCGCGCAAGATGTTGAACAGCACGATGAGGCCGATGACGACCACATAAATGATGCCGAGCGCGCCGGCCGGGCGGCCGGCCGCCATCGCCGAGCCCAGCATCGTGCGGCTCAGGCGCTTCAGCGGCATCGACTGCAGCCAGACCGTGCCGGGGCCGGTGAGCTGCGCGAAGAACAGGCCCTCGCCGCCGAACAGCGCCGTCTTCACGCGGCCGGCGTACTGGATGTCGTAGCGCACCGAGGTCTGCAAGGCGACCAGGCAGCCGGTGTCGACGCGCAGGCTCTGGCCGGGCGCGAGCTGCAACTGGGTCAGCGCGCCGCTGGCGTGGACGAAGGCGATGCCATCGCCGGTCAGCTTCTGCATGATGAAGCCCTCGCCGCCGAGGAAGCCGACGCGCAGGCGCTTCTGCAGCGCCACGCCGATCTCGACCCCACGCGCGGCCGCCAGATAGGCGCCGGCCTGGCAGATCAGCTCGCCGCCGACGGCGCGCAGGTCGATCGGCACGATCTGACCGGGCGAGGCCGCGGCGATCGCAACCCGGCGCGGCGTGGCCGCCGTGTTCTCGTAGACCGCGCTGAACAGCGATTCGCCGCTGAACTTGCGCCGGATGCCGCGCCACAGGCGGCTGAAGAAGTTCGACGCGCGGCGGCTGCCGTCGCCCAGTTCGGTGGTCATCACGATGCCGTCGTCGAGGTACATCATCGCGCCTGGCTCGGCCACGGCGCACTGGCCCGGGTCCAGCCGGATCTCGACGAACTGCAGGTCGTCGCCTTCGATGCGGTATTCGATCGCGTCCATGGTCATGCGTCACTGCTCCGGTCGGCCGTGCGACGACGGCGGTGCACAGAGGATAGCCGGTGACCGGCGGTGCTTTCGTGCTGCCGGTGGCGCAGGCCTCAGCGATTCAGCTCGCGGACGATCTTCCACTGGCCGTCCGGCTGCCGGCGCCAGTACTGGTCCTTGCGCGAGCTGGAGGTGAAGTTGTCGCTGCGGTAGTTCTGCATGAACTGGGCAAGCACCAGCCCGGGTTCGCCCGGATAGGCGAACAGGCTCAGATCGTCGACGCCGACCTCGACTCGGCGCTTGCCGGCGTTGACCTTGCGCTTGTAGTCGGTGAACGCGGTCTTGTCGAGACCGTCGTCGGTGCGGAAATCCTTGGCGTAGAAGTCGAGGTAGGCCTCGGTATCGAGCGCCGCCCAGCGGCTGCGCCAGCCTTCGATCGCGCGGGTCAGGCGCTCGCGATCGCCGGCCAGCTTCGCCGACGGCTGCCAGTCGACGCTGTCAGCGAGGATCACCGGGGTGGCGCCGATCGTGCCGCCGACCGTCACCAGCTGCCGCAGTGCCAGCAGGTCACCGTTGGCGAAGGTGACGCAGCCTTCGCTGGAACGCGGCGCGCGCACGTAGGTGTCCGGCGGCACGCCGTGCAGCCAGATCCCGCTGCCGGTGCGGCCGAGCGCACGGTCCCACGAGTTCGGATAGCTCAGCGGCAGCGCCCCGGCGCCGTACAGCGGCGGCAGCGCGTCGTCGCTCATCCAGCCGGTGATGCGATAGATGCCGACCGGTGTCCGCAGATCGCCCTCGCTTTGCTTGCCATAGCCGTTGCGGCCAATGCCCGAATAGAAATTGCGAGTCGTCCGCAGCGTGCCGTGATCGTTCTCGATGACGTAAGTACGGCCTTTCGACAGGTCGACGACCACGGCGTGGCGCAGTTCGTCCGCCAGCTTCAGCAGATTCGAAGGCACCTGCCCGGGCGGCGGCAGCGCCCGTTCGCGATCATTGCGAACGCGGTACTCGGCCAACAGGTCGCGCAACTTCGGATCCTGATCGTCGGCCAGCGGCGAACCGATCCGGGCCCCGGAACGCAGCGCCAGCGCCTGCCCGTACAGCAACTGCGCCAGCCGGAAATTGGGCTGATCGTTCAGCAGCTTGCGCAAGGTTTCGGTGGCGTCCGCGTAACGTCCGGCCTGCATCGCGTCGACCGCCTCGGCAAGGCGAGCTTCCGGGTGGTCGGCCGCCGGCGAGGCGTCCGCAGCCTGCGCCAGATTCGGACAAGCCAGACTGGCAGACCCGGCCAACAGGCAGCAGGCAACCAGTCGGCGCAGGGCGCCGCGAGGATTCACGGTGAGCGGCGCGCCGGTCAGCGAATCGATTCGCGGGTGATCTTCCAGCTTCCGTTGCTTTGCGTCAGTTCGACGATTTTCACGACCTTGTCCGAGATCGTGTCCGATTGGTAATCCTGGGTGAAGCTGACGCGGACGCGGTTGGCGTCGATCGACTGCACGTCCGGGTCGATCACGGCCACGGCAATCGACTTGGCCTTGCCGATGCGCACGCGGCGCTGGGCCTGCCATTCGGCGAAGCCGAGGCCGCCATCCGGCTTGAATTCCGGCGAGTACGCGGCGAGATAGCCATCGACGTTGCGGCTCGACCACGCCAGCGCCCAGGCATCAAGCGCCTTGACCACGGCGTCATGCACGGCCGTGCTCGCGGCCGGTGTCGGCGTCGCCGCAGCCGCAGTCGGTGCCGGAGTGGCGGCCGGGGCCGGGGCCGCTGCAGCGGCGGCCTTCACCGCACCCGGCCCGGCATTGATGCCGCTGAGCAGCGACAGCTTGTAGCGCGTTGCCTGATTCGAAGCGTCCAGCGCCAGTGCGCGGTTGTAGGCGGCACCGGCCAGCGCGGCGTAGATGTCGCCGAGATTCTCATGGGCGGTGGCGTAGCTCGGGTTGGTGGCGAGCGCCGCTTCGAGCGCATCGCGGGCCTTTTCATAATCGCCGGCCTGCGCGTACAGCACCGCGAGGTTGTTGTACGGCTCGGGAATCTGCGGGTAGTCGCGCGTCAGGTCGGTGAAGGCCTTGATTGCGTCGTTGGTCTTGTTCTGCTTGACCAGAATCAGCGCACGGGTGAAGCGACCTTCGGCGTCCTGCGGGCTGCTGGCGAGGAAGCGATCGATGCGCTTCAACGCGCCGTCGAGATCGCCCTGACTGATCAGGCTTTGAGTTTCTTCAATCGGCGTGGCGGCTTGCGCATAAAACGCAAATCCGACCGCTGCCATCAAGATTGCCGCGCTGCTGCGTACTGTCCGATTCACGCCGTGCCCCTGCCAAGATCCAATTCCAAATGACTATCCACGCGCTGTTCGGGGTGTTCCCGAATCGGTCGCCCGAGTGCCCGCACGGCTTCCATATCCCGCGGCGGTGGGAAATATATCAGCAAGAACGGAGCCGACCGTGGGTCGATTCCCTGTAAAAATGCCCGAGTTATCGCCGCAATCGCCGTCATGTCCCTGCTTGTCGTCAAAACTTCATCGCTCGGCGATCTGATCCACACGTTGCCGGCGGTCACCGACGCCGCCCGCGCACGGCCGGGGCTGGTGATCGACTGGCTGTCGGAACGCGCATTCAGCGAGATTCCGGGCTGGCACCCGGCAGTGCGCCGGATCATTTCGTGCGAGCTGCGGCGCTGGCGCAAGGCGCCGCTGGCGACGATTCGCAGTGGCGACTGGTCGCGCTTTCGTGGCCACTTGCGCGAGACGCGCTACGACCTCGTGCTGGACGCGCAGGGGCTCGTGAAAAGCGCCTTTCTCGCTGGCCGGGCCGATGGCCCGAGCGCCGGGCCGGATTGGGGCTCCGCGCGCGAGCCGCTGGCCTCGCTGTTCTACGACCGCCGTCTGCCGGTGCCGCGCCACGGCACGGAACACGCCGTCACCCGCACCCGCCGGCTGTTTGCCGCGGCCCTTGGCTACGCGCTGCCGGACGATCTCGCGACCGCGCCGGATGCCGGCCTCGACCGCCAGCGCTTCCCGCAACCCGATCTCGCCGCGCCGTACGCGCTGCTGCTGCACGGCACCACTTGGCCGACCAAGCGCTGGCCGCTTGCGCACTGGCAGGCGCTGGCGCGGCATCTCGTCGCCAGCGGCCTGACGCCGTTGCTGCCGTGGGGCAACGACGGCGAACGCGCCGATGCCGATGCCATCGCCGCCGCCGCGCCGGGCAGCCGCGTGCTGCCGAAGCTCGGGCTGACCGCGATCGCCGGCTGGATTGCCCATGCCGAGCGCGTCATCGGCGTCGACACCGGGTTGATGCATCTGGCCGCGGCGCTGGCAACGCCGGGCCTGTCGCTGTACGGCCCGACCCTGCCGCAGATCACCGGCGCGTTCGGCCGGAATCAGGTCTGGCTGTGCAATGCCGACGCGCCGACGACGATCGACCGCGCGCGGCCGCTGACGGTGACCGTGGCCCGGGTGATCGACGCGCTCAGCGCGATGCCGCCGCCAACGCTTTAGTCGCCCGCACCACCGCTGCCAGCCGCGCGCGGCTCGAGGCGAAGCTCAAGCCGAGATGCTGCGCCCGCACCCGGGCGCCCCGCGCGGCCTCGCGCCACGCCGGCAGATCGGTCAGCAGCCGGATCGCCGCCGCTTCAAGCGCGGCCTCGCTGCACTCCGGCTCGGCGAGTTCCGGGAACGCCAGCCGCTGCACCGCGCCGTTGCCGCCGACATTGACGATGCCGCACAGCAGCGCATCGCCGGCGATCTGCCCCGGCACCCAGCCGGCATCGCGCTGCAGCACCAGCCGATGCGCAGCGATCTCGCGCAGGAAATCGGGATAGGCCAGCCGCTGCTCGATCCAGCGGATGCCGGCCGGAATCTCGCCGGTCAGCGCCTGCACCCGGGCGCGACCGGCCGGGCCATCGAGATTGAACACGGTCAGCCGGCAGTTCGCGGCGCGGGCGACGCGGCCGGCAAGCTGCAGTGCCTCGGCATGACGGCGCGACGGCACGTCGAACTGCCGGGTGCCGACGATCACGCCATCGCGCGCGTCATCCGGCTGCGAGAAATCCCAGCCCGGTTGATCGAAGGCGTACGGTGTGGGCACCGGATGCACACGCGCCGGCGGCAGGCCGTATTCGAGGTAATGCCGGCGGCCGGGCTCGGTCGTCGCGAACGCGCCATCTGCGGCGGCCAGCACCCGGCGGTGCAGCCAGCGCATCCACGGCCAGCGCAACTGCTGCGCGAGCTGCGCGGCCCCGCTTTCCTTCCAGCTGACGAACACGGTCAGCCCCCGCGCCTTCAACTGCCGCACCGCGCGCAGGTTGGCGAAGCCCCGCCAGCGCAGCAGCACGACGACGGCGTCCGGCGCCGTCGTGACCGTTTCCGGCCGCTGGTGGAACTCGCCGCCGGTCGCGGCCGCCCAGGCCCAGTAATTGATCGGCGGATGACCCGGCGCGCCGGGCGCGGTCAGGCCGCCACGCCAGTCGACCGGCGCATCGCGGCCCCAGGGGTTGATCACGTCGATGCGGACGGTCGCGTCGTCGGCCGCGACGTCCGGCATCGGCTCAGCGGGCGTAGACATCGGGTGCGCCGGGTGGCCGGTACTTGAACCGGCGGTGGGTCCAGAAGTACTGCTCGGGGCAGCGCAGGATCGCGGCTTCGAGCAGGGCCGTGACGCGGACGGTATCGGCTTCGTCGTCACCGCTCGGGAACTGGTCCAGCGCCGGGCCCATGGTCACGACATAGCGGCCGTCGATGCGCTCCGGAAAGAACGGCACGACCTTGCAGCGGCCGAGCTGCGCCAGCCGCGTGGTCGCGGTCAGGGTCAGGGTCGGCACGCCGAAGAACGGCACGAAGATCGCGCCCGGCACGTCGAGCGTCTGATCCGGCGCGTACCAGACCGCGCCGCCGGTGCGCAGCGCCCGCAGCAGGCTTTTGAGGTCGTCCTTCGGCAGCGCCGGGCGGCCGGACCGCTGTTCGCGCCAGCGATGCATCCACCAGTTGACGAACGGGTTGTCGGCCGGCCGGTACATCGCATGGAACGGCCGCTGGGCCAGGCAGATCGCCCGCGCGGCGATTTCCAGCGTGGTGAAGTGACCGGTCAGCAGCAGCACGCCGGAGCCGTCCGCCGCCGCGGCATCCAGATGCTCGACGCCGCGCAGCTCGATGCGGTCGCGCAGCTTGTCGTCCGGCGCCAGCCAGGCCAGCAAGGTCTCGAACAGGCCCATGCCGAGTGCGCGAAAGTGACCTTCGACGAGACGCACGATGGTCGCTTCGTCCATCGTCGGGAAGCACAGCCGCAGGTTGATCCGGACGATGCGGCGGCGGCTCGGCAGCAGCCGCCAGACCAGCCAGCCGAGCCCGGAGCCGATCGCCAGCAGCAGGCCGACCGGCAGCCAGCACAGCGCCCGGCCGATGCCGAGCAGCACCCAGGCCAGCCACCAGCGCGGATGCAGCAGGGCGCGCGGCAGCCGCGCGGACGGGTCGGTCGGAGTCATCAAGGGAGTTTAGCGTTGCGCGGCCTGCTATCGCCCTCCATGCTTGTCGACGTGAGAGCCCTCTACACCGTCCTGCTGTACCTCGCAGCGCCCCTCGTCCTGCTGCGCCTGCTGTGGAAAAGCCGCCTGCTGCCGGCCTACCGCGGGCGGCTGGCCGAACGCTTCGGCTTCGTGCCGAGGGCCGACGGCATCGGCGCGTGGCTGCACGCGGTATCGGTTGGCGAAGCGCTTGCCGCGCAGCCGCTGATCGAGGCGCTGATCGCTCGCCACGGCGCCGGCCGGGTCTGGGTCACGACCACCACGCCGACCGGCTCGTCGCGCATCGCCGCCGCGTTCGGCGACCGCGTGCGCCACAGCTATGCCCCGTACGACCTGCCGGACGCCGTCGCTCGCTTTCTCGACCGTGTGCGCCCGGGTCACGCCATCGTGATGGAAACTGAGCTCTGGCCGAACCTGTTCGCCGCCTGCGCCAAACGCAGGATTCCGTTGACGATTGCCAACGCCCGGCTGTCGCCCCGATCGTTCCGCGGCTATTCCGCTGTGCGCGGCTTCGCCACCGCCACGCTGGCGCACTGCACCGCCATCGCGGCCCAGAGTGAAGCCGATGCTTCGCGCTTCATTGCACTCGGCGCACCACCCGAACGGGTTCAGGCCATCGGCAACCTGAAGTTCGACCTGAAACTGCCGGACCTGCCGATCATCCACGGCCGGAACCTGCGCGAGCGCTTCGGCCGCCAGCGTCCGGTGTGGATCGCCGCCAGCACCCATGACGGCGAGGAATCCGCCGCGCTGTCGGCCCACGCGGCGCTGCTGGAACTGCACCCGGATGCGCTGCTGATTCTGGTGCCGCGCCATCCGCAGCGCTTCGACAGCATCTGGCAGCAGATCGGCGCCAGCGGCCTGAACGCCGAGCGGCGTACGCGGCTGGCCGCGCTGGACAAATCTGGCCACCCGCAAGCACTTGACGAGGTTCAGGTTTTCCTCGGTGACAGCATGGGCGAGATGTTCCTGTACCTGGCCATGGCCGATGTCGCGTTCGTCGGCGGCAGTCTCGTCGCGATCGGCGGGCACAACATTCTGGAGCCGGCGGCCATCGGCCTGCCGGTGCTGTTCGGCCCGGCGATGTTCAACTTCGAGGCAGCGCGCAAGCTGCTGATCGACAGCGGCGCCGCTGTGCAGGTGCACGACGCACCGCAGCTGGCCGAGGAAACCGCCGTGCTGTTCGGCAACGACCTGCGCCGACACACGATGGGCAAGGCCGGCGAAGCCGCCGTACGCGCCAATCGCGGTGCGCTGAAACGGCTACTGACCTTGATCGAGGCGCAGCCGCCGTGCGCCTGAAGGCAACTGCTTTCAGCGCAGAGGCGCGAAGGCGACAGAAAGGACGCGGAACAGCAAAAGCCATTGAATGTCTTGTGCTTTTCCGCGTTCTCCTCTTTGCTTTTCTCGGCGCCTCCGCGCTGAAAGCTTTTCAAACACCATCCCGATGATCGACACCGACGATCTCGTCATCGTGCGACCGGAGGGGCGCGAGGGGGTTGTCGGCGAGCACGGCTCGCCGCCCGAGCGCGCCCGGCCATCGATGGCAGGGCCGGGCACTGCCGCAGGGACGCCTCGATGAGGGAAAACGATCTCGTCATCGTGCGGCCTGAAGGCCTCTACTGCCCGCACGGCGACTTCCACATCGACCCGTGGCGCGGCGTGCCGCGCGCCGTGATCACGCACGCCCACGCCGATCACGCGCGCACTGGCAGCCAGCAGTACTGGGGGGCGGCGCGCGGGCTCGGCCTGATGCGCGAACGCCTCGGCCGGCAGGCCGCGATCACGCCGCTGGCCTATGGCGAGCGCATGCGCTTCAACGCGGTCACCGTGTCGCTGCACTCCGCCGGCCATGTGCTCGGCTCCGCACAGGTCCGCATCGAGCATGACGATGGCCGGGTCTGGGGTGTGTCCGGTGATTTCAAGCGCGATCCGGATCCAAGCTGCGATCCGTTCGAGCCGTTCCGCTGCGACACCTGGATCACCGAAGCGACGTTCGCGCTGCCGATCTACCGCTGGACCGACACCCGCGACACCGCCGTCGAGATCCTCGACTGGTGGCAGGCCTGCAAGCGCGACGGCCAGACCGCCGTGCTGTTCTGCTACTCGCTCGGCAAGGCCCAGCGCCTGCTGGCCGAACTGGCACGGCTCACCGACGAGCGCGTCTTCGTCCACGGCGCGATGCCGGGGCTGATCAAGGTCTACCGCGACGCCGGCATCCACATGCTGCCGACCGAGACCATCGCCAACATCAAGAAGGGGACGCCGTTCGCCGGCGAACTGGTGCTGGCCCCGCCGGGCGCCGGCGGCACGCCGTGGATGAAGCGCTTCCACCCGTATTCGACCGGCTTCGCCAGCGGCTGGATGCGCGTGCGCGGCGGCAAGCGCCGCGCCGCGTACGACCGCGGCTTCGTCCTGAGCGACCATGCTGACTGGGACTCGCTGCTGCGCACCATCGACGACACCGGCGCGCGGCGCGTGCTGGTCACCCACGGCCACGGCGACGCCCTGATCGAACACCTGACCGCGCGCGGCATCGAGGCGTCGATGCTGGCGACGAAGTTCGAAGGGGAAGGTGGAGCGGCGACGGATGCCGAAGCCCCGGATGCCGCCGTCGCCATAGCCGATGCCGGCGACACCGTCAGCGAATAACATCCCGAGGCTGCGGCGGCCGCGCCGCATCGGACCCACCTGATCCCGAGACCTGCGATGCCCACCGGCGCCTGCCTCTGCGGAACCATCCGCTACGAATTCGATCAGCCCGTGTCGCGCATCGGGCTGTGCCACTGCTCGATGTGCCGTCGGGCGTCGGGCACCGCGTTTGCCGCGAACGCCCCCGTGCCGCGCAGCGAGTTCCGGCTGCTCGCCGGCGTCGAGGCGCTGAAGGCCTATGCCTCCAGCCCCGGCAAGCAGCGCTGGTTCTGTTCGAACTGCGGCTCGCCGGTCTACAGCGAATCGGCGTCCTATCCGGATCTGGTCCGCATTCGCCTCGGCTCGCTCGATGCGCCGGCCGGCCGCACGCCGGACTATCACTACCTGCTGAGTGCCAAGGCCGACTGGGACACCAGCGGCGATGACGGCCTGCCGCGCTTCGGCGACGACTGAGCCGGCGCGCCTTCGACGATGAAGCGCTTCGCCGCGCTCTACAGCCGGCTCGACGACACCCGCGGCACCTCGGCCAAGGTCGAGGCGATGCGCGCGTATTTCGCCGAGGCACCCGCCGCCGATGCCGCCTGGGGCCTGTACTTCCTGACCGGGCAGCGACTGAAACGGCTGATTGCACCAACCCAGTTGCGCGCCTGGATCAGCGATGCGACCGGCTTGGCACCGGGCATCGTCGAGGAGTGCTACGCGCATGTCGGCGATCTGGCCGAAACGCTGGCGCTGCTGCTCGATCGCGCCGAGCGCCCGCAGCCGATGATCGAACGCGGGCTCGCCGACTGGGTGGCGTGGCTGCTGGCGCTGCGCGAGCGCGACCTCGACGCGCAGCGCGCCGCGCTGCTCGACGTCTGGGCGCGGCTGCCGCTGGACGAGTGCTTCCTGTTCAACAAGCTGCTGACGGGTGCGCTCAGAGTCGGCGTGTCCAGCGGGCTGGCGGCGCGGGCGCTGGCCTCGCACGCCGGGCTCGACGAAACCCTGATCGCGCAACGACTGATGGGCGAGTGGCTGCGCGTTGCGAGCACTGCTCGCAGCAGCCGCGAGCGCCCGGCCATGGATGGCCGGGCTGGCAGTAGCGACGAAGTGCTGTCCGGAGCCATGGATGGCGAGGCGCTCGCGACCCATCTCAAGAACTCGGCAGCCGCCTACGCCGCGCTGCTGGCACCGGGCAGCGCCGAGGCCCATCCGTCGCAGCCGTACCCGTTCTGCCTCGCCAGCCCGATCGAGGATGCGCCGGACGCGGTCTGGGATGCCGGCCTGCCGTCCGGGCTCGGGCCGGTCGAAGCCTGGCTCGCCGAGTGGAAATGGGACGGCATCCGCGGCCAGTTGATCCGTCGCGCCGGGCAGACCTTCCTGTGGTCGCGCGGCGAGGAATTGCTGAACGGCCGCTTCCCGGAAATCGAGGCCGTGGCCGCGCGGCTGCCGGACGGCACCGTGCTCGACGGCGAAATCCTCGCGCATGACGGTACGTCCGTACTGCAGTTCGCCAAGCTGCAGACGCGAATCGGGCGCAAGACGGTCGGCAAGAAGCTGCTGGCGGAGGCCCCCGTCGCCTTCGTCGCGTACGACCTGATCGAGTGGCAAGGCGAGGACTGGCGCAGCCGGCCGCTGGTCGCGCGGCGCGCGCAGCTTGAAGCCATCGTCACGGAGATGGCTGCGGCACGGCTGAAGCTGTCGGAACCGGTGGTCGCCGACCGCTGGGATGCGCTGGCGGCCCTGCGCGCGGAAGCGCGTGAACGCGGCGTCGAAGGTCTGATGCTGAAGGCGCTCGATTCCAGCTACCAGACCGGCCGCAAGCGCGGCGCGTGGTGGAAGTGGAAGCTCGCGGCGATGACCATCGACTGCGTGCTGGTCTATGCGCAGGCCGGGCACGGCCGCCGCGCGAATCTCTACACCGACTACACGCTCGGCGTCTGGGAAGGCCCGAACCCCGGCGAAGGCCTGCTGCTGCCGGTGGCCAAGGCCTATTCGGGCCTGACCGATGCCGAGCTGAACAAGATGGATCACTGGATCAAGCAGCACACGCGCGAAAAGTTCGGGCCGGTGCGCAGCGTCGACGCCAACGCCGAAGTCGGGCAGGTGTTCGAGATCGCGTTCGAAGGCATTCAGGCCAGCACCCGGCACAAGGCCGGCATCGCGCTGCGCTTCCCGCGCATCGCCCGCTGGCGCACCGACAAGCCAACGCGCGAAGCCAACACGCTGGCCGATCTGAAAGCGTTTCTGAAACGCTGACGGCCAGCGGCATCGCTCACCCGAACTCGCCTCGAACCATGACCGCATCATCGACCCCCACGCGCGCCATCTGGCTGCTGATGCTGTCCGCCGCCGCGATCCTCGCGCTGACGATGGGGGCGCGGCAGTCGCTCGGCCTGTTCATCCGGCCGATCGTCGACGACACCGCCATCGGCGTGGTGTCGCTGAGCTTCGCGCTCGCCATCGGCCAGTTCGTCTGGGGTGCGGTGCAGCCGGTGTTCGGGGCGATTGCCGACAAGGCCGGCGCGGTCGCCGTCGTGGTCTGGGGCAGTCTGCTGATGGCGGCGGGCCTCGGCGTGGCGGCGCTGTTCCCGTCGGCATTCGGGCTGACGATGGGCCTCGGCGTGATGAGCGCCGCGGGCGCCGGGGCCGGCGCGTTCTCGATCCTGATCGGCGCCACATCCCGGCAACTGCCGCCGGAGCGCCGGGCGTTCGCGGCCGGCTTCATCAACGCCGGCGGCTCGTTCGGGCAGTTCGCGTTCGCGCCGATCGTGCAGGCGCTGATCGCGGCCTGCGGCTGGGTCGCCGCCCTGTGGTCGCTGGCCGCGAGCACCCTGCTAGCCTTGCCGCTGGCCCGTGCGCTCGGCGGCCCCGCGCTTCCCGAGCCGGCCGGCGGGCCGGCGCCGATCACGCTGTCCGAACAGATCGCCATCGCGTTGCGCGATCGCAGCTACTGGCTGCTGCATCTCGGCTTCTTCACCTGCGGCCTGCACATCGCGTTTCTGGTCACGCATCTGCCGGGCGAGGTGGCGCTGTGCGGCCTGCCAGCCGGCGTCTCGGCGACCTCGCTGGCGCTGATCGGTTTGTTCAACATCGCCGGCAGCCTGACGGCCGGGGCGCTTGGCCAGCGAATCCGGATGAAGACGGTGCTGGCCGCGGTCTATGGCGCACGCGCGCTGTTCATCGGCCTGTTCCTGCTGCTGCCGCGCAGCACGTGGACGTTCTATGCCTTCGCCGCCGCGCTCGGCTTCACCTGGCTGGCCACCGTGCCGCCGACGGCGGGCCTCGTCGGCAAACTGTTCGGCACGCGCTATCTCGGCACCCTGTTCGGGCTGACGCTGCTCAGTCACCAGATCGGCGGCTTCTTCGGTGCCTGGCTCGGCGGCATCGCGATCAGCCGCTTCGGCGACTACGGCTGGATGTGGCTCGCCGACCTGATGCTGGCGCTGCTCGCCGCCGCGTGCTGCCTGCCGGTGCGCGAGGCGCGGCTGTCCGTCTCACAGCCGGCCTGAGCCACGGTCACGGCACGGCCTTTGGCGCCACCGGCAACGCATCGGGATCGGTCACCGGTTCCGGGGCCGGAATCGCCCCCGGCGTGCGCGTCGGGTCCGGGGCCGGGCCGGCCTGCGGCGCGGCGTCGACCCCCGGCTTGGCGACGGCGCTCTGCGCCTTCTTGCCGCGCTCGGTCGTGTAGATGACATCGCCGCCGCTGGCGGTGCCACTTTCGGTCGACAGCTTGAAGCCGCGGCCGAGCGTGTACAGCATCCGGAACGTGTAGCCATCCTGGAACAGGCTGATGCCGTAGCTGACGAACAGCCGCGGCGTCAGGTACTTGCCGAGTGTCAACTGCGCCGCCTGAGCACCGGCATCGACACCGGCACCGGCGCTCTGGGCACCGCTGATGCTCTGCGCGTTCGCCGCCACTTCGGAACTGCTGCCGGCGGCACCGCCAACCGAGAGCTGATCCAGCCCGATCTTCTTGCCGAGCAGGCCGGCCACGTAATCACCGCCGCCAAGGCCGAGGCTCAGTGCGGCGCTCGACACCAGGCTGCGGTCCTGCGTCGAGCTGGTTTCGAGCGAACGGCCGAGCACCAGCCAGCTCAGCTGCTGCTCGCGCGGCAGGCTCGGGCTCGATTGCAGGGTCAAGGTCGGCTTCGCCAAGGTGCCGCGCACGCGCACGCCGACGGTGATGTCCTCGCGCGGCTTGCGCGTGGCGTACAGATCCACCGCTGGCGTCGTCACCGAGCCGCCGCTGAACAGCAGCCGCCCGGTCTCGATGTTCAGGTCCTGCCCGTAGGCCTTGTAGCGGCCATCGATCAGGCGCAGCTCGCCGTTGGCCAGCGCCTCGCGCGCCGGTTGCTGGGTCAGGGTCACGGCACCCTCGATCCGGGTCTTGAGGCCGAAGCCTTCGATCTGCACGGCGCGGCCCAAAGCCAGCTTCAGCGCGATGAACACCTTCAGCGGGGGCTCCTTCGGCGGCAGCTCGACGCCGATCAGCACCTGATCGCCGCTGACATCGACACCGCCGCCGCCCAAGCCTTTCGGCGTGATGTCGGCGCGCGGCACCTGAAGTGTGCCGCTCAGGGTCAGGCCTTCGAGGTCGCGTACCAGACGCAGGTCCGGCGAAATCCAGGCGCGGGCCTGCGGCGTGTTCATCGCCTGGAATTCGTCGCCCTTCACGGTGATGTCGGCGCGGATCGGCCGGGCATACGGGTCGATGGTGCCGGCGATGGCCAGCGCACCGGTGCCGGATTTCGCGCTGCCGGTCAGCTTCAGCGGGTCGTCGCCGGCACCGTTCAGATCGAGCGTGACCTCCTTCAGATCGATGCCGGCCACGACCAGCCGCGCCTGACCGTCGCGCAGCTTCACGTCGCCATTCAGGCGCGGCGCCGCCGGCGTGCCGCTGACGCCGAACGCGCCGTTCAGCTTGCCGTCGAGCTTGTTCAGCGCCGGCACCAGCGGTTCGAGGAACGCGAGGCTCGGCGCATCCAGCCCGATCCGGCCGCTGAGCGCCCGCTCCATGAAACTCGGGCCGGGTGCGGCGGCGACGTCGGCCGTGATCGCGGTCTGCGCCGCGCGCAGTTCCAGGGTCGTGGTCAGCAGGCCGTCGGCCGACTGGTTCGCGCGCAGGCTGCCGACATCCAGCCGCAGCACCGGCGCATCCGGCACTTCGACCGAGGCCTCGCGCAGGTTCAGCGCGGCCTGCGCCTGCGCCACGTCGCCGCCGGTGAAGTTGACGAAGCCTTCGCCATCGACACTGCCGGCGACTTTCATCTGCGGGTCGAGCAGCGGCTGCAGGGTCGCGATCAACAGCTTCTTGATGTTCCAGCCGACGCGCGCGCCATCGGCCAGCACGTTCTGCTCCAGCTGGAAGCAGGCCTCGCCGCCGCTGCCGGTCAGGCAGGCGGATTCCAGCGCGCGGCGCTTCTGGCCGATCAGGATGCCGGCCGGCTTGGCCAGCGCCCACGCAGTCAGCTTGCTCGGCGCCAGACCCAGCGCGGCGAGCTCACCGCCCCATTCGTTGCGCACGCGGTCGTAGCCGCCCTGCAGGGCCAGATTGGCCTTGCCGCGCTCGGTATCGGCGTCGAGTTCCAGCCGGTGGTAGACCTCGAGCCCGGTCATCCGCAGCTTGACCTGGTCGATCTGCAGCTCGGCATCGGCCTTGGTCAGATCGACCGCGATCTTCGAATCGACCTTCGGATCGACATCGGCATTCCAGCTCAGGCGCTGCGCGCGCAGATCGCCGTAGCGCAGCGCGCCGGCCTCGCCCTGCGTCACCAGATGCGGCTGCTCCGGCGTGCCGTCGAGCGCAAACGTGAACGCCGCGCGGCCGCCCAGTTCCGGCAGCAGCGCGCCGAGGTTCGGGCTGTCGAACGTGCCCTTCAACGCGAACGGCGGGCTCGCCTGCCCGCTGGCAGTCACCTTGGTCGCGCCGGACTCGAGCCGCAGGCGTTCGATCGTCACCACCTCGCCCGCGACATCGGCGAGCGCCGCCAGCTTCAGCGGATAGCCTCTGAGCCGCGAGTTCTCGATCACCGCATCGGCGACGATCGGGCTGTTGTCGGCTGCGCCTGTCGTGACGACGATGCGGCCGTTCAGATCGCCCGGCCATTCCGGCACGAACTGCGCTGGATCGATCTTCGCGATGTCGGCATCGACATTGACCTTCAGCGCCGGTGACCAGACCACCGCGCCGTTTGCCCGCACGCTGCCCTTGCCGGCTTTCAGCACGAGGTCCTGCAGCTTCACGTCGCGCGTGCCGGCAGTGCCGGCCACGTTCAGCGAGAACGGCTTGCCGCGGATCGAGGAGTCGCTCAGCGCCGCAGTGAACGTGACTTCCGGCTCGCCGCCGGTCATCGCCGTCTGGCTGTCGAGCTGGCCATTCAGATCGCCCGGAAACGCCGGCGCGAACAGCGACGGATCGAGCTTCGAGAATGTGGCCTTCAGGTCCGCCGTCAGCCGCGGCGACCACGCGACATCACCGGCTGCCTGCACGCTGCCGCGCGCACCCGGTGGCTGCGGCTTGCCACCGCGCTCGCTGGCCAAGGTGTCGAGCCCGAAGTGATCGAGATGCACCGCCGCCAGGCTGCCGCTGCCTTTCGCCGCGAGTTGCGCCGGCTGATCCTGCAGCACGGCGGTCGTCGCGATGTCGAAGGTATAGGCGTTCAGCCCGCCGCCGATCGCCGCCGTGCCGTTCAGATCGCTAGCCAGCAGCGGCTTGCCGTCGACCGGCACGAACGGCCAGCGCAGGCCGGTCCACGTCAGCTTCAGATCGCTGGCCACCGCTTCGAAGCCGAACCGGCCCTGCGCCGCGATCTCGCCGGGACCCTTGACCTGCAGCGACTCGAAGTCGATCGCCTGCTTCTGCATCCGGGCCTTGGCCACCGCGGTGATCGGGCCGGTCAGCGCCAGCGCGGTGTCGAGCCGATCGACCGTGATCGTGTCGCCGAACCACTGGCCGGCGAACTCGGCGTGCGCGATCACGAACGGCTCGCCGGCTGTCACAGCCGCGTCCGCACCGGCCGCCGGCGGCGACGGATGCAGGGTGAAGGCGTCCAAGGTCAGCGCATCGATGCGGATGTCGAGCGGCAGCCGCACCGGCAGGGTGGTCGGCGTCGGCGTCGTCGGCGGCTTCGACGGCCCCGGCGTCACGGCCAGCGTGTCGACCCGCAGTTCCTCGACATGCAGCCGCTGCGCCAGCAGTGCGGCCGGCCGGTGCTTCAGGTGCACGCGACGGATGGTGACGAGGGTCCCGTCGCTGCCGGTGTAGCGGACATCGCGCAGATCGAGCGTGCCGAGCAACTGGCCGCTGGCGCTGCCGACGCGGATCAGGCCGCCGCTCAGCGCTTCCGCCTGCGCCAGCCCGAACCGCAGGCCGCGCTCGGTGCCGGCCACGAACACCAGCAGCGCGACGACGAACGCGATCAGGCCGATCGCGAGGCCGAACAGCCAGCGGCCGATGCGGAACCGCGCCGATGACGGCGGCGACGGCGACGAGGCGTCCGAACTCACAGCCCGACCCTCACGCCGAGGTGGAAGCGCACCGGCGACTGTCCGGCATCGAACGGATGCGCCAGATCGAACGCGAATGCGCCGAACGGCGCGCGGAAGCGGAAGCCGAGCCCGGCACCGAGGCTGAAATCGACCAGCGGGTTGTCGCCGGCGCCGCCGGCATCGACGAACGCGGCGAGGCCGTAGGTCTTGTAGAAGTACCAGTTGGCTTCGCCGCTGGCCGTGGTCAGGAACTTGCCGCCGGTGACGCGGCCGTTGGCGTCGCGCGGCCCGAGCGACTGGTACGAGTAGCCGCGCACGCTGTCGTCGCCACCGGCGAAGAAGCGTTGCGACGGCGGCAGGTTGTTGAAGCTGCCGACCGCGGTCGCGCCCTGATCCGCGCGCGCCAGCAGATACACGCGATTGCCGACGTACAGCGTGCCGCGCAGCTTGATCAGGCCCTGCACGAAGTTGGTGTCCGACAGCAGCGCGGTGGAGCCGCCGTGGACATCGAAGAACGCGTACAGGCCGCGCTTCGGGAAGATCGGGTCATCGCCGATGCTGCGGGTCAGCGACAGGCCCGGCACCAGCAGCGTCGACTGCTGCGGCGCGCTTTGCCGGATCGTGTAGTTGTCGAACGTGAAGTCGATGTAGGCGCGCTGCTGCCACAGCTTGCCGCGACGGTTGTAGCTGGCGCCGAAGCGGTACAGCGTTTCCTTCACGTCGCTGAAGTTCTGAGTCAGCGCCTGTGTGGTGAAGCTGAACGAATCGCTCGGGTTGCGGCCGTACGGGATGCGGTATTCGGCGATCGCGGTCGAGATCACCGGCGACACGCGCAGGTCGAGCCGCAGCTTGTGGCCGAGATCGTTCAGGCGGCGGAACTCGGAACCGAAGCTCGCACGCGGCCCGGTGTCGGTGCCGTAGCCGACGCCGAACTTGTAGCTGCGCGGGGCCTTCTCGGTGGTGTGCACGATCATCGGAATGCGCAGGTCGGCGTCCGCCTGATCCTTGCGCGATTCGACATCGACGCTGTCGAAGTAGTCGAGATCGCTGAACGCGAACTGGGTGCTGAGGACCTTGGCCGGGTCGTAGGTTTCGCCCGGTTCGAAGGTGAGATAGCGGCGCAGGAAGGACTCGCGCAGGCGGCTGTCGGCTTGATCGATCGCGATGTCGCCGAAGCGGTAGCGGCGGCCGGTATCGAGCGTCAGCAGCACTTCGGCGGTGTTGCTCGGCACGTCGATGCGCAGCTCGTGCCGGGTCAGCTGGGCATCGAGCAGGCCGGCGGAATACGCCGTCTGCGACAGCGCGCTTTTCAGCGCCTCGTATTCCTCGTGCTTGATCCGCTCGCCGAGCTTCAGCGGCCGCGGCCGTGCTTTCAGCTTCTGCAGCGCAGGCTCGTTGGCGCCGTCGCCGAGAATCTGCAGGTCGATCCGCGTGATCGCGGTCAGCGGCCCGGCATCGACGAAGTAGTCGGCAATCCAGTTCGGAGCCGATCCCTTCAGCTCGCCGGTGACGGTGATGTTGTACCAGCCGAACGGCTGAAGGGCCCCCTTGATCTCGGCCTCGCCCTGCTTGAACAGGCGTTCGACATCGGACACTTCATAGCTGCCCTTGTCGGCATCGATGCGCTTGGCGTATTCGAGAATCGACAGCCGGGCGTAGGCGTTGTCGCGCTCGTCCGAGCCGAGGCCCCGAACGCGAACGTCGATGCCGGCCCACGCAGGCTGCGCAAGGGCGCTGATCAGCAGCAGGGTCAAGACCGGAAACCGCATCGCCTCGAGTCTAGCGAGTTCCGGCGGTCAGCTCGTGACGCTTTGCAGAACTTGACGCCAGCGCGTCCGGATCGCCGATCAGGAACGGCGTCACGCGATAGCCGGCGGCGCTCAGGCTGGCCAGCAGGCCGTCGGGGCCGACCCAGTGCGCGGCACCGACGACGATCAGCTGCCGCTTCGAGCCGTCGAGGAGGGTTTTCAGCATCGGCAGCCAGGCGCGGTTGCGGCCGGCCAGCAGGTGTTCGTAGATCGCCGGATAGTCGCGCTTCATCTCGGCGACGAGGTCTTCGATGCGCGCGGTGTCGTTGTCGCGCCAGGCACGAAACATTTCGGCCGGCTCGTCGACTTTCGACGTCGGCGCCGCGACCGAGGCTTCGAGAAACTGCTTTGACAGCGCCGCCGGCATGTCGGTGAACAGCCGCAGATGGACGGCCGGCGGCTCGAACCAGGTCTGCGGCTTGTTGCTGCGCTCGGCCGCCACGTGCAGCTGCCGGTCCAGCCCGAACTCGCCGCGGAAGCCGGCGCGCTGGTACGCGTACAGCTCCAGCGACAGCGCGCAGAACCACGGCCGGCTGCCTTCGCACAGCGACGGCGGCATGCCGAGCTGGCGCACCCGGGCCTGCACCAGCGCGTAGATGCCCGGCGCAATCTCGGCCTTCAGCCCGCGCGGCGCCTTGGCGGCATCGAGCATCAGCCGGGTGTTCTCCGGCGCGCTGAGGGCGTCGATGTCGGACTCGAACACCAGTCCGTCGGCACCGTTGAAGGCCTGCTGGATGCCCGTGGGCAGCCGTCCGACCGCCTTCGGCAGCAGATGCACCGAGCCCAGCAGGTAATGCGTGGTCTTCGGTCCCTGCACCTGCCACAGGAACGGCGCTTCCGCCGGAACCGCCGCGCTGGCGGCGGTCGTCAGCAGCAGCGCAGCGGCGGCCAGCCAGCGGCGCGCGAGGCTATTCGGCATCGGCGTCTCCGGGGCCTGCTTCCGGCATCAGCCAGTTGCGAAGGTCGCCGCCGCCGTCGAGCCCGGCGAAATCGAACAGCTCGCCATCGGCCAGTTGCGACGGCTTGACGTGCTTCAGCGCCGAGAACACGTGTTCGATGCGGCCGGGGTATTTCGTTTCCCACTCGGTCATCAGCTTGCGCACCTGCACGCGCTGCAACTGATCCTGCGAGCCGCACAAGGTGCACGGGATGATCGGAAACTGCTCGTGGGCCGCGTATTCGACGATGTCGGCCTCGCGGACATAGGCCAGTGGCCGGATCACGATGTGCTTGCCGTTGTCGCTCCTGAGCTTCGGCGGCATGGCCGCGAGCTTGGCGTTGAAGAACAGGTTCAGGAAGAACGTGGCGACGATGTCGTCGCGATGATGACCAAGCGCGATCTTGTTGTAGCCGTTCGCTTCCGCATACGAATACAGCGCGCCACGCCTGAGCCGCGAGCACAGGCCGCACATCGTCTTGCCTTCCGGCACCACGCGCTTGACCACCGAGTAGGTGTCCTGCTCGATGATGTGGAACGGCACGCCGCGCGCCTTCAGGTATTCCGGCAGCACGTGCTCCGGAAAGCCCGGCTGCTTCTGGTCGAGATTGACCGCAGTGATCTCGAAATCCACCGGGGCCGCCTCGCGCAGCAGCAGCAGGATGTCGAGCATCGTGTAGCTGTCCTTGCCGCCGGACAGGCAGACCATCACCCGATCGCCGTTGCGGATCATCCCGTAATCCATGATCGCCTGGCCCATCTGGCGACGCAGGCGCTTGACCCGCTTGTTGTGCTCCAGCCGGATGCGTTCGGCATCGGCAGGCGGCGCCGGCGGCACGGGTATGCGGGCAGCGGCGGAAGCGGGGGCGATCAGGTCGGACAGGGCAACGGACATGCGCGAATCAACGGTTTGGCGACGGCGAATGATGCGGCACGGCTCGTGGCGCTGTCGAAAGCAGGCCGTGGCTCAGTCGCCGGCGGCCGCGTCGGCGGACGGATCGGGCGGCGCAGCGGCGGATGGGGCCGACGCTGCCGACTCGGCGCGGCCATCGACGGCCGCGCGCCATTCGCTGTCCGGAATCACCCGGCCCATGTGCTTGACCAGGCTCGCGACCTCGTCGCCGCGGACCCAGCGGCGCGGGGCCTGGTAGGGATCATCGTTGGGGTCATCGATGTGCTGGCCGTCGGTCGCCATCGGCTCAGGCCTCCAGCCAGAACGTGACCGGCCCGTCGTTGACGAGGCTGACCTGCATGTCCGCCCCGAACACGCCGCTGGCAGCACCAGGCCAGATCGCTTGCGCTTCGGCCACCAGCCCGGTGTACAGCGCGCGCGCCTCGTCCGGCGGGGCGGCCGGCGTGAAACTGGCGCGCGTGCCGCGGTCGGTATCGGCCGACAGCGTGAACTGCGACACCAGCAACAGGCCGCCGCGTTCCGGGCCGAGATCGCGCAGGCTCTTGTTCATGCGGCCGGTGTCGTCCTCGAACACGCGGTAGCTCAGCAGCCGTTCGAGCAGTCGCGACGCGCGGGCGGCAGTATCTCCGCGCTGGATGCCGATCAGCACCAGCAGGCCGCGGTCGATTCGGGCCATCGTGCGGCCATCGATTTCGACGCTGGCGCGCCGCACGCGTTGCAGGAGTCCGATCATCGAAGGGGCATCGAAGGGGCATCGAAGGCGCGCGGCCCGGTCGGGCGATAATCGCGGGATGCAGACTGTACTTCGCGTCGTGTTCACCGTGCTCGGCTGCCTGCCGCTGGGCTGGCTTCATGCGCTCGGCGCCGGTCTCGGGCGGCTGTTGTGGTGGCTGCCCAACCGGTTCCGGACGATCACCGTGCTGCACCTCGAACGCTGCCTGCCGGGCACGGCACCGGACGCGCGGGCGCGCATCGCCCGCGCCAGCCTGATCGAAAGCGCCAAAGCGATCTTCGAAGCCCCGGCGATCTGGTACGGCCCGGACCGTCGCCTGCGCCGCTGGCTCGATGACGCAAACGCGCTGCAGACGATTCGCGACGCCCACGCGCAGGGCCGCGGCGTGATCCTGCTGACGCCGCATCAGGGTGCCTGGGAACTGGCCAGCTTCTTCTGTGCACAGGTTGCGCCGCTGACGGTGCTGTACAAGCCGCAGAAAGGCGCCGCCGATGCCGTGATCCGCGACGGCCGCGCCCGCTGGCCATCGGTGACGCCGGTGCCGACGACCGGCGCCGGGGTCAAGGCGCTGCTGTCGGCACTCAAGCGCGGCGAGATGGTCGGCATCCTGCCGGATCACGATCCGCCGGAATCCTCCGGCACCGTGTTCGCGCCGCTGTTCGGCATCCCCGCCAACACCATGGATCTGGTGACCAGGCTCGCCGCCCGCACCGGTGCGCCGGTGCTGTTCATCGTGGCCGAACGCCTGCCGCGCGCCGCCGGCTTCCGCTTCCGGCTGTGGCCGGCACCGGCCGCGATCGCCGACGCCGCGCACGGCCCGACGGCCCTGAACGAAGGTGTGGAAGCCTGTGTCCGGGCGCTGCCGGAGCAGTACTGGTGGAGCTACCGGCGCTACCGCCGCCGTCCATCCGGCGAACCGGACTTTTACCGCAGCCGGTGATCCGGGCGGCAATCCGCGAATTCGGACGCATTCCGGCAAACATCGCGGAAACCTGCCGCCCGGAGCGGCAGCCCGGATGCGCGGCATGTCACGGTTTCGACCGATGGCCCTGTGCAGAATGACGACCGATGCCGGGAACTAGCGTGCTGTTGCACGGTTTTGCAGGGCGATCAGCGGCCTTGATCCGGATTCATGCCGGAACGCCGGTCACCGTCCATGCTATTGATCTGACTAGCGCGGCGCATAGAATCCGGCGCTGCATCCCGCATCGACGTCGTTCTCCGTGGGTTTTGGAGCGGTTTCGCGCGGCTTTCCATTCGGCAGACCTCAAATTTCAATGGACAATCCCATCCTGATGGAGGCGCAAGGGCTGACGCGTCGCTACGGCAACAATGTCGCGGCGAACAACGTCAACCTGACCTTGCGCAAAGGCGAAATTCTCGGCCTGCTCGGCCCGAACGGCGCCGGCAAGTCGACGACGATGAAGATGCTGGCCGGCGTGCTGGCACCGACCGAGGGCCACGTCACGATCAATGGCGTGTCGCTGGCGGACGATCCGCGTGGCGCCAAGAAGAGCCTCGGCTATCTGCCGGAACAGCCGCCGGTCTACCCGGAACTGACCGTCGACGAGTACCTGCGCTATGCCGCTGGCCTGCACGGCGTGCGCAAGTCCGATCTGAAGGACGCGCTGGCCAGCGCCAAGGCCTCGTGCGGCCTGAACGAGATGGCGAAGCGGCTGATCGGCAATCTGTCGAAGGGCTATCAGCAGCGCGTCGGCATCGCGCAGGCGATCATCCATCGCCCGGCCGTGGTCATTCTGGATGAGCCGACGGTCGGCCTCGATCCCATCCAGATCCTTGAGATTCGCAAGTTGATCAAGGAGTTGGGCGAGCAGCACTCGGTCATCCTGTCGTCCCACATCCTGCCGGAAATCCAGGCCGTGTGTGCCCGCGTGATGATCATCCACCGCGGTCGCGTGGTGTATTCCGAGCCGCTGGCCGCCGCCGGCACCGAAGGTTTCAAGACCGTGCTGGTCGGCTTCACGAATCCGCCGAAGGCCGCTGCGCTGGCCGCCCTGCCGGGCGTCGCGAAGGTCGAACCTGCGCCGCGTCAGCACTTCCGCGTGCATGTCGTCGGCACCGCAGACCCGCGCGCGGCGATTGCCGCTGCGGCGGATGCCGGCGGCTGGGGCCTGATCGAGTTGCATGCGCAGGTCCGCACCTTGGAAGAAATCTTCGTCGAGCTGACCTTGGGCGAAGTGCTGCATACCGAAGCCGCCGCCCCGACGCAGGAAGCCGCCTGATGTTGACCACGCTGACCATCGCCCGCACCGAAGCGCGGCGCATCTTCGTTTCCCCGCTGGCCTGGGCCGTGCTGGCCGTGATGCAGGCCATCCTCGGCGTCGTGTTCCTGCTGCTGATCCTCGAATACGCGCAGAACCCGCGCGGTCAGGACAAGTACACCGGTCTGGCCGACTACATCGGCGGCGGTCTGTACTCGTTCGCGACGATCGTGCTGCTGCTGATCATGCCGATCCTGACCATGCGCCTGTTCGCCGAAGAGCGGAAATCCGGCAGCCTGACCCTGCTGCTGTCGTCGCCGGTGTCGCTGATCCAGGTGGTGCTCGGCAAGTTCCTGGGCCTGTCGGTGTTCATCTTCGCGACGATTGCGCTGCTGGCCTCGATGCCGCTGGTGCTGCTGGTCGGCTCGAATCTGGACCTCGGCCGCATCGGTGCCGGCCTGCTCGGGCTGACGCTCTTGATGATGTCGCTCGGCGCAGCCGGCCTGTTCGTCTCGACCTTGACCAAGGAACCGACGATCGCCGCGGTCGGCAGCTTCGGCCTGCTGCTGCTGTTCTGGATGATGCAGATCCTCGGCACGCAGCACGGCTGGGTCGGCGACGTGCTCGGCTATCTGGCGCTCGTCAGCCACTTCGAAAGCATGCGTCGCGGCATCTTCAATTCCGGCGATGTCGTGTTCTATCTGCTCTTCACCGGGCTGTTCCTGTGGCTGGCCGTGCTGCGGCTCGACAGCGAACGCAGCTGATCCCGGACACTTCTTCTCATGAAAAAGACTTCCGCACGGCGCTTCCAGCGCACGCTGAACACGGTTCTGATCTTCGTCGTCGTCGGCCTCGCGGCATTCGTGTCGACGCGTTACAAGGTCGAGCTCGACTGGACCTACGGCAACCGCAACACGCTGACCGCCGGCAGCCAGGCGCAGCTCGCCCAGATGCCCGAGGAGATCAAGTTCCTGATCTTCGATTACCCGGGCACCGAGGGCCGCGCTGAAATCGCGGCGATGATCGCCCGCTACCAGCGCTTCAAGAAGAACGTGGTGCTGGAATACGTCGATCCGGGTGCCGAACCGGTCCGCGCGCGCGAATACAACGTCACACAGCCCGGTCAGGCGGTGGTCGAGTACAAGGGCCGCCACGAATCGCTGGTGCAGATGTCGGAAACGGTGATCAGCAACGTGCTGCAGCGTCTCGCCGATTCCACCGAGCGCTACGTGCTGTTCGTCCGCGGCCATGGCGAGCGCAGCACCGATGTCGCCGTCGGCAAGACCCAGTTCGACATCAGCCAGCTCGGCGAAGCGCTGACCCAGAAGGGCCTGAAGGTGCTGCCGCTGGACCTGCTGAACACGCCGCGCATTCCGGAGAACGCCGCCGCGCTGGTGCTGGCCAGTCCGACGCAGTCGCTGGCCGATGGCGAAGTGAAGCTGATCAACGACTTCGTCAAGAACGGCGGCAACCTGTTCTGGATCACGGATCCGGATTATCCGGTCGCGATGGGTGATCTCGACAAGACGCTGGGCATTCGCTGGCAGGAAGGCACGGTGATCTTCGCGAACTACGCCCAGCTGGGCTCGCCGAGCCCGGCCGTGTTCTTCACCAACAGCTACCCGCCGAACGCCGTCACCCAGGAGTTCAAGAGCCTGACCGCGTTTCCGCTGGCGCGCTCGATTGAATACGACACCCCAGCGGTGCCGAAGGCCGAAGGCTGGACCTACGTGCCGATCGTCAAGACCAAGGACGATGCCTGGCTGGAAAAGAACAAGCTCGAAGGCGAGGTCAAGTTCAATCCGGAAGCCGGCGACCTGCCGGGCCCGCTGACCATCGGCCTGACGATGACCCGCGACATTCCGCCAACCGAGGATCAGCCGAAGCGGGTCCAGCGCATCGCGCTGTTCGATGACGGCGATTTCCTGTCCGACCTGATGCTCAGCCGCTACGGCAACAAGCAGTTGGCGACGACGATCGTGCAGTGGGTATCGTCGCGCGATGCCCAGATCAACATCGATGTGCCGGTTGCACCGGACGTCTCGCTGTTCCTGCCGCCATGGGCGTACTGGCTGTACGGCGCCGGCTTCACCGCGATCATTCCGCTGCTGCTGCTGACCTTCGGCGTGGGCCGCTGGCTGATCCGCCGCCGCCAGTAAGCTTGTCGCAGGCCGGCCCGGCGCGGTGACGCGGCGGGCCGGCAGCGCTCCCCTTTCGCTCGGCCGAGTCCGTCGATGAAACAGAAATACCTGAACCTGGTGCTGCTGGTCGTGGTCGGCGTGCTGATCTGGCTGGTGGTGCGCGACCAGAAGCAGGAAGAGCAGAAGATCGCCAAGGCCATCGAGCGCCAGCCACCCCTGACCGAACTGGTCGCCGGCGACATCAAGCGGATCAAGCTCAAGAACATCGGCAGCCCGGAAATCGTGCTCGAACGCGGCGAGGCCGGCTGGGACCTCACGGCACCGGTCCGGATTCAGGCCGATCTGGTCCAGATCGGCAACCTGACCGCGCTCGCCACGACCGAAACCCGCGGCAGCATCAACACCGCACGCGCCAAGCGCGCCGATCTCGGGCTGGATCCGGCCAAGACCGTCGTGCAGCTTGACGACGTGACCCTCGGCGTCGGCGAGATCGAACCGCTGAAGCGCACACGCTACATCGAGCTGAATCCGGGCGCGGCCGACAATCGGATCAGCCTCGTCGACGACTTTTCGGCGACCGCGATCGATGGCGACTTCACTGATCTGATCAACAAGGCGCTGATTCCGGCGAGCGCGAAGATCATGCGGATCGACGCGCCGGGCCTGAAAGTCGAGCGCAATGCCGCCGGTGACGGCTGGATTGCCACGCCGCCCAGCGCGCAGGCCACCGCCGAGAATCTGGCCGAGATGAACAAGGCCTGGCACGAGGTCCGTGCTATCGCCACGCTGCCCCCGGATCCGAACGACAAGGCCAGCCAGAAGCCGGCATTGGCCGTGACGCTCGCCGACGGCAGCACGCTGCAGTACGCGATCATCAGCAAGGGCGAGTCGATTTTCCTGGAGCGGCGCGACGTGCCGGTGAGCTACCAGTTCGTGCCGACCGACGTCGAACGCCTGAGCAAGCCGCTGAAACCGGTCGACCTGTTCAAGGACGCGGTGGCCGACGACGCCGAAGCCGCGCCGGACGCAGCGTCCGGCGATGCCTCGGCCGAACCGGCCGGCGCGCAGCCGCCACCCTGAAGCATCCCGCGAGCGATCGCCTCGCGGGACGCGAACGGCGCATCGCGCAACGCCACGCGGCCAGCATTTGATGGCAGGCTGTTGCGATGCCTGAACTCCCTGAAGTTGAAACCGTCCGCCGTGGCGTCGAGCCGCACGTGCTCGGCCGCCAGATCCGGCGGGTCGTCGTCCGCGATCCGCGCCTGCGCTGGCCGGTGCCGCCGACGTTCGAAGCCTTCGCCACCGGCCAGCGCATCGAAGCCGTCGCCCGTCGCGGCAAGTACCTGATTTTCCAGATGATCGGCGGCGACCGCCTGATCATCCACCTCGGCATGACCGGCCGCGTGCTGGTGCTTGATGGCGAGCCGGACGCGAAGAAGCACGACCATGTCGACCTGTTCCTCGACGATGGCCGCCTGCTGCGCTATCACGACCCGCGCCGCTTCGGCGCCGTGCTGCCGTGGCCGGTCAGCGAACCGGGCCATGTGCTGATCGACGGCCTCGGCCCGGAGCCGTTCTCGCCCGCATTCAGCGGCGACTACCTGTTCGAGAAGTCGCGCGGCCGCAGCGCACCGCTGAAGAACTTCGTGATGGACGGGCATGTCGTCGTCGGCGCCGGCAACATCTACGCGGCCGAATCGCTGTTCCGTGCCGGCCTCAAGCCGACGCGCAAGGCCGGCAAGGTCACGCGGGCCGAATACGGGCGACTGGCCATGCGCATCCGCGAGGTGCTGACCGAGGCGATCACGCAGGGCGGCACCACCTTGCGCGACTTTGCCGGCGCCGACGGCGCGTCCGGCTATTTCCAGCAGGACCTCTACGTCTACGGCCGCGAAGGCCAGCCGTGCCGGGTCTGCGGCATGACGATCAAGGGCATCCGTCTCGGCAATCGCGCCAGTTGCTGGTGCCCGGGCTGCCAGCGATGAGCCGCCCGCGGCCGGACGGCGACTGACAGCGCAGCCACTTTCAATCAGCGATTCAGCGGGTTAGCGTTCGGTTTCCCGTTCACGAAACTGCGCCCGACCATGGACCTGCTGGCCCAACCGCTGACCCTGCCCTGCGGCACCGTGCTGCCGAATCGTCTGTGCAAGAGCGCGATGACCGAAGGCGTGGCCGATGCGCGTCTGCGGCCGACTTCGCGCCACGAGACGCTGTATCGGCAGTGGTCCGAAGGCGGCTGCGGTCTGCTGATCACCGGCAACGTCCAGATCGACCGCCGCGTGCTCGAACGCCCGGGCAATGTCGCGCTGGACCCGGCGCAAGCCGATCCGGAAACCATGCAGCGGCTCAAAGCCTGGGCACGTGCCGGCACTGCGGCCGGCAACCAGTTGTGGATGCAGATCAGCCATGCCGGCCGCCAGTCGCCGATGTACGTGACGCGCGAACCGCTGGCCCCGAGCGCCGTGCAACTCAAGCTGCTGGCGAACTACGCCACGCCGCGCGCGCTGCGCGAGGACGAGATTCTCGACTTCATCCAGCGCTACGCCCGGGTCGCCGCCACCGCTCGCGAAGCCGGCTTCACCGGCGTGCAGATTCACGGCGCGCACGGCTATCTGCTGTCGTCGTTCCTGTCCGGCGTCACCAACCTGCGGACCGATGCCTGGGGTGGCAGTCTCGAGAATCGCGCGCGGATGCTGCTGGAAACGATCAAGGCCACGCGCGCGGCCGTCGGCGCCGACTTCCCGATCAGCGTCAAGCTGAACTCGGCCGATTTCCAGAAGGGCGGCTTCACCAACGAGGAATGCCTGCAGGTCGTCGAATGGCTCAACGCCAGCAGCATCGACCTGCTCGAAGTCTCCGGCGGCAGTTACGAGCAGCCGCGCCTGCTCGGCTACGAAGGCAAGGCCAAGGACGTGGCCGGCTATCGCGCGCCGGATCAGGAAGCGCCGGCCCGGCAGCTCGAAAGCACGCGCCGGCGCGAGGCCTACTTCCTCGAATACGCGACCGCGATCCGCAAGGTCGCTAAGATGCCGATGCTGGTCACCGGCGGCTTCCGCACCCGCGCGGGCATGGAAGAAGCCCTGACCAGCGGCGATTGTGACGTGATCGGCCTTGGTCGCCCGCTGTGCGGCGAACCGGATCTGGCGAAGCGCCTGCTGAACCGCAGCATCAGCGAATTCCCGCGCTACGAAAAGCGCATGCAGCTTGGGCCCGGCATCTTCGCGCCGACGACCAAGGTTCATCTGTTCAAGCTGATCAACGTCTTTGGCCAGCAGGGCTGGTACTACCTGCAGCTGATGCGGCTGGCCGATGGCCAGAAGCCGGACTTCAATCTCGGCGTGTTCGGCGCGTTCTGGCGGTATCTGCTCGACGAGTACCGGACCGCGTGGCGCATGCACCGGGCCCGCAAGGCGGCCGGCTGAGCGCAGGCCATACGGCGGTACCCGGAGCCGTACTCACGGCAGCGTGATCGTGATGTTGGCGCTGAGCGGCGGCTGCGCGACGATCTGCTGATACGCCGCCAAGGTCTGCTCGGTGTGGCGCGAAAGCTGCCAGCGCAGCAGCAGGAACGCGACCATGCCGAACACTGCAAACACCGCGGCAAAGGCCCACAGCGGGACTTCGCCGCGCAGCCGGTGGCGAATGGCATCCGGTGCCTTCCAGTTCGGCGCAAAGCCACTGCGCTTGCCCTTGTGGTGGCTCAGTTCGTCGCCGACTCTCGCGCTCAGGTAGGCCAGCTTTTCCGAGCCTTCAAGCGCGTACTTGCCTTCGAAGCCAAGCAGCAGGCACAGGTAGAACACTTCGAGTGCCTGCACCCGCAGCGCACCGCGGGCCCGCAGCGCTTCGAGCTTGTCGAAGAAATGCTCGCCGGCCAGTTGCTCGCCGAAATAGACGAGCTGCAGCGGCCGGCGCTCCCACAGCGCGCGGATCGCGAGATTCGAGCGCAGGATGGTTTCGTCGACCGTGGCGCAGAACGCGTACTTGGCGTCGAAGATGTCTTCGGTCGACGCATTGATGCGCCGCGCATCGCGCTCGAAATCATCGAGAAACGTGCGGATGCGGGCGGCGAACGTCGATGGATCGCCCGGTACATGCTGCGCACGCAGCAGGGTCAGCATGAAGAAGCCGTCGTACATCAGATCGGCCAGCGAGTTCGCCGTGCGCGCGCCGGACGGCTGCACGACGCGGCGCACGGTCATGTCGCTGCTCAGCGGCGATTGCGACGGGGTCAGCAGGCTTGGTGCAGCCATGTCGTCACTCCTTGACGAGGGAAATCGGATGACGTGTGCTTACTGCAGGATCGCCAGCAGCTCCAGCTTCAATTCGCGGAAGCTCGACGGCACGTACACGACCACAGCCTGCGACTTCAGCATGCGTTCGTACAGCGGCCCGCGCGCGTCGACTGCGAAGTAGTACGCACCGGGGCGCACCGGAATCGCCGCCGGGACCTGCGGTGCCGCGGTCAGGCGTATGCCCGGCAAGGCGGAAACGACGATCTTCTCGACATCGTCCGGCGCGCCGATCTTGATCCGCATCGGCACGGTTTCAACGATCTCCGCCGGCGGCAGATCGGCCGACACCGCAAGATAGAACGTCGCGTTCTGCACCAGCTTGTCCGAATCGAGCCGGCCGCTGTGGAATGACGGCTTGGTTTCGCTGAGCGCAATCGCGACATAGCGCGTCGAGATCACGGTTTCCAGCAGATCGCGAATGATGCGGTCGAGCTTCAGGAAACCGGTGCCCGGGTCAGCATGCGCATAGATCGGCAGATCAGCCAGCTGATAGGCATTCGAGAACGTCATCAACTGACCGGCAAGCGTCAGCAGCGCCTCGAACAGCCGTTCCGGATGCAGCTTGGACTGGTGATACAGATGCAGCAGTTGGCCATAGGCACCGCTGGCGGTGTGCAGGAACCAGAACGACGCAATGTCGCCCGAGCGGAACTCGATGATGTTCTTCGAAGGCTCGCGATGGTGGCCATACAGCGCCGAGACCTTGGCCTGCAGCATGTCCAGCAAGCGCCGCAGCATCAAATGAAGGCTGGGATTGGCATCGATCGAGACCGTCGGCGGCATGAAGGCGTTGTCAAGCCGCCAGTCGCCTGCACCGGTCTTGCGCAGGCGCAGCACCGGCATCGAGATCAGGTCGCTCAGCACATCCTGCGAGGACATCAGCCGCGCCTGCCGCCGCAAAGTTGCGACGTCAGTCTCCACCGCCGCAGTGAACAGATCGGACATGCGGTGATTGCGCTGCACGTAGCGTGACGGCACGCCGGAGCTCGCCTCGCGCGACGCGACATTGCCGCCGCCTTCGCGCACTGGCGGCAGCGTCACGTGGAAGGTCAGCACGTCGCTGCCGGCCGGCAGGTTCGCGAGATTGACCGCGTCCGGCAATTCGTCCTGGTCCGGTGCGGTGTAAGGCTCGCCGTCCGGAAACACCAGACTCAGTTCCTGCAGACGCAGGTTACCGCTGGCGAGCGCTTCCTGATCAACCGCCATCGCCCGCAGGCCCCAGGCAAATGGATGCAGGGTGCGGGCGATCTGCGTCAGCCGCGCCTCGTGATACAAATCCTGTCGCTGAAAGTGCTGCGGCTTCAGGAACAGGCCTTCGCCCCAGAAAATCTTCGCGGGTGACTTCATGTCGGTTTCACGATTGGGCAGACGTCCATGTCAGTGCTTCGGGCATGCGGGCGGCAGGCGATCCAGCGTTCGGCCGGCACCATCGGTACCGACGAGACCCGCGGTGATCGTCATCGCACAGGCGTGCGCGCCGATCAGCACGCCATTCTGCTCGGCCGCCGCGGCATCGAGCACGAAGCGCCAGCGATACGGTGCGGGTTGGCGGAACAACGTGACGATGCCGAGATGTCGCGTGTCGGCATCAAGCACTTCGATTGACTCGAAACGTTGCCCGGGCGTCAGGATCAGTTCGCGGCTGCTGACGACATCGTCCTGCCATCCGGCCTCATCCGCCGCCGCATTCGCAAAGGATTCATAGGGCAACTGGGCAAAGCGAGTCGCGTTCCTGAGATGATACAGACGTGCAACCAGCGCCAGCCCGCGACCCTGATCATCGGCGTTGAGATTGGCTGCCGCCTCGATCCGGAGTCTGACCCGGTGAACCGGTGGCGCAGTGGCGGCCTGCGGGGCAGGCTTGGTGAGACCAACCGCCTCGAGCGGTGCCTCCACCACGCGCGAAGCGGCGGCGCACGCCACCAGCGTCAGAGCCGTGACAGTGCTCACGAAACCGGCGAGCCATCGATTCAGAACCGTTGAGCCGGCAATCCGTGCCAGAACTGTGTGGCGCATCACGCTGCATCGTCCTTGATGATTCGCGGAGCCTGAAACGCCGGTTGCGCGCTGCAGGGACTGCACATAGAGTAACCAATAACAAGGATTGTGTTCGGTGCAGGGCGCGCAGGCTGCGAGTCCATTTGCGCCATTCGACTTCAAAAGGATTTGATGTCATGCCACGGTGTTTCACCACCCTTCCGTCCATCGTCGTGCTGGCCATTGCCGCCGGCGTCAGCGCGTGCGCGACACCACCCGTCGTTCCGGAAATTCCGCGTCTGGATGCCGATGCTGCCGTCGAACAGGCCAACGCATTGATCGGAAGTGGCCAGACCTCGCAGGCCATCGACGTGTTGGATCAGGCGGCGAAGGACAATCCGGTCAGTGCCCGTCCATGGCTGCGCCGCGCACAACTCCAATTCGAACAATCCGACTATCCCGCCGCGATCGTCTCCGCCGAAGAGGCCGTGAAGCGCGATCCGGCGAGTCAGGAAGCGCGCAGCATTGCCGTGGTCGCATCGCTGCGAATCGCCATCCGTTCGCTGACCGAACTGCGCGGCGAACAGAATCTCAACGCCAGCGCCCAGGCTGAAGCCCAGCGTCTGGCATTGGTGCTGCGCGAAAGCCTGTCGACCGAACTGCTGCTGCCCCCGCCGCCGCTGCCAGAACCGCCGAAGAAACCGGCCAAGCGTCCGGTCGCCAAGCGACCAGCGCCCGTTGCCGCCTCGACTGCACCGGCCGCCACAGCCTCGAATGTTCCCGTTCCCCCGACACCCGCGCCGGCCGACAACGCCGATCCATTCGGGGCCTTGCGCAGCAACTGATTCGCAGGCAGCAACCAACACACAGGGAGAGTGACCGTGGCCAAGAAGGAAAGCGTGCAGCAGCGACTCCGCCGGGTCCGCGCGCCGCGCGTCAAGCTGACCTATGACGTCGAGAAGGGCGACGCCATCGAACAGAAGGAAATTCCATTCGTCGTCGGCGTCATCAGCGATCTGTCCGGCAATCCCGAGCAACCGCTGCCGCGAATCAAGGACCGCAGTTTCGTCAGCATCGACGGCGACAACTTCGATGACGTGCTCGGCGGCATTGCACCGCGTGCCGTCTACCGCGTTCCGAACAAGCTCGGGCGTGACGGCGGCGAGTTCGCCGTCGAACTGAACTTCAAGCAGATGGAAGATTTCCGGCCGGAAGCGGTCGTGCAGCAGGTGGAACCGCTGCGCAAGCTGCTTGAAGCGCGCTCGAAGCTCGCCGATCTGCGCAACAAGCTGGCCGGCAATGACAAGCTGGAAGATCTGCTGCAGGACGTGCTCGGCAGCACGGAAAAGCTTGCCGAGCTCGGCAAGGAAACGGCGTCCAAGGAGTAGCTCATGAGCGCAACGGCACAACAGGTTTCAAGCGTCGGCAGCAGCGCAGCCGACGACACCGGCAGCCTGCTCGATACCATCGTGGCACAGAGCCGCGTGGCGAAATCGGCCACCGAGCATGCGCGGGCGCGCGACATCATCGGCGAGCTGGTGGCGCAGGTCATGTCCGGCACCGTCGTCATGTCCGACAACCTGTCGGCAACGCTCGATGCGCGGGTCGCAGAGCTGGATCAGCTGATCTCGGATCAGCTCAGCGCGGTGATGCACGCACCGGAATTCCAGAAGCTGGAAAGTGCCTGGCGCGGCCTCGAGTACCTGTGCAAGAACACGTCGACCAGTTCGACCTTGAAGATCAAGGTGCTCAATGCCAACAAGAAAGAACTGACCCGCGACTTCCGTTCAGCGATCGACTTCGATCAGTCGGCGCTGTTCAAGAAGGTTTACGAAGAGGAATTCGGCACCTTCGGCGGTGCGCCGTTCGGTGCGCTCGTCGGCGACTTCGGCACCTCGCGACAGCCGGAAGACATCTACTTCCTCGAACAGATGTCGCATATCGCCGCGGCATCCCATGCGCCATTCATCACCGCGGCCGCGCCGGAACTGTTCGGACTGGACAGCTTCACCGAACTCGGCAAGCCGCGCGATCTCGCCAAGCTGTTCGATACCATCGAATACGCGAAGTGGAAGAGCTTTCGCGAGTCGGAAGATTCGCGCTACGTCGGCCTTGCCGTCCCGCGCTTCCTCGGGCGCTTGCCGTACAACCCGAAGGATGGCACACCGGTCGAAGGCTTCAACTTCGTCGAGGAAGTCGACGGTTCCGATCATTCGAAGTATCTGTGGGTCAACGCCGCTTACGCGTTTGCCGTTCGCCTCACCGAAGCGTTTGATCGTCACGGCTGGTGCGCGGCGATCCGCGGTGTCGAAGGCGGCGGTCTGGTCGAAGGTCTGCCCACGCACACGTTCAAGACCGATGCCGGTGAAGTCGCCCACAAGTGCCCGACCGAAATCGCGATCACTGATCGCCGCGAGAAGGAATTGAGCGATCTCGGCTTCATGCCGCTCGTTCACTGCAAGGGCACGGACTACGCCGCCTTCTTCGGAGCGCAATCCGCCCAGAAGACACGCAAGTACGACACCGACGCCGCCAATGCGAATGCCGTGCTGTCGGCACAGCTGCAGTACATCTTTGCCGTATCCCGCATTGCGCACTATCTGAAGTCGATGATGCGCGACAAGATCGGCAGTTTCGCATCGGCCTCGAACGTCGAAACCTTCCTGAACAACTGGATCGCGCAATACGTCGTCATGGATGACTCGGCGAGCCAGGAAGTGAAGGCGCAGTACCCGTTGCGAGAAGCATCGATCCAGGTGGCAGAAGTGGCAGGACGGCCGGGCGTTTATCGCGCCGTGGCATTCCTTCGGCCCCATTTCCAGCTTGATGAGTTGTCCGTGTCTCTGCGGCTGGTGGCCGAGTTGCCGCAATCAGCAAAAGCTTGATCTTTCGTAACCAATTGAGGAGGGAACCCCAATGAAGTTCATTTTCGTGAAGTTTGAAAACGGCGACACCAAGATCACTGGCGAATCGCGTGACGACAAGCACAAGGATTGGCTCGAAGTCGATTCATGGAGCCACAACATCGCGCAGCCGCGTTCGGCCACGGCGAGCACGGCGGGCGGCCATACCGCCGAGCGCTGCGAACACGGCGACATGATTTTCGTGAAGGACATCGACTCGACCAGCCCGTCGCTGTGGCTGGCTTGCAGTCAGGGCGACACCTTCAAGAAGGTCACCATCGAGTTTTATCGCTCCAGCGGCAAGGAAGCGATCAAGTACCTCGAAGTGGTGCTGAACAACGCGATCATTTCGAGCGTGTCGCCATCGGTCCTCGGCGAAGGCCTGCCGACCGAGACCTTCGCGCTGAAGTACGCCTCGGTGAAGTGGACGTACACGATCCAAGGCATCGACGGCAAGAAGGGTGCGAGCAATCCGCAGATGTGGAGCCTGTCGAAGAACAAGGCAACCGAAGCCGTCTGAGGCTTATCCGGCGGTCATTGCCGTACGCAACGCACGGATCGCAGCCTGACGCTGCGATCCGTGCGTGCAACGGTGAACCGTGCTCGACCAGCGTCCGTCATCGGGTGATCCATGGCCATTTCCGGTTCGGCGGCCACTCGCCGCGCATTCAAGCCGACGCTGTTCGAACGCCTGTTCGATCAGGCACCGAGGCAGTCGCATGAGCCGGTCGCGCTCCGTCAATGGAGCGTCGAGGAACTCAAGGAATCGGTTGCCGGCGACCTCGAGGCGCTGCTCAACAGCCGCGCCGGCTTGCGCAAGAGCGACTATGCCGACTATCCGGAAGTCGCCCGTTCGGTTTTCAGCTTCGGCATGACCGATTTCGTAGGCATGAGCCTGACCAGCCCTGCTGATCGCAGCCTGATCTGCGCCACGCTGGAACAGACGATTCTCGTGCACGAGCCTCGCCTTCGTGCCGTGCAGGTAGACCTCGATCTCGACGCCACCTCGGTCAATGCCCTGCGTTTCAACATCAAGGCGCTGCTGCAGGTCCATCCGGCCTCGGAGCCGGTCAATTTCGATGCCGTGCTGCAGCCGTCGTCGGCGCAGTACTCGATCGTGCGCGCACGCGCTGGCTGAACCTCCGTGCACGAATTGCTTCCCTATTACGAGAAAGAGCTGACCTTCCTGCGTCGGCATGCACGCGAGTTTGCGGAGGCCTACCCGAAAGTCGCTGCGCGGCTGCTGCTGTCCGGCGAGGCCTGCGAAGACCCGCACGTGGAACGACTGCTCCAATCGTTTGCGCTGCTGACCGCCCGAGTCTCCAAGAAGCTCGACGACGACTTCCCGGAGATCACGGAGTCGATGCTCGACGTGCTGTATCCGCATTACCTGCGCCCGTTTCCATCGTGCTCGATCGTGCGCTTCGACAATGGTCCGGCCGATGCGCAGCTATCGGCGCCGATCACGTTGCCCCGCGGCACGATGCTCGCCACACGACCGGTCAAGGGCGTGTCCTGCCGCTTCCGCACTGTCTATGACGTCAGCCTGTCACCGCTGGCGGTGACGGCCGCTGCACTGGAGGACGGTGTCGACGCCGCGCGCGGCCTGCGCACGGTGACCGATGCCAGCCAGATCCTGAGCCTGAGTTTCGATACCCGATCGGCGCAGCTCACGCTCGACCAGTTGGGTCTGGCGCATGTCCGGCTGTTTCTCGATGGCGACAGTTCACTGGTCAGCCAGATCCGCGAAGCGCTGTTCCAGCGCTGCTGCGGCGCTGCCATCCGGATTCCTGATCAGGCGCGCTGGCAGTCGATCGACGACGAAGTCGTGCTTCCCGTCGGGTTTGCACCCGATGAAGGCTTGCTCGACTACGACGCGCGATCGGACCTCGCGTATCGACTGCTCAGCGAGTACTTCGCGTTCCCGGAAAAATTCAATTTCATCGATATCCGGCTGGATCGCTTGCTGCCGCTGCTGCCCGCCGGCTGCCGTCGCTTCGAACTGAAGCTTCTGCTGCGTGCGGCGACGCGCGGCAACGACGAATCACGCCTGCTGGAACGGGTGTCCGCCAGCAATTTCGTGTTGGGTTGCACACCAGTGGTCAACCTGTTCCGGCAGCCGGCCGAGCCCATTCGGATGACGCGCACGAAAACTCGTTACAGCGTCGTCCCCGACGCGAGGCGCGCCCATGCCTACGAGGTCTACCGGATCAACTCGGTCCGCAAGGTCGAAAAGAGCGCGCAGGGCGAAAGCGTGGTCGAGTACCGGCCGTTCTACTCGTTGAACCATGCCGAAGCCTTCACCGAACACGGGCGCTTCTGGCACCTGAAGCGCAATGACGAGGTTGCGGCGCTGAGTCCGGGTTACGAGTACGAACTGTCGATCGTCGATTTCGATTTCAAACCGCTCGACGACAAGACTGAAACGCTGTCGATCGAACTCACCTGCACCAACCGTGATCTGCCGTCGCAGTTGCCGTACGGGCTGGCTGGCGGCGATCTGTTCGTCGACGGCGGCTCGCCGGCTCGCGAGATCAAGCTGCTGCGTCGGCCTACCGCGACGTGCCGCGTCGATCAGGGTGGTGGCGCGCAATGGCGGCTGATCTCGCATCTGTCGCTGAATCACCTGTCGCTCAGTGCCGCCGGCACCGATGCGCTGAAGGAAACGCTGACCTTGTATGACCTGCCGCGCAGCCCGGCCAATCGGCGCCAGATTGCCGGCATCCAGTCGATCAGCCAGCGCCCATCCACGGCCATGCTGCCCGGCAATCCGTTTCCCGTGTTCGTCCGCGGGCTCGAAGTCAGCCTGACATTGGACGAAGCCAGTTATGTCGGCACCGGCAGTCATCTGTTTGCCAGCGTGCTCGACCACTTTTTCGCGCAGTACGTGCATGCCAACAGCTTCGTGCGACTGGTCGTGCGCGCCCAGAAGGATGGTGAGGAGATTCTGCGATGTCCGGCCCGCAACGGCAGCCAGCGTCTGGCGTGATCGGCCAACTGGCCGCAGCACCGCACCGCTTCGAGTTCTTTCAGGCGGTGCGGCTGCTGCGCCTGTACTTTCGCGACGAAGCATCGCGGGACGACGCTGACGTCGACGAGCGCATCCGCTTCGGTACGTCGCTGTCTCTGGCGTTTCCATCCAGCGAGATTGAAAGCCTGCGTTGGCGCATCAAGCCAATCGATGCCGTCGAAGCCGTCGATGCAGTCGATGACGATGGCGCGCGGCCGAGGGCAGCCGTCCCGCCGCCAGCGGATACCTTTGACCGCGCCACCCTGGTGCCATCATTCATCGGCATGGTTGGCAACCAGGGCGCGATGCCGCGCTGGTACACCGAACGGCTGAACGAGCGCGAAGGGCTGCATCGCGACCACGCGGCGCGCGCGTTTCTCGACATCTTCAGCCACCGCGCGACCGCCCAGTTCTATCAGGCCTGGCTCAAGTACCGCCTGCACTTCCAGTACGAGGAGAACCGACGCGAGCGATTCCTGCCGATGCTGCTGAGCCTGATCGGGCTCGGGTCGGTGTCGCTCCGCGATCAGCTTCGCGACGACGACGGCAGCGGCGTGCTCGACGAAACGCTCGCCCACTTTGCCGGCGTGCTGCGCGGCTCGGGCAAATCGGCCAGCACGATCAGCGGTCTGTTGTCGACCTATTTCCGGGCGCCGGTCGAAGTCACGCAGTTCGTCGGCCGCTGGTTCGATGTGCCGGAAGCGCAGCTCAGCGTGCTCGGGCGCAACGACCGACGCCTCGGCGACGGCGCGCTGTGCGGCACCCGCGTCTGGCAACGCGAGAACCGCATGCGGATCCGCTTCGGTCCGTTGCGGCGTGACGCGTTCGACGCGCTGTTGCCGCAGGGCCACGCGGCGGCATCGCTGGCGCGACTGCTGCTGATGCTGACCGGCAGTCCGATCGAGTACGAGATTCGCCTGATCCTGCAGCGCGATGAGGTTCGGCCGGCTTCGCTGGTCGACGACGCATCCGTTCGCCTCGGCTACGACAGTTGGCTGATCAGCGAAACCCCGAACGTCGATCGCGACGACGCCGGCTACGACATCCAGCCGCAATGGCACTGAGCGCCCCCGACTCCATGAGCTGATCCATGAGCACCAACCTGAAAGTCCTCATCGGCAAGCTGAACGACACCTGCCGCAAGGCGGCGGAACGCGCGGCCAGCCTGTGTCTGTCGCGCGGACACTACGAGGTCGACCTCGAACATTTCTTCCTCGCGCTGACCGAGAACAGCGCCAGTGACTTCGCGCTGCTGGCGCGGCGCTACGGCGTGAGTCTCGATCTGCTCGATACCGATCTGCACCGCGAACTCGACCGCTTCAAGACCGGCAACACGCGCACGCCGGTCCTGTCCCCGCATCTGCCGAAGCTGTTCGAGCAGGCCTGGCTGATCGCGTCGCTGGAGGGGGGCACCACGCGCGTGCGCAGCGGCCATTGCCTGCTGGCGCTGCTGACCGCACCCGATCTTGAACAGCTGGCCCATCGCGGGTCGCCGCTGTTCGGCCGCTTTCCGCTGGACGAGCTGAAGCACAAGCTGAATCAGCTGGTCAGCGGTTCCGAAGAGAACCAGCAAGGCTTTCGGCCGATCGACACCGCGTCGCAGGCGAACAGCCATGGCGATATGGACGACGCAGCGGCTGTCGGTTCGGCCGCGCCTGCCGGCGATCGCGGTCGCGAGCGCACGCCAGCGCTCGATCAGTTCACCATCGATCTGACGCAGCGCGCGCGCGACGGCAAGATCGATCCGGTCATTGGCCGCGATGACGAAACGCGCCAGCTGGTGGACATCCTGATGCGGCGGCGCCAGAACAATCCGATCCTGACCGGCGAGGCCGGAGTCGGCAAGACCGCAGTCGTCGAAGGCCTGGCGCGCAAGATCGTGGCGGGTGACGTGCCACCGCCGTTGCAGGGTGTCGTGCTTCGGACATTGGACCTGGGCTTGCTGCAGGCCGGCGCGAGCGTCAAGGGCGAGTTCGAGAACCGCCTGAAGAACGTCATCGACGAGGTCAAGAAAAGCCCGCAGCCGATCATCCTGTTCATCGATGAGGCGCACACGATGATCGGCGCCGGCGGAACGGCGGGTCAGGGCGATGCCGCGAACCTGCTGAAGCCGGCGCTGGCGCGCGGCGAGTTGCGAACGATCGCCGCGACCACCTGGGGCGAATACAAGAAGTACTTCGAGAAGGACGCAGCCCTTGCGCGGCGGTTTCAGGTGGTCAAGGTCGAGGAGCCGAGCGAATCGCTGGCGGCCGCGATGCTGCGTGGCATGGCGCCGCTGATGGAGGCACATTTCAAGGTTCGCGTGCTCGACGAAGCGATCACCGAAGCGGTGCGGCTGTCGGCCCGCTACATCAGCGGCCGGCAGTTGCCGGACAAGGCGATCGGCGTGCTGGATACTGCCTGCGCGAGAGTCGCGCTCGGCCAGAGCGGTCTGCCCGCGGTGATCGAGGATGCCGAACAGCAGTTGGCGCGACTGCAGGCCGAGCATCGGGCCATCGTCCGGGATGCCTCGGTCGGCGATGCGCAGACCGCTCGCCTCGCGGCACTTGAGGCGACGACGGCCCGCATGCATGAGCGCGTGACCACGCTGCGCCAGCGCTGGGCCGACGAGAAGCAGCTTGCCGACCGCGTGTACCCGCTGATCGCGCAGCTGTCGCCGGTGCCGTCGAACGCGGGCAGCGCTGCTCCGGCCTTGGCGGATGCTGACCGCGTGCGGCTGCGCAGCGAACTGGATGCGGCCATGGCCGCACTGACCGCCGCGCAGGGCGAGGAGCCGCTGGTGCCGGTCCAAGTCGATGGCCGTGTCGTTGCGGAAATCGTCGCGGCATGGACCGGCATCCCGTTGGGCCGCATGGTGGCCGACGAGATCAACACCGTGCTGATGCTGGAGGAACGGCTGTCAGCCCGCGTGATCGGCCAGCCGCATGCGCTGGACGCGATCGCCCAGCGCGTGCGCACCTCGCGGGCCCAGCTCGAAGACCCGAACAAGCCAAAAGGGGTCTTCCTGTTCGTCGGTCCCAGTGGTGTCGGCAAGACCGAAACCGCGCTGGCACTGGCCGAGGTGCTGTACGGCGGCGAGCGCAATCTGATCACGATCAACATGAGCGAATACCAGGAGGCGCACAGCGTCTCTGGCCTCAAGGGCTCGCCGCCCGGCTATGTCGGCTATGGCGAAGGTGGCGTGCTGACCGAAGCAGTACGCCGTCGCCCGTATAGCGTCGTGCTGCTCGACGAGATCGAGAAAGCCCATCCGGACGTATTGGAGCTGTTCTTTCAGGTCTTCGACAAGGGCGTGATGGACGATGCCGAAGGTCGCGAGATCGATTTCCGCAACACACTCATCATCCTGACTTCGAATGTCGGCAGTGCCGCGCTGATGCAGGCCTGCGTCAACAAGCCTGCTGCCGAGCTGCCGGGCTGGGAAGCACTCGCCGAGCTGATTCGCCCACAGCTGTTCAAGGCCTTCAAGCCCGCGTTCCTGGGGCGCATGAAGGTGGTGCCGTTCTATCCGCTGGCCGACGAGATCCTGCTCAAGATCATCGGCCTCAAGCTCGACCGCATTCGCGCCCGCATCCTCGAGAATCACAAGGCCGAGTTCAGTGTCGCGAAATCATTGCCGGAAGCCGTGCTGGCGCGCTGCACCGAGGTCGACAGCGGCGCGCGCAATGTCGATCACATCCTGAACGGCACGCTGCTGCCGGAAATCGCCGGTGTCGTGCTCTCACGAATGGCGAGCGGCGAAGCGATCAAGCGAATCAAGGTCAGCGCCAGCAAGCACGGCGAGTTCCGCTATGACATTGCCTGATCCCGTGCGCGCGGCTTCATTCTGCGTCCCGTCGGCCATGGAGGGCCTGTCGTGAACCGTCCACTGTTCAACACGGCCTGGATGCGATTCCAGGAAATCAATCGCAGCAACGATTTCATCGGCCGCAAGGTCGGTGGCAACGTCGGTCTGAACCTCGGCAGCGGCGCCATCGACAACGCAGCAGCCGTACGGCTCAGCTTTGTGCTGAATCGCAGCGGGCTGCGCATTCCCCGTATCGCCAATCGCACGATCTCCGGAGCTGACGGCGGCTGGTACTTCACGCGGGTCCACGATCTGGCCGCCTATCTGGAGCGCCGCTTCGGTGCTGCCGACTTCAGCAGCGCGCCGCTGCGCCTGCGAGATCTGGCGCGCCGTCGTGGCCTGCTCGTGCTCGAACTGCCGGGCCATGCCGAGGGCGGACAGGCCACACTGTGGAATGGCAACAGCGCCGCCAGTGAGATCGATCTCTCGCAGGCGCGGCGCGCGCAGCTGTGGCAGCTCGCCTGAGCCCTGCTCCGAACCCGGACGGAACCGCGCCATGAGCCACGCGATCAGCAGCGTCATCGACGCGGGAATCGACGCGCTGCGTGCCGCGCTGGCCGCCTACACGCAGGACACCCGTCTGATCCGCCTTCACACGAGGCTGGGCCCGGACGTGCTGACGGTCGAACGCTTCGATGGCTTCGAATCCGTATCCGGTATCGCTGCCAGCCGCTCGTTTCCCGCAGACCGGCAAATGCCGGCCGCCGGCTTCTCGTACGAGATTATGGCGTTGTCGACCAACGCTCATCTCGATCCCGACGAACTGCTGGCGAGCCCCGTGCTGCTGGAACTGCTGTGCGCCGATTCGCGTACCGCGCTGCGGCCGTTTCACGGGCATGTCACCCGCATCGAACAGCTCGGCAGCAACGGCGGTCTTGCGCGTTACCGACTCACGGTGGAGCCGTGGCTCGCGTTTCTCGGTCATCGCCGCGATTCGTACGTGTTCCAGGACCAGACCGTCATCGAGATCATTGACGAACTGCTGGGCGACTATCGCGACGACCCGCTGCTGCAGGCGGACTGGCGCTGGCAGCTGCGGGATGGATCGATCTACCCGAGGCGCAGCTTGACGATCCAGTATCGCGAGTCCGATTTGCAGTTCCTGCAGCGCCTGCTGGCCGACGAGGGGCTGTACGCGTGGTTCCAGCACGAGGGGAACCGCCGTGATCCCGCATTCGGCCGTCACCGTCTGGTGATTGCCGATCACGTCAGCGCCTTCGCACCGGATCTCGGCATCGTTCGCTTCCACCGCGCCAGCGCGACCGAAGCCGATGACAGCTTCCAGCAGCTTGATGCGGGCGCCGCCGTCGGCAGCAACCGCGTGGTGCTCGGCAGCTGGGACTACGTCAGCCTCAATACTCGGCCGGTTGAAGCATCCGTTGACGACCACGGCAGTTCGCTGCCATCGCTGACCCTGCACGACAGCTCGGGCCAGTACCGCTACCCGGACCGCGAGCAGGGTCAACGGCTTGCGGACCTCGCTGCCCGTTCAGTGGAGGTCGGCCGTCGGCAGATCGATGCCGTCGGCAGCCACCGGCGCCTGGCACCGGGCAGCCGGATGACGATCTCGCAACATCCGACTCACGATGGCGCCGCCCTGATCGCGCTGTCGGTGCAGCACGCGGCACGGAACAATCTGCCGGTCGATTTTTCGCGCGCCCTGCAGCAGTTGCTCGGCGCAAGCGGGGAACTCTCATCGATCGAACCTGAAGACCGTCAGGTCTCGGCCGACGCGCCGCTGTATCGCAATCGCGCCGTGCTGCTGCCAGCAGCGATCCCTTACGCGCCGAGCCCGTCCGCGAAGCCGACAGCGCAAGGGCTGAGCAGCGCCATCGTCGTCGGCCTCGATGGTGCCGCCATCACGACGGATCGCGATCACCGGATCAAGGTGCAGTTCCACTGGCAGCGCGGGGTCCGCAGCCAATCGCGCGAGGCGCATCCGGCTGGCGATGACAATGCCCCCGGCAATGACGGCAGCGGCACCTGGGTTCGCGTTGCCACATCCGTCGCGGGTACGAACTGGGGCAGCGTGTTCGTGCCGCGCATCGGGCAGGAAGTGCTGATCGAGCATGTCGACGGCGACATCGATCGTCCGGTGGTCATCGGCGCCGTCTACAACGGCCGGGGTCGGGCCGATGCCCCCGGCAATCGCATCGGTCAGACCGCGGCAGCCGCCAGCGCGAACGCACCGGCCTGGCATGCCGGCAACCGCCATCCGGGTGTGCTGTCCGGCATCAAGACGCAGGCGCTCAGCAGCGGCCGGTCCGGACAAGGCGACCATAGCCAGTTGGTCTTCGATGACAGCATCGACCAGGCTCGGCTGGACCTGCAGACGACGCAGGCCAACACGGTGCTGACGCTCGGGCATGCCCGCCACCAGATCGACAATCAGCGCAGCGCCGCGCTCGGACTCGGCACCGGGCTGGCAACGGGCGCGTATGGCAGCCTCTGCGCTGGGCACGGCTTGTTGATCACGGCGGATGCGCGCGCGGGCGGCACGCATGCCGGTCA